>LDZS01001842.1_pt1 | contig 11139 bp, 12 predicted proteins | sample 615471 | NCBI WGS metagenome assembly LDZS01 (sample SAMN03408295, study PRJNA278302) | terrestrial metagenome | isolation source: oil reservoir sample K3 | place: USA: Alaska, North Slope, Kuparuk formation | collected 2013
AACTAACCCCCACCACATAAATAAAAAAACGGCCACTAAAGGCCGCATCACCCGCACTCCTTCGCCTAATCTCTGGAGTTTTCCGACTGGAGCAACCGGTAGTTGCAGGAAAAGACTTAAGTGCAGCGAAGCCAATTGGTGGGAGAAGATGTGGCAAGCCAAACAAGGCTGGAAAAGGGCGCATGAGGCAAGTAAAAAAGAAACGGGGTGGGAAAAAAGAAGAGCTAGAAAATAACCTGGTAGTAGCATCATGCAATGATTAGGAGACCGAAACTTTATGCGACTTTCGGGATAAATTCGGCAGGTACTGCCAGACAGCAGAGAAGTCTAAGGAGGGAAACTGAATGTTCTCAGCGCTGAAGACATTTGAAACATATGTTCCGCAAAAGGTGGTCTTTGGAGCAGCAACAACTGATCGGATCGGCCAATACCTGAAAGAAGCTGGTATCTCTGGTAAGGCTGTGATCATCACCGACCCGGGGATCGTCAAGGCAGGGATTGCAGACCGGGTCAAAGATGCACTAAAGAGGGAAGGCTTCGACGTTGCTATTTTCGATAAATGCAAACCCGAGCCTGACAGCAAAGTCTGCGACCAGGCGGTGGATTTTGCCCGAGCTGAAAGAGGAAAATTCGTCATCGGGCTCGGTGGTGGCAGTTCCATCGACATCGCCAAAGTTGTCGCCCAACTCCTAGTGCTCCCCGGCTACATCGAAGACTACATGGATGAGGCCGCATTCCCGAAAAAGGGTGCACCGATTATTGCGATCCCCACGACCTCGGGAACCGGAAGTGAGTGTACGATGTACTCGGTGATCACCTCGGCAACCAGCGATGTTAAGGTCACCTTTGTGACACCGGCAATCCTTCCCGACATGGCTGTTGTCGACCCGACCCTGACCCTCAGTGTTCCCCAACACATCACTGCTGCCACTGGTGCTGACGCTCTCGCCCACGCTATTGAAGCGATGCTAACCAACGAAGAGAACCCTTTCACTGATGCCATCGCCTTGAAGGCAGTCGAGCTCATCGGGGAGGCTCTTCCAATCGCAGTTTATGAAGGCTCGAACCTGGAAGCACGGGTCAAGATGTCGTGCGCGGCGATGCTGGCTGGAATGGCCTTCAACAACGCTGGTCTTGTCGAAGGACATGCCCTCGCCCACACCATTGGGTCAGTTTACCACATGCCCCATGGCGTGGCCTGTGCCATCGCCTTGCCCTATGTGATGAACTACAACATCGGCCACGCGATCGGGAAGCTGAGCCTGGTTGCCGCAATGCTCGGTGTGAATACCTACGGTTGGAGTGTCCGTGAAGCAGCTAAAGCAGCCATCAGGGTTGTCAAGCAGCTTCTTGAAGATGTGGGTTTGCCGACAAGCTGGGCCGGATACGGGAAACAAGAGGACATCCCGAAGCTTGCCGAAATCATGATGGAAAATCCCTCAATTACCATCTTCTATCGCTGGTGCAAACGGAAAATGACCATAGAGTCGGCACAGGAACTGCTGACAAAGAGCTATACTGGGGAACTGTAAGCACGAAGAAAATGTAAGAATCGAAAACTCCCCCTAGGATACTCCGGGGGGAGTTTTTTGAGTTCCTTCCCCTTACATATGAGAGTACTTCAGGAACCTTCGCTGCATTTCATTCTTTCTTCATCCTGCACAACTAAGTCAAAAATTTGGGCAAGTTCCAAAATTACAAGCAATAGAAGCTCTTTACTGCCAAGGGTAGCTTCAGACAACCCCTCTTCGCAGCAAACGCTCCCAAAGTTGAGTTGCCGGACTGGGGACTACAGCTGTGGCAACTAGTTTTTTACCTGCAGCAGCAGTTGCCTGCTGAACCGCAGTCTGGACAGCGCTGACAGCACCAGTAAATACCGCGACTGCCTTTCCCCCAAGGTGGCGAGCGACAACAATCCGATGCAAAGAAATATTAGCACCTTTGACTGCGGCATCAGCAGCAAGGATGCATGGGGTCACTGCTGAGGTTTCGACAACCCCCAATGCCTGCGGGCGATCACCTAACTTGGTCTCTTTTCTCAAGGCTCTGATGATCTCAGGGTGAACATGAGGAATCACTGTATCGCAAACAACCTCCGTAGAATAGTTATTCTTCCCCCAACTGATCGCGGCCGTAACCGCGCCCACTTCCCCGGCCACAAGTACGATAAACCTACCAGGGCAGATTATAGTGGCGGTGAGCAATTCCACAGGGCCAGCTTTAACAATGCCATCAGCAGCTTCGATACCGTTGGCGATGCAACGAAATTCGATCACACCAATGCTGTTCTTCAACTGTTTACACCTCTTTTTACTTGCTCCCTGAACAACCACCCAGAAGATTTGGCACTCCTAAAACAGAAAACCTAATTTCTACACACCACAACCGTGGCTGATCTAAGGCACCTTGATACCCAACTTAGGAAGTCTACGCAGGCAATGATCGACCAACCGCTGACAGTGGAGATGTTCGAAGAAGTCTCCACCGAAGCGGCCAAAAGCATCCATAGCACGTTCTTCACCCCCTCGGAGGTAGCCCTGCCCTGGTGCCAGGTGTCACTCATGCAGTATCCGGACACATTAAGGCAATCCCCAGGGGTGTTACCAGCAAAGGATGGCGGGGAACCGAGGCAGAAACACCTACATGTGAGGTCACAACGTCTTGAAGACCAGAAAGAGCACTTGCTCCGCCAACCAGGTAAATATGGTCAATATCGAAGGAAGCAATGTGGTTGGCAATAATGGCAGCTACTTTCTCCATTACCGGCCGCAGTATTGGAAAAAGTTCCCTCTGCCGCCCCGGGTCAATTTTGAGCCGTTCAGCTTCTTCAAATGATAGCCCATAAGCACCAGCAATTACCAAGGTAAAATGAGTGCCTCCGGTAGGCTCATCAGCAGTATAAATTACTTTACCGTCTTTGAGCACCGAGATTCCAGTAGTTCCACCACCAATATCGACAACAGCCCCATCAGTAATTCCAAGCACACGCGCTGCCGCTGATGGCTCGTCAACCACCGCCAGGACTTCAAGTCCGGCACCCTCAACAACATACTGGGTTGCGCGGCAGTCACCGGGCCGGGTTCCTGGAGGAACTGCACATGCAGCGATGCGCAATTCTACACCTAACTCTGCCTCCAGGTCACGGACCATTGAATCAACGATGTCTCGTGCTCTGCAAAAATCAACAACTATTCCATCCCGGACAACCTGGGCGGGCCTAAGTCTTCCAGCCACAGGACGGTTTGCACTGTCAACAACAGCGACAACAACATTTGCAGTACCCAGGTCAACCCCGACACGGAGGTTACCAATCCAATCAGAAGAAGGACTTTCAAGGCACGCTGCAAAGGCCTCACAAAGTGATTCACCGCAATCCCAAATGGTCACCCACGCGATTCCTCCTCAAATTCAGACGTACCTAGTTAACTTTCCTTTCTACCATCAATAATACCCGATCACCGTTCCGCAATCCAGCAGCATTGGCCTCATCGGTGTCGATGTGCATCTCGAAAACAGCTCTCGGGGAAACTCTAACAATTACTTTGTCGAAAATGACCTTACGGTCACCTGCTGCTTTTACCCTAACGAAATCACCATCATGCAAGCCAAGATTTGTAGCCAATTCTGGAGAGATATGAATGTGCCGCATGGCACAAATAACACCGCTCTCGATCTTCACAGCACCATGAGGCCCAACAATAATGCAGCCGGGTGTATCCCGGTGGTCTCCGGAAACCCGAACCGGGGGGTCGATTCCCAAAATATAGCCGTCTGTTTTTGAGATCTCGACCTGGGTCTTGGAGCGCGGTGGTCCTAGTACCCGCACACCTTGGAGAACACCTCGCGGACCGACCAAGGTAACCGTTTCTTTGGCCGCAAACTCGCCTGGCTGGCTCAACTCACGGATCGGAGTAAGCTGGTAACCCTTGCCAAAGAGCACTTCAATGTGCTCAGGCGAAAGGTGCACGTGGCGTGCCGAAACCCCTACAGGTATTTGAACATACTCACTCAATTCCTGGGCCATGGAAGCACTGAGGGCGCGGGCTACAGCATGAGCAATTAGATCAACTTCAGTAGTCCCTATTGCCAAAACTCGTCCCTCCTTTACCTCTCGTGTTCATGATAGTGGATACAGAGGTAGCGCGGCTCTCCTTTCTTACGAGGGCACGCAGGATCGTGACAAAGATTACAGGTTGCCACATGTTGATCCCCTGTAGGTGCTTCTGGTGCAGTTCCCTTGCCTGGAAGCTGCCCAACCCCATCCTGCCTTTCCGGCTCTTGTTCGCTTTCAGACACTTCTCCCTCAGCTTCCTCCTGCTGGCTATCAGCATCTCCTTCCTCGGAACTAGGTGCAGGAGACCCACTACCCTCATCTCCGGACAGAACCTCCACCTGCTCAGCCAGTTGAGGAGGTGCTTCCTGAGCATCACTGCTCTCTGCAAGCATCGTAATGTCTTGGTGAGGCCGCGCGATCACATGGGTAGCGACAACTTGTCCGACCTTGCTTGCAGCCGCTGAACCAGCCTGAACAGCTGCTTGGACTGCAGAAACATCTCCCCGCACCTTCACAGTTACCATTCCCTGACCACGTGCCAGTTCATAACCTATCAACCGCACATTCGCTGCCTTGAGAGCCGCATCAGCAGCCTCCAAGGCAGGAACGAACCCAATTGTTTCAATAAGACCTAGCGCCTCACGAACCACGGTTCTCCTCCTTCAAAGGTAGATTCTTTACTAGGCGCGCCGCGTGGCTGCCAATCAGCCGGTAGCGCTCCCTGCTACCAGTAGTTGAAGGGACTTGCGCAAGAGGTTGGTTTGCCGGCAGGCGCCTGTGTTGGAGAACACACTTACCATCGCTACCGACTCCGATCCCCACGCCGAGTCGCGACCCGCGCGCCGCCTCAGCGGCGAGCACCTCGGCATCACCAGAAGCGTACCGGATTTCAAAAGGTACTCCCTCTTCCTCAAGCCCCTCCCCTAACCACTTGGTAACTGCTGCACAGGTATCAGGATTAGCCACATATATGAAAACCGCAGGTTTGATTTCTTCATGAGTCCGCATCTACACACCCCTTCCCGCGAGGACAAGCCCAGTAGCAACAGCGTTGCGTGGGCCCTCGACCCCCCGGACATTGGCCCTGCCAACGACGACACCATAGCCAGCCAAAGCGTCTGAAATCATCTCTGGAACCTCAAAGTCAAGCGCAGATCCCCCGACAAGGACCACGTAATCGAGCAGTCTCACGTTTTGGGCAGGAGCTACCTTGGCGAGGGCTCGCAAAGCGTTACGCACGAAAACTCTGCGCTTCGCTTCCCGCCGCACCATTCTCACCTTTTCTAGGCTGGCATCCACCGGAATGGGAACCAAACCGTCCTCCTTGAGGAGAACCACGCGGGCAAAGACACGAGCATCCAAAGGCTCCTCAAAAAACCTTACAGTCCCATCTTCTAAACGGATGGAAAAGAGGCTTTCGACCTTGGCAAGGGGATACCTCTTGATGTCCTCGGCTAATGTACGGTCAGAGAGTCCCAGTTCGGTTGCAATCAGCATGTTAACCATATCACCGGCACCAGCAAGGTGAACAGTATCAACTTTTTCCTGTTTGATATCCGTGATGTAGGCTGCATCTGTTGACCCACCACCGAGATCGAGAATCGCCAGAGGTGTGCTGGCACCTGGTGTCGTCAGCGCGCCGAGGGCAGCCATGTTCGCCTCCACTCCAGCAATCTCCACTCTGATCCCGAGGTCTTCCTCAATTTTCGCAGCCACCTTTTCCATCGGAAGGCGCGAACTACGCACCATCGCCGCAAGGGCAACAGCATGTTCTGAGAAAAACTCATCAGCAAGACCACCCTTGACTTTCTGCTGGACAAGGGTGTCAACTGCGTGGATATCTTGAATCCGGATCTCCGAAGGCGAACGTCCAGTGACATCTGCCATCGTTTCCTTGACCTTGGCGAGGAGACCACCAGCATTAGTACCCGGGGTACCCTCGGCATCTTCTAAGGGCCAAATACTTTCCACAGCCGCACAGATAGCGTCTGCCCCTTCATCAACATCTACAGTTACCGTTCGCCCGCGTCCGCGGAGCAAAAGCTGTCCTGCCGGAATTTTTCTTTCCTGGACATCGCCTGCCGGAGTCCTGATCACAACACCAGAGCGGTTGCCAATGAGAGCCCGCGCCATCGGAACGACATTCTTAGTCTCCTCTGGAGTGAGCTGAAACACGGTGGCAATCCCGTAAGGGTTAGAAAGGGTTTTGATCGTGAATCCCGGCTCAGCCACCTCGACAGCAGCTAGCATTCCTAGTGGCACCTTTTCAATGAGGGCGACTTCATCGACCACTGGAATCTTGCGGTGGAGGCGGTTGGTGATTAAGACACCGTCATCTTTCTGCACGATCGCCCCTTGTACATCAATGCCCCGGTCAAAGGCAGCATTGATCATTCGCGCTGCATCCTCGTAGTCCACATTTCCAGGTATGACAACGATTACCTTCTCTCCGGGTTGTTTTTGATCTAGCTCGTAGATGGGAACCGTAATCCCGACTCCTAACCCAACACCGCCTGGCGTCGCCGGATTATGGCCGATCATTGTTGACTCTGTAATGATCGTTTCCGTGATTGTCTCCATCGCCACGTCAGCGATTACTGGTGTTGCCTCATTGAGTCTGATCAATTGAATGTCCTTAAGATCAATGGCAGCACGGGAAGCTGCACTCCGGAGAGCGTGCCTGATTCCCGGCACGTTCTCCGGAGTGCCCTTGATTCCAGTAGTTGGTGCCATCCCGCTCGCAAGAAAGCGGATCTGGTCACCGTTTTTTTCAGCTAGCGCAACTTCAGTGGTATTGTTGCCGATATCAACACCCGCGATCAGCATTTTCTCTTACTCCATTCCTTTCAGGCGTTTGCGGCGCTCGTAGACTTCAGCCGCTTCTCGCACAAGGGCAGCACACAAAGGAGCTCAATCTCCAACAGCTCTTCCTTCGTCGAGCGGTACGGGCGCAAGGCTGTGTAGATCTCCAAGATCCGCTCATCAGGGACCCGCGTCAACTCCGCCGCACGCCTCAAGTTCTGCGCCAACTGCCGACGACCTGCTGCTTCCGCAACCTCCGCCTGCTTCTCCAACGTCTCCGCAGTAATCCGCAGGTCTTCAGGCGTGACTTCCCCTTTCAACACCGCCTCAAGAGTGAGATCCTCTAACCTCTTCCCAGTCGCCGTCCGAATCAGCTCAGGCCGCTTCTCCGCTAACGGATAGTCCGCTACTGTCAGCTTGCCACCACTGCCACTGCCACTCCCAACCTCTTTGCTAGTTCCACCCCTGCCAATCACTTCCCGCAATACCTGCCGCACTGTCTCTTCGATCATCCGCTCACTGATCACGCTACCGCCCCCTCTCTTCCTAACACTACCTCAACCTCTACCGGCCGCGCCCCAGCCCTCACTAACTGCGTCTCAAAATTGTGCAATACCGCCGCCTTCGCCTGATACTTCGGACGCGCCATCTGATCGTTGACTACCGGCACCGGATCCGGTGACTCCCCTTTCGCATACCGCGCCGCATTCCTACCAATCGCCCGGTAAGTCTCAAGAGTCAACACCGGACACTGCGGGAAAAGCTCCAGATTGTTCAACGGCTGTAAGTCTTTGTGATGAATTACCGTAGTTCCCCGCGACTGAATCCCAATGCCAATCCCAGAACCCGAAAGCTTCGCCGCAGTATGCCCTATAAAGGCTACATCCGCCGTGTGCCGCACACGCACAACCCGCGCCCGCAAACCCTCTTCCTCAATCCCAGCAATGATCTCCCGCAGAACGTCCCTCAACGGTATCCCCACTATGTTCTTCTTGAATTTCTTCCCAAACGCAGGCGAAATCCCAATAACCACTTCCCTCTGGTCAGTGCCAGGACACGCCTCACCCTTCTCCCGAAACTCAAAACCATCCCCAGTTACTGCTACCTCCGCTGCCCCAACTCTCCCCTTCTCGCTCCCCTGCTGCAGTTGCTTCAATACCTCACTAACAATCCGCTCTACTAAGGCCTCTGTATTCACCATACTCATTCACCACTCCCCTCGCTCGCAAGTTCCTCCGGCTTCAAGGCCTGCGGGATGTTCTTAATCTCTTCCCATCTCTCTTCACTCATCCGATACCCCGTTCCCGGACCTCGATAATCGTTCGGATTGTTAACCGCAGAGTCCACTCGGAAGTTCCTGTCAAGTACCGCCGAAGTGTGCAAATAGTCACCCGCAACCCGCTGCTTCAACATGTTGAGCACGTTCTCCGCTACATCGGTAAACCCACGCTTCGCTAACGCCTTAACAACGTCTAACCCCGTAATCCCCCGCTCCATCATCTCAGCAGCTGCCTTCAAGTCCTCCCCTACATTGCGCGGCGGCATGTCCTTCGAACCATGCGCATATGTGGCCGCCTCCACCTCTTCATCAGTTATCCGCGGCAAACCCAATTCCTCAAATACCGCCTGCAACGCCCGCGCCGCCTTGTTGCGCACAGCTACCACTTCTTCCTCCAAAACCGGCCTTACCCCACCATCAACCATCAGGTCACGCTGCAAAACCAAATAGTCGTCCATGTCCTCTATGTCAAAGTTGGAACCAGCAAACATGTTGTCATAGTTCGGTACCCCACTGTAACCAGAAAAAATGAGGTCAGTCCCAGGCAGCAACTGCGGCAATAACCGCGCCGTCCGCCGAATATCAGAATGGGAAAAAGTCTGGTCGTTCCCAGATGCTACCTCCAAATCAAGCATCATCGTGATCAGATTCTCCCCTGCAACCGCCCGAATCCCCGAAGGTACAGCCCCAGGTACTCCAATGCAGCTGATCGAACCATTCTGCAACCCCTGTACTCCCGCTCCCTTCGCAATCATCACACAGCGTGCCTCAAGATACAGCATCGATTTGCCTTCCGCATACCCCATCTGCACCTCTGAACCAGTTCCCGAAGTAAACCGCATCTTCAAACCCCGAGAAGCATACGCCGAAGCTAAAAACGCCTTCGACCACGGAGTATCGTCTCCATCAACAAATACCTGCTCCGTACCATACACCGAAATCGTCTCAGCATAAGTGGTCAAACCCCGCATCCCTAAGCTCAACTCAAATGACTCCTCTAACGCACACTGCGTCAGCACCCCACCACGACCAGTCTGCGAACCTACCAGCAACGCCAACGCATTGAACGGAGCATAACGCGTAACCCCTACTGTCGTCTCCTCTTCGTCAAACCCACGCAAAGCCCCCTCAGCAGCATCCGCCGCCAAAAGCACCGGATTGTCACGTAGATTGGTAATGTGACACTGGTTCCCCGGCCGCTTCCGCGCCCGCATCTTCTGAATCCCCATCATGATCTCTACAATGTTCAGATGCCCAATCACTTCCGCCAGCTTCGCCGGCGTCAACCCCTGCGCCAATCGAACAACCTCTTCCCGCGGTACGTTGATGTCCACTATCCGCCGCGCTATCTCAACACTGTCTAACTGCATCGCCTCCTCCGCAACCTCTACGTCAATCGCATAGTCGGCAATGAATTGCTCAATCATGTCAAACTCCTCTCGACGCTTGCCGTCCATCTCCACTACCTTGCCATCCTCAATCTTGATGCTCGGCCGCGGATCGTTCGGACTCCCCATCGCTATTAAACCAACTTCCGGCCACTCAGCTACAAACCCATCTTGGTTCACCGGCCGCTGCGCTAAAACTTCAAAACGCTTCGACTTCAATGCCTCCACCACCCTCTCTCTGCTTTCTTCACTACCTACCTGCTACCTAAATCAAATATAAGGCTTCCCACTCACCGACTCCGGACGACCACCTAACGCCGATAACAGCTTGAGCCCTATCTCCCGCGCCGCAATCAGCGACTGCCTCACCGCTCCAGAATCCCCTGAGATGAACAGAATCGCCTCATTGGTGTAGCTCGTCCCCTGCGCCGGACTCGCATAACCCACAATCTCAACTTCCGCCGCCTTCACCGCAGTGTCACAACAAACTACCCCAATCGCCGCCGGAGCCCCTACTATCAAACCAAACGCCTTCCCCACCGGCGCATTAAACGCCTTCCCTATCGCATAACTCGCACGAGCCGTGTACTGAAACTCTAAATGACCAGCTTCATTCGCATACACGTCACCAAATGTGCGCGGCAACTCCTGTAACGCTACCTCAACCGCCCGACGCGCATCCGAAACTTCCTCCGCTCCAAATATGATCAAACTACCATGACCTGCCCCACCTTTGGTGTCCCGAGGTAACTCAATCGCCACAATCTCCGTGTTCGTCGCCTTCACCGCCTCGTCCGCAGCCATAATCTGCGGACCCGCACCTGTGCGTCCTCCAAGTATCCCTATCGAACGAAACCGCTTGTCTAACCCCATCTTCTCATGCAACATGCTGTCTACATTGGCTATCACTAACCCAATCGTGTCCCCTATCGCAGTACCCACAAATTCCGTTACACCAGGATGCTCCACCACATTCTCCACTGCCACTACATCACCCCCCTTGCCCTCACCTCGATTCTGTCCCTGCACCCGACTCAATACCTCTTCCACTACCTTCCGAACTACTTGCTCCTCCATCTTCGCTTACCTCCCCCTACTTTGCCTACTCCTGCTTCGGCAATATCTTCTCTACATCACTGTGCGGACGCGGAATCACATGAACAGATACCACTTCCCCAACTTTACGCGCCGCAGCCGCCCCCGCATCCGTCGCCGCCTTCGTCGCACCTACATCTCCACGTACCATCACCGTCACTAACCCCGACCCAATCTTCTCATACCCAATCAACTTCACATTCGCCGCCTTCACCATCGCATCCGCAGCCTCAATCGCCGGCACCAAACCCCTCGTCTCTACCATCCCTAAAGCTTCACCTACCATAACCTCAAAAACACCTCCATCTCCTTTTTTCCTTACTTCCCGGCCCAAAACAACCGGCTTTCTTCACCGCCCTTTTCTTCTCCCTAAACCTAACACCTACCTCTTACTCCTACCGCCTCCATCCTTACTTATCCCGGCATCAAAAAAACTAACCCCCACCACATAAATAAAAAAACGGCCACTAAAGGCCGCATCACCCGCACTCCTTCGCCTAATCTCTGGAGTTTTCCGACTG
>LDZS01002067.1_pt1 | contig 11104 bp, 11 predicted proteins | sample 615471 | NCBI WGS metagenome assembly LDZS01 (sample SAMN03408295, study PRJNA278302) | terrestrial metagenome | isolation source: oil reservoir sample K3 | place: USA: Alaska, North Slope, Kuparuk formation | collected 2013
AACACAACTTTAAAGAAGCCTTTAGCCCCTTGGAGCGAGCCAGAGTATTTGAACATGACTGTCTTAAACGAAACGACAATTGAACTGAGCGGCAGGACGTACAGATATACTGTTTTAGGTCTTTGGAACGTTAGTTTCAGCGGAAGGGCTCGGTTGGAGAAATATACAATCATCTGGGAGCAACCGGAGAACATCACGACAACAGGTGGGCAGAGAATCGACTTCAAAATTTATAAAGGGAGTGTAATTGTAGGTTCTTTTACCTACTGGTATATCCCATCCCAGCTGGATTCGTTCTGTGTCGTGGTTAATTCCAAGTCTGTAGACCTTCCAAACGGGGATATGTTAATTTTTATCTTCATGCATGTTGAAAAAGGAGTTTTGTGGCTTGCTTTGCTTGGGTGACACTCAGGTATTCAGAACTCAAATCGAAATGATGCAGATGAGGTTCATTTTGATGACAGACTACGATAATATTGCGGCTTTAAACCCTTATAAAAAGCTCAATTTCTATTCTGCGATACTCTCTAAAAGGAGCAGTTCTAGCTTTTTAGATTTGAAAAAGGGAGCTTTGTTGAGGACCTTATCAGAGCTCACTCTCTCTTTGAGTTCAGGGTTTCCAGAAAGAGAGTTAGCTTTCACGGGGAGAAAAAAATTTAAATAACCCTAGTTCCCACCACCTTCGATATATTAAGAGTCTTTTTCATTCTTATTCTTGGTGTACATATGAGGACATACTGTTGATACCTTTTGTTACCATTTATGATTTCATTCCCGGTTTGATAGGACACCTGGTGATGTGGGTGAATGACTTCAGGAGGTGATTCCCAAGTTATCCTAACAGTATCTGTTTTTTGAATAAAAGATTAAAAAAGATTTGCTTTTATGTCCTGTTACTCTTATTAACTCCACGAGAGGTCTTTCTGACAAGGAGGATCAAAGGAACCAACAGCATAGAACCAGGCCCACATATCTTTTTACTTGTGGTTGTTTGTTCAGGGGTTGCTGAAGACGGTACGGAGCTCTCTTTAGTGTTTAAAGGAGACTGTAATTGTGAGCAATTTTTGCTGTAATACAAAAATTCTCCATGGAGGATTAGTGGAACAAAATTAATGGAAGCAGTTTCTACGGTAAGGGAAGCATTTTGGAACTCAAATTTTGAAGAGATAAGTTTTGGAGATATTGGAGAAAAGACAAGTTGAACACTTTTTCCAATACTCTCCGAGCCGTTGATTGGAAATGCGAGAAGCACATTCTTTGCAGACACAGCTAAAGAATCAGTTAACGCAACACCATTACTCGAAAAGCCTTTCGCCCATATGAGGCTTCCGCTTTCATCTAAAAGCAGAGTTACAAAATTCCCACCAATAATGCACTTCCCATTTAAATTACACTCAATATCTTTGATTTCTATGGACCAGAATATACTTTCGCTTATCTTTTCATGAAGATCCATTGGGAGAAATTCACGTGCCCAGATAAGGTTACCTTCTTTATCCAGTTTCACTGCGAAGTATTTTCCAATCCATGGGGCGTGCTGAGAGCCAGAAACTCCCGCAACCACTGCAGAGGTATTGCTCACATCAACTTTCTCCGCTAGTTCATCGTACCCCAGATCAATAACTCTCTGCCAAATGATGTTTCCTTCAAAATCAAAAGCAGCAATCCATGCGTTATAATCACTCCCCGGAGCAAAAGTATGCCCAACAACAAAAATCTTATCCTCACTTACAGCCACTCCTGAGAACTCTAAAAAACTCTGATTTTGTTCAACGGCCTTCTTAGCCCATTTAATTTGGCCTTCGGGAGTTAGACTTGCCAGCGTATTCTCAAAAACAAGGATTACATCTCCGCTAGGAGCTACAGCAATATCCGCTGCATTTAGTTTTTTCATCCATAGAAGTTCCCCCTTCTGGTTAAACTTTGCAATAAAACCATTTCCAGCCACCACTAAGCCTTTCTCGGGTGTGAAAACAATTCTATGGACCTCAAGATCCCTACGGGCTGTCGTTATTGCCCACAGGATATCTCCTTGAAGATTAACACTTAAAACACTGCTCCCTGCTGCAAAGACTCTGCCATCAGAGGTTACAAGCACATCTTCAAAGTGTTCTCCATAATCAGCTATCCAGCAGGTTGCAATTGAACTACCTGCAAAAAAGAACAACAAAAGAAAAATCAAAATGGACAGTCGCTTCATAATCCAATCCTCCACTTATTCTTTAGCAAAGTACTGAGAGGCCGATTCATCAGGGGCAAAACACCCCCAACAATGTCCATTTGCCCACTTTGCATACTCACATCCATATCCTCCGCAATCTCCATACATTTTACATACTAGTACATATGGGTAGACTGCTATTTTGGTTTGGAAGGAATAGGGCGGATTTTGAGGATTGCTGAAGAGTGATTTTCCGTAACCGCTAGAGGGCCTACATACAATACTGTTCCCATAAGGATAACAGTCGTACTGGAATATTAAATTTGTCTGCTGATAACCTCCCAAATCCGACCGATACACGCGTGCTGTATAAAAGAATTTTATCTGGATAGAATTTACTGTCAATCCATATTCATTCGCTATTTCTTGGGCTCTCTCCCAGTATATGCCTCTTATTGTTGATTCAGAATTATCTGGAGGGAAGTCATATGTACACCAATCCCCCACATGGTAATCTTTATTTGGAAAGCTTGAGCTGTACATCCCAACCCACACTACAGATGTTCGTATATTCTCAAAGAGGTATGTATTATCTGTCGTGAGTGCTGATTTTAATCCATAGAATGAGAGACAACAATCAGGGTCTTCCTCATATCCTAATTTAATTTCTGGGCATATTAACTTACCATTAGCGTTCCATTGGCAATTAGTAGTACTTGCAACCAATGGGAGCTCATTATACGCTGTCCACAGAAGGTTTTCTAGCTCTTTCTTTTTAACATAATTAATAAGATAAAGTTCATCTCTTAGTTTCAGATATCTTCTAATTTCTTCCCAGAGTTTCTTTTTTCTTTGAATAAGGGATATTATTTTAGTAACAATCTCAGCCTCATCAGAACTAGAGTTGAACTCGTGAAGTGTGTTATGTATTTCGTTATCTATCCTCACAACCTCATCAAAAAGACCCCCAAGCATAACCCAGTACAGAGAAATTAAGTAGTTAACAGTGGTGTTCTTGACGTTAATCCCTGCTTGTTCAAGTTCTTTAATATACACATTAATTTCATTATTTTTAAATTGTCTATATGGTCTTGCTATATATGAAATGCTAAGGATTATTAAATCATTTTTTCGCCTCTCATAAAATGCTTTTTCACTTTTTAAAAGCTGGATCTCGTCCTCAAGCTTGACGATTTTCTCAAGAGTTTCAACGCTTTTAGTTTTATTGAGTTCGGCATAGAGCTTATGCAACTCCGCCTCCTTCTGATTAATCAACCTCGTTAAATTCTCAATTTTCAAATTAATCTCCCTCAAAGCCTTATCAACATCAAAACCCTGACAAGAACTGCAAGCACTGCAAGTCCCAGAGCTAACTAGAACTTGCGAATCCCCAACTCCTTGGAACTGCCCGGCAAAAGCAAAACTACTCAAAAACAACACTCCAACTACGAACAACACTACCCACCTTTGCATTCGCCCCCCCCCCAAACAGGATACTCAATAATACTATAAGCAAAAGTATTATAAAAACATTTTGCTAAAAAACAAGATACTGTTAGGATAAGTAGTGGGGCGTTAGGTTTAAGTTTCTGGTAATGGTTTAGAGAGAAAGAGAAACTACATCCCACCTCAAAAGACGATGTTTTCATAAGTTTAAAAAAAGCATCCCTTGTTTTTTCTCATGAACTCACTCAAAACCACCACCCATAAAATAGTATACACTGTCTTCCAAGCATAAATCAACTGATGGTTATTTAAGGTGTAATAACCTCCAACGAGAACACTAAGCGAAATAATCAAGTAATAAAAAAAGTTCAACTATCTTTCTGGGGATACCCAAACAATGAACCCCAAACGCTGCAATAGCTAAAAAGAAAAAGGAGTTAAATAAAAACATGGGCATATCTGGAGGCTCAGAGATTACAAGAGCCAAAAATCCTGTAATTCCTACAAACATGTAAAACAAAGGGACAAAAAATGGACGATCTTCTGTACCCAGAGCACTTTTCCCCTTCATCAACCCCACCATTATAATTCGCACTCAAAATTAAGAATTTGTGTTGCAAGGCTCTGTAATTCTGACATACGAGAACGGGGGGCCGGGAACTACCATCTCCCTGTCTCCAATGCGCAGAGTTATCTTGGGCTTGAAGTAAAAACCCTGAACATTTTCATCTATATAAAGGTAGGTAACGAGTATGCCCCTTTCATGAGGTGAAAGTACCATCCTGAGATCCTCAGGAGGCGTTGTAGGAACTTGAGAGGCATCACTTGCGTTAAGAATTCCAAATTTTAATAACGAGATGTTGTACTGAGGAATAATCAGCAATCTCGGATACGATACGTTTAAAATTTCAACTAGACGCTCCGTTGGATTTCTAATTTCCGCCGCATAGACAATTACCTCCTTATCCTTGGTGAAGGATATGTACCCCGAACTGTAGTGGCCAAATTCAATTGGAACGTCTTTTGGCGTAATATTAGCCACCTGAACAGTGAGATCCACAAAGACTGAGCTCTCATTTGCTACAGTTTCTCCTACCCACAACGTCGTCTTTGCATTTGCTCCAAAATTGTACTGATAGTTAGGCCTGCTAAAGTTCATGGTTATGGATAGTGGAATGTAGTCTGAGAAGCTTCTGTTTATGCTTATCAACCTCTCATAGTCGTAGATCTCATGAAATCTAGCGAGAGAAACAACCACACTTGTTGAGCTGTTGAAATCCTTAGGATAGCACCAATAGAATGTTAACGTTATGGGCTCATTTGGATAGACATAAGCATATCCAACATAACTCGGAATTAGTCGGTAAGTGTTGTGGGATACACTGTCCGTGATTTTTGTAGGCGATTCAGTGAACGTTTGGTTGTCCTTATGAGTAATTTGTGGGGATGTAGTGGGTTCTTGTGAATTTTTGTATAAGTAGAAAATAGTAAGAAGGATGAGAAATACTATTCCGATGACCACAACAGTTTTTCTCATACCCCACACCTTTAGCTAGATTGTGATACTATCCTGCACTTGGGGATGACTTCGTGTTCCACGTATGCATATGCAATTTCACTTGTTGCAATTTCCCCCTTGTCAGTAATGAGATACTTTCTTTGTACGATCTTTTCAATTGGTATGACATCTTGGACATAGATATACAATGTTTCTCCATAGTCACAGTATCCTCCGCAGGTTATGGTTTCACATTCTTGTGAACCTATTGATGCTCCTATTTCACTTTCAATTACTGCAATATCTACCTTGATCTCCCCCCATACGCTAACAATGATACAACTTGTAAAGCTTCTCTCTACATAGCAACCTTCACTAGCTTCACATACTACTTTTGCCCGTAGTTCTTCTGGCTTGTATTCGTAGTCATATAAGTATATTCCCTCCAGCTTCCAGACTTCGCCGAACACTGCATATTGAGGTAGTATTGGCTGATCGTAGGTCTTTGTACTAGCTGAGGTTACTGGAGTCATTCCGATTATCAACACTGCAAGGGTCACGAGGAGCAGGTTCTTCCACCATTTCATTGAAGTTCATCTCTAATAATAATTCGCACTCAAAACATAAAAACGTAACCTCTCGTGCCAAAACAATAAGTCCAAGGAAAATTCTCAAATTACGAGAAATTTTAAAGCTTTCATCGAGTTATTATTAATGGTGGTGAAGGCCCGGCTCCCCCAATTTCCAACAAACACGACCTGGTCGTTAGGTTCACTCTCACCAAGCCTGAACCACTAAAAACTCTAATGGTGAAAGAGCATGATTGCTGATTTGTTTATTTCCTTTAGTTTTTTATTAATCGTCTTCTTGGGGTTTAAGAGGGAGTTTAACTCTTACTCTTCAGCCTTGATTTCAACTTTCTTAACTTTAATTCTTCCAGGGTTAATTATCAGTGTGATTGACGAGGTCCTTCCTGATGACACGGCCCGTTTGGGAGTGTGGACTATTCTAGTAAGCATTGGCGCTTACACATCCATCCACCTATTCTCACCCAAACAACACTAAAGGGATTAGAGTCTCATAATATATAGGAGTTTGGATGGCATGCATTTTGTGCGTGAGTTTTAGGTGCAATAGTTCTCATAGGCTTTGCAGGCTGCACAACTTCACGAGTGGTGAGAACTAGGGTCCCACAATATTAATAATCTTCAACATGATTTCACACCAACAAAAAAAAAGAAATCAAAAACCATAAATATACTGAAGTTATGGTTTATTTTTTCTCCTATCGCTATCAAATTACAAAGTCACTATGCATTTCTCTTCTTTGCAATTTAGCCTAATCTCAAATTGCAATTTGCTTGGAACAATAATGCCAATCCACCAAACTTCATAAACTTGGATCTCTCCAGTGATTGTGTAATTCCCCATTGAATTGGGATTCAAATTGAATCCTATATAATTATTTCCGCTTAGATGTTCTTTTTTAAGTAAGATGTCGCTTTCAGTGTCTACTTTAATTAGAAATCCCTTAATCGCAGGTAATTTGCTCTTAAATGTTAGATAACACCCAAAATATTGTCCATTGACGGTTTGCTTCGTGCTGTTCCAGCAATAGAGGGAAGCAGAATAAGTAGGTTTGGAATAGTTTGTACAGGTATAGTAAGAATGCTCTTCAAAGCTGTTTTCTGAGACTAGAGACTTTGTCGGGATTAGCAAATTGAAGAGGACAATATAGAGAAAATAAAAAAGTAAAACATCTCGTTTTCTCATGACTTTCACCTAATTATGGATACTGCTCCAAACTGACCTCCTCCCGCCGTGAAGGGCGAGGCTTTCACGAGGTAAAAACAAATTAGGGGCTATCTGCTTTCTATATAGATTCCAATGGGCACTTGAGTATCGCATGTTCCTACATGGTACGTGTAATCACTAACACCTACGTAAATGTATTCTGAGACATCCTGGCCTACGTTCTCCCATTCTCCATGGTTTTTAATGCCTCCGTAAATATCGAGAGAACTTGAGGAAGTATAGTATATTCCAGCACTCAGCCCTGCGGCCCATGGAGGAACTGCACCACCGCTCAACGCCACTGCAAGTGCGCCTATTGGAATTCCAATACCAAAATCTGCCGAACAGGAGCCTGAAGCGTCCGAAATCAATAAGGCGAGAGGTTTTGAATCATCAACTCCAAGAGAGGTTGCATATTTCATCTCTGTTCCGCTGTAAATCCACGTCATAACCTCTGAATCGGGGAGGCCATTGCTGCTTCCCCCTACAATTTCATTATCTCCAGTAGACTCTATGTCATTAACACCCTCCTGGATTCTCTCATCACCCGTGGGAACGCAGTTTTCAAGACTTGCCGTGCAGTAGTATTCCTTCTCGTGCAAATGATAAGGCTTCGCGTAAATGTAAATATACCCTTTCTCTTCCGGCCCAAGCAGAAGATTGTCAGAGAAGTAAAAATTATTGGAGATCGTGTAAAGGTCATTTCCGTAGATGTCCAGACTTGGGGTGTCTTGTTCTGAGATTTTGTAGCCATACGCTACCGTAAGCCCAAATCTTGTGGTGTATTTATAGCTAATATCAACCCACGCACTAACGAGTCCTGAGGCAGAGTACTTGTTGTCCACGATTAATACTGGAACTTTGATGTAATCTGAAGGTCTCCATGAGAGGCTCCAGTCGGTCTTCCAGTAGTAAAACTGCCTGTTAGAGCCTTGAATTGAAACATCCCCGCTTGAAGCCTTCTCTGGGAGCGGTTTGGAGGGTAGCTTGTGAATGTTGATTTTTGCAGTCTTCTTGAACCCCTTTTAATGTCTCTGGTGTTGTAGTTCACCACAGTAAAACCTCTATAAACCTTTCCTCTCTCATAGTCAAGAACCCACACAGATATCATGAAAGATGCTCCAATGCCCTTTGGGTAGCGCTTCTCCCATTTTGAGAGGACACTTTGAAGTTTCTGATCTGATAGTGGAATTTTGACGACATTTCCAGAGTCCCAGAACTTCAGGTCATGCGGCTTTTTAAGAACTCCATAAAAAATTGTCTCATACACCTCCATTGTAGGTACAAGAGCATCTATCTGAACCTGAACTTCTGCATTCTTTGAAATCTCTGTTAGAGGTTTCCCTTTTTCATCCAGCAGAATCAACTGTATCGCCGCAGGTTCTTGGGTTTTTACTGTATATATGATACTCCCAAACACCCCAAAAACAACAAGCGCCGTTAATAATATTGCGCTTTTTTTACTAAGCTTATTGTTGCCACCCCAAGGCATATTATTTTAAGAATCCATTATTATTTATATAGCTTTTTCTATTAGGATAAGACGGTTTTGTTGGAAGTACTTCCAAAACACTTATCTTAACAGCGTCCCTAAAGTTATAAATAAGCATTTATACATAACTATCTCATGGTGAAGCTATGAGGATACTTAATGTGATAACTCCAATGCTGGTGCTTTTGATTGTCGGCATAATGTTGGCAAGCGGATGCATCAATGTCGAGAAAGTTTCCTCAACATCTTCCCCACTTAGCAACACGGATAATAAAACTTCCTCAACGGTTATCCAGCACACAGACAACGAGGATCTCAAATGCAAAATAGCAACAAGCAACAACAACTTTGCCTTTAACCTGTATCACGAGCTCTTGAAGAAAGAAGAGGGGAACATCTTTTTATCCCCCTACAGCATTTTGACAGCTCTCTCAATGGTCTACGAAGGGGCCGAAGGAGCAACGAGGGAGGAGATGAGAGAAGTTCTCCATCTTCCAGAAGATGATTTAGAGAGGAGAGAGGGATTCAGAAGCATAATTTTGAGCATCACTAACCCTGCAAGCGATGCATATATCCTGAAAACCGCAAATGCCCTCTGGATCCAGAAGGGCTATCCGGTTAGGGAAGATTACATTGATGTTATAAGTAAGTACTACCTTGCCGAGGTGAGGGAGCTTAACTTCTCAGAAGACCCTGAAGGGTCGAGAGAGATTATAAACGGATGGGTTGAAGAACAGACCAATAGAAGGATCACCAATTTGATACCCCCGGGTGCCATCAATGAACTCACAAGGCTCGTAGTAACCAATGCGATTCATTTCAAAGCCAACTGGTTAAACCGCTTTAAACCGCAGGATACGTACAACGGAACCTTTACACTCATTTCAGGCGAAAAAGTAAAAGTCGAGATGATGCATCAGACGAACCGCTTCAGCTACACGGAAACCGAAGAATTTCAAGCCCTCGAAATGCCTTATGAGGATAATAGACTCTCGATGCTCATAATTTTGCCTAAAGAGAACAAAATAAGCATGCTTGAAAAGAAGCTCACCCCGGAATTTATAGAGAATATTCTGGGCAGCATGAAGGTGGAAAAGGTTGACGTTGCTATTCCTAAATTCAGCTTTGAATCAGCTTACATCCTAAACGACCTTCTTCAAGAGATGGGAATGAGGGAAGCGTTTACGGGAAATGCTGACTTTTCGGGGATAACCGGCAAAAAAGGGCTTATGATAAGCACCGTCGTCCACAAGACTTTCATTAAGGTTGCTGAAAACGGTACGGAAGCCGCTGCTGCAACGGGAGTAGTTATGACACTTGCCGCTCCACCAAGTGAAGAGCGTCCCAAAGTTTTCAAGGCGGATCATCCCTTTGTCTTCCTTATTAGGGACAGGGAAACGGGAGCAATTTTATTCATTGGCAGGCTGATGGATCCGAGGGCTGTTTCATAGATAGCAATAAGCGAGACATTTGTTGTCTTGTTGTTTTTTAGTTGGAGTACGTCAACTAGACACCCACTTAACGTACCTCCCCCCATCTCCACTTTCTTCGGGCTCTGCAAAATAGTCTTCCTTAATTAAAACGTTGTTTGTCCATCCAAAAATCCAGTGCCAAGCTTCAATGAACAGTTCTTCAAAAGAACACCACTGGCTTGCTCTCAATTTGCTTAAATTTTCTTTCAGCTCTTCCACTTCAGTCACAAGTCTTTTTACTTCGCTTGCAACTCTACTAGCAACTTCCCACGCTATCTTCCCATCATCTCTATCAAAGAACGGAACTCCAACATATTCGTATTTTTCTAAAATTTCACTTGTTTTTCCACTTTTGTGGAATTCTTCGAGTGCCCTGCCTAAAGCTTCTGCTTCATCTTCCTCTGCTTTTCCAGACCAGACTAAGTCGGGAAAAGCGTTTCTTGAGCCAGTGTGATTACCAAAGGAGTAGAACATGTAATTTCCAAACTTTGCCGAATGACAGCCCCAGTAAAAGTCCTTTGCAATCTTTCCCCAGTCACCTCTAATTTCACGGGCATAAGGAATGAACTTCCTCTTTTCGCCCCATTCATTTTCCAGCATGGTTAGGAACTTCAAATCTAAGGCGTAGCAACCAACAACAGCAAAACGGAGGTATTCTAGCTTTGAGTATCTCAAACAGTTCAATCTTTTCAGGTCATCATCTACCCACTTAAAGTTTTTAATTAAATATTCTGCTAAGGCTTCTCCATATTTAACTCCAATCTCCCTAAGTTTCAAAACGTCTTCCCATGGTGTAAAGCAGAAGTTGAGCTTAATCTGCCCACTTTCTTCTTTTAAGAAGCTCTCCCAAAGGAAGTAATTCAAGGATTCCTTATCTACCAGCTGCAAAGCGTTTTCCATGCTTATGGGCGACTCAGAAAGTTTGAGTATTAGCTCTTCAGCCTTGTATGCATGCTTCCAGTACTCTCTTTCTCCATTCCCACATACGTAAACCATCAGTTTGCTCATAGATGTCACCAAGGATTAATACTGGGCAGAAGACTTAATAGTTTTGTCCATAATTTTCTCGGCAACGGGGGATGGAGATATTTGGAAGCAAGATGCTCCAAACAGGAGAAGCTGAGTAATGAATTTTACCCTAGTTCCCACCATCTGTGAAGTTGTATAATCTGTCCAGATTCACGGCCAGAATCGCCCCTAAAATCCTGACAACCAACCCCCTCAAACTAACACTCCTGCTC
>LDZS01001827.1_pt1 | contig 11096 bp, 10 predicted proteins | sample 615471 | NCBI WGS metagenome assembly LDZS01 (sample SAMN03408295, study PRJNA278302) | terrestrial metagenome | isolation source: oil reservoir sample K3 | place: USA: Alaska, North Slope, Kuparuk formation | collected 2013
TGGAAGACCCAGTCGAGAAAATCGTGTATATCTTCGGCATCAACGCGCACCCGGTGGACCCGGAGCAACCCGTTTTGGGAAAAAGTGGGGGCACCAGGAACCCACGGGGCAATCACATCAACTGCTTCCCCTGCTTCAGCAAGTGCCTGGGTCAGCCCAGCAACATGCCTGCTTAACCCCCCAATGGAACGTGGTGGGAACTCCCAAGTCAACACGAGCACCCTTCCCTTTGAGGAACGCGGCACGAGAACTTCATTTTTAGCACTTTTCTTGATTTTGTCCGCATAAACCCGGTAATCGAGACAGGGGAAAATTGGGTCCAACCACTCAATGAACTCGAGCATCTCTTGATCCAGATCATTGTTGCGGATCTGGTGATAGAGAAGGGTAAACCTCCCCAGATGGTCGTTGACCCGCTGCCTGGCATACTCTACAACAGTTCCTGCATGCATAATAAATGCCCAATCACTGCTCTGGGCAAGCAGCAACTCCCTGGCAGCCTGGTTAAGAGCGCGGCGCTGAAGACCGTAGGAATCAGGATAGCTTTTCGCCAGTTCTACCATGCGTTTTTCAGCAAGGTGGAGGTGGCGGTAGATCCAGTCATTGGCAGGACCGAGCCATACCTCATGGTAGCCCCCAAGGCCCCAACTTGACTCAGGGAGCTCCGCCTGCTGCAGTTGCCAACCTTTGTTCCTCGCTTCTTCTAAGTAATCAGAAGGCGTTGTTAAGCTAAAGGTTTGCTGCAGGGGAATTCTCCTGATCAATTCCCCAAGCCACAGGGGTCCTTCAAACCACCAGTGGCCAAAAAGCTCGGCATCGTAGGGTGCCACAATGATCGGCTTTTTTGGAGAGAGGTGTGAGCTCAGGTGTTCAATCTGTTTTTCTCTAGCGAAGAGGAAGTGACCTGCATGCACTCTAACCTTTTCCATAGCCAGGTGAGGGTCATAATACTGCTTTTCTTCACCAGGGCCAGTAATCCGGTAGTACTTAAACCCAGTATCCACACGGACACCATCTCCTGGCAAATAAGGAGCGAGGTAATCGTAGTCGAGTTCGTAGCCAATATCGCGGTAAAACTCGCGGTAGCAAAAATCCCCAGGATATCCTTCACGGGAACTCCAAACCTGACGCGAGGAATCAGGGTCTCTCCCAAAGGCAGCCACACCTGAAGAAGTCAACAAGGGGGCATAAACCCCGTCTTTCGGTGGAGGTGAAGCATGGAGAATCCCATGTGTCTCCACAATGAAATACTTGATCCCGAATTCTCCAAGGATCTTCTCGATTCCCGGTTTATACCCACATTCAGGAAGCCAGAAACCTTTTGGTGAAAACCCGAACCATTTTTCAAATGACTCAACACTAATAGCTATTTGGGCTTTTCTTGCCTCTTCAGTCACCATCAGGGGAAGATAACCGTGGGTAGCTGCGGTTGTGATCACTTCTATATGGCCTGTTCGGTGGAGGCGACGGAAGGCACTGATCAGGTCGTGTCCCCATTCTTCGTAGAATTTCTTGATCCCCTCCAGACGCTCGAGGTAAAATTCGGCAAGATTCTTTAGCTGAGGATTACCCTTGTTTCTTGCGATCTCTTTGGCCCCCAGTTCCAACGAGAGGTGCAGATGCTTCCAGTAGCGGTCTTGCAAAAGAGGATCACCAAGCATGGAGATAAGTGGGGGTGAGAGGGACAAGGTGATCCGAAAAGGAATTTTTTCATCAGCAAGACGGAAAAAAGTCTGGAGTAGGGGAATATAGCTTTCTGTAAGAGCCTCCCAAAGCCACCTCTCAGCAACAGCGGTCTGACACTCAGGGTGTCTCACATAAGGAAGGTGAGCATGAAGCACCAGAGCCAGGTAACCTGATGACATGGGTTCCACACCCTATCAACAAGGTTCAAGAGAAAGAGAAAAAATCCAACCTTTCTTCATAACCATAATATTTCTCTTTGGAGACCTCCTCTGCGGAGACAGTTGCTCTTTTCCAGATAGGAATGCCAGCAATAGAGGGAGTAACAATGCGGTTAGAATGGAGAACTTGGTGAACCTCTCCTTCTGGAGTTTTAATCCCTAGTGAGGCATAGTAGGAGCGACCAGGCTGGAGATTATCGAAATAGCACTTTCGGGATTCGGGAGCAACTCCTACCTCCCGCACACACCTTGCCACCCCGCTATCAGCAATTTCGTAGAGCCGCAGGATTAAGCTAATGCTTTCCCAATCCCGGTTGAAGTGCTTGGAGATCACGTATCGCACCTCAGTGCTGAGATTCCAGTAGGCAAAAAGACAGAAAGGATTGCGAACCATTAGGACAATCTCGTTTTCTTCGTAAGAGCGGGGAAGCTCAAAATGGATTTTAAAGTTTTCGGCAGCCCCCATAGCTTTCCTCCCATTTTCCCCTCAACACCCGATCTCCAACTTGGCTACCCGAAAGCAGCCCCTTTGAGATGGTTGCTCACATGAACCGTTTCTCCCCTTCCCATAGGAGGACTTTCCGTTTTTCTGTTTTTCGTTTCTCCTAGTCCTGTCCGATCACAGAATCGATCCCAAATTTTTGGAAATGCTCGCGCAAGCGGGCAATCACCCGAGGACCAACACCAACCTCGGCAGCAATTTCTTCGTCAGAAAAACCGTTCTTGATCCCCGCGAGAAAAACATCAAAATCAACCCCCACTTCTTCTGCCATCTGCTTCAGGCTCGGCTGCCAGCCCCACGGCGGCCCGGGCGAATCAGCTTTCCTGTCCAGTGCTATCACCCTTCCACGGATTTTCTCAACTAACCATTCTAGAGATAGTTTCCCCCGCAAATTTTTCCCTCATGCTACCGGAAGAAAAATTCTTTTCTGCTTTAAGAACACTTCTTCTTCTGCTCAAGATAGAGCATCAACACAGAGACATCAGCAGGAGAAACCCCAGGAATCCGCGAGGCTTGTCCAAGAGTCCGTGGTTTGATCAGGTTCAGCTTTTCCCGGGCCTCACTGGAAAGGCCCTTCACCCGCGAGTAGTCAAAATCTAGCGGAATCTTTCTTTTCTCCAGTCTCTCCATTTTCGCCACGTGAGCTTCCTGCTTCTCGATGTAACCGGCAAATTTCACCTGAATTTCGATCTGCTCGGCAACCTCTTGGGGAACCTCGTCTTGCCTTCCGGTCAGCTCCATGAGGTCAGAGTAGGAAATTTCCGGACGCTTCAAAAGCTCTTTGAGGTTAATCCCTCCTTTGAGCGGAGCACTACCTTTTCTAGCCAGAAACTCCTGGACCTCTTCTGTTGGCTTCACCCTGGTCTGCTCGATCCATTCTTTCTCCTGCTCAAGGAGGTGCAGCTTCTCTTGGAAAGCCTGGTAGCGCTCATCAGAAACGAGACCAATCCTTCTCCCGATCTCCGTAAGGCGCAGGTCAGCGTTGTCCTGCCTTAACAGTAGCCTGTATTCCGCTCGGGAGGTTAATATTCGGTAAGGCTCGCTAACTCCCTTGGTCACCAGGTCATCGATGAGAACCCCAATGTAAGCTTGGGAGCGCTTCAGAACTAAAGGCTCTTTCTCCTGAACATAAAGAGCAGCATTAATCCCAGCGATGATTCCCTGAGCAGCAGCTTCTTCATAGCCTGAGCTCCCGTTCAGCTGCCCTGCAGTAAACAACCCCTGAATGCTTTTTGTCTGGAGAGTTGGTTCAAGCTGAGCTGGGACCAGGCAGTCGTACTCAATGGCATAGCCAACCCTGACGATTTGCGCATTTTCTAGACCTGGAATCGTCCGCAAAACCGCTTCCTGGACCTCTTCCGGCAACCCTGTGTAAAACCCCTGGACATACATTTCCTCACTATCCCAACCTTCTGGCTCAAGAAAGATCTGATGCCTTTTCCTTTGGGGGAAGCGGACAACCTTGTCTTCAAAAGAAGGGCAGTAACGGGGTCCATAGCCTTCAATCTCTCCCGAGATCACTGGTGTCCTGTGGAGGTTTTTCCTGACGATTTCGTGGGTATGCTCATTGCTGTATGTTAGCCAGCATGGAAGTTGGGGAGTTTTCTCTCTTTTCGAAAGAAAAGAAAAGCGCAGCGGTTCTTCATCTCCCGGCTGGATGATCATTTTCGAAAAATCAACAGACTTCTTAGCAACCCGGGGCGGTGTGGTGGTATTGAACCGGACGATTTGAAAACCTAAGTCTCTTAAGCAGGACGCAAGAGCAACAGGAGCCAGTTGCCCATTGGGACCTCCCTCATAAGAAAGCTCCCCAATAAGGATCCGGCCACGCAGATACGTTCCCGTAGTTAGGACCACAGCGCGAGCCTGAAATTTGGCCCCTGTTTGGGTGACCACGCCCGCAACCTTGTTGCCGTTGACAACAATCTTTTCGACAACCCCCTGCTTTAAGTCGAGGTTCTCCTGCCTCTGGAGGGTTTTCAGCATTTCCCGGCGGTATCTCACTTTATCGACCTGGGCACGCAGCGCCCGGACCGCAGGCCCTTTGGCCGTATTGAGCATCCGCATCTGAACAAAAGACTTATCTGTATTAATCGCCATTTCGCCCCCAAGAGCATCAATTTCCCGGACAAGGTGCGCCTTCCCTGGGCCGCCGACAGCAGGGTTGCAGGGCATTAGGGCAACATAATCAATATTCAGGGTGATCAAAAGCGTCCGGCATCCCATCCTAGCTGCTGCCAGAGCTGCTTCGCAGCCTGCATGGCCTGCCCCAACAACGATTACATCGTAAGCTCCTGCAGTATATTCTTCTGCCAACCTCGTTCACCTCTCTTGAGAACCCATCCAGCAGGAAAAATCTTTGCTCCCATTATAGCACTCTCGATACATCCCGGCAACTTGGCCGGGGGAACAGCGGCCGCGGGTATTTTTTTCGGACCAAGTGTGGTATACTTTGTAAGAACAGAACCGCAAAAATAGCTGCTCAGCACGGCTGTCACAAGGAGGGATTAACATATTGAGCAATGTAAGGGTCCGCTTCGCACCTAGTCCGACAGGAAGCCTCCACATTGGAGGTGCTCGCACAGCCCTCTTCAACTGGCTCTTTGCCCGCCATCATCAAGGCAAATTCATCATTCGCATCGATGACACTGACCTTGAACGCTCCACAATCGAATCCGCTCAAGAAATCATTTCCGCACTAAAGTGGTTGGGACTTGACTGGGATGAAGGACCTGAAGTCGGTGGCCCTTACGGCCCCTACTTCCAGTCAGAAAGGCTGAAAGAGTACGAAAAAGCCGCCCACCACTTGCTGGCACGTGGTCTTGCTTACTACTGCTACTGCACCCCTGAAGAACTCCAGAAACGCCGCCAAGAGGCTCTCGCAGCAGGAAGGGCACCTCGCTACGACGGCAGATGCCGCCACCTCTCTCGGGAAGAACGAATAAAGCTGGAACGTGAAGGAAGGAAGCCCGTGATCAGGTTTCGCATCCCAGAAAAAGGGACAACGGTTGTTAACGACCTGATCAGGGGTGATGTCTCTTTCGACCACGAGATCCTAGACGACTTCATCATCATCAAATCAAATGGAATTCCCACTTACAACTTCGCCTGCGTTATCGATGACATCAAGATGAAGATCACTCATATTCTCCGAGCTGAAGAACATCTTTCGAACACACCCAGGCAGATTCTAATCTACCAGGCACTGGAGGAACCCCTTCCCGCTTTCGCCCATCTCCCGATGATTCTGGCCCCTGATCGGAGCAAACTAAGCAAGCGCCACGGAGCAACATCAGTAGAAGAGTTCAGAGACCAGGGCTATCTGCCGGAGGCTCTCCTCAACTACCTCGCTCTTTTAGGCTGGTCTCCAGAGGGTGAGCAGGAAATCCTTTCCCTTTCCGAGATGGTGCGTCAGTTTTCCCTCGAGCGGGTAGCCAAAACGGCAGCGATTTACGATATCAAAAAATTGACCTGGATCAATGGCCACTACCTCAATGAAGCAGATTTAGACCGAGTCACCAAGCTAGCAATTCCCTTTTTGCAAAAGAGAAAACTTGTTCCAGAGGAGATCTCTGAGGAGCTTTACCACTACATCAAAGAAGTTGTGGGGCTGGTGCGGACAAGAGTAAAGACATTGGAAGAAGTCGCTGAGGCTGCTGAATATTTCTTTACAGACGATTTCTCCTACGATGAGAAAGGAGTCCAAAAGCACTTTCAACAACCAGGCGCCGCCGAAATACTTAAAGCAGCTAAAGAATGCCTGGAAAAACTGGATTCCTTTGATCTCGAAAGCGTTGAAAAGGCCTACCGGGAGCTGAGTGCGGCGATCGGGGTGAAAACAGGCGAAATTATTCATCCCACACGGCTGGCACTCTCAGGAAGAACAATGGGTCCAGGACTGTTTGAGATGATGGTGCTCTTAGGGAAAGAAAAAACAATTCAGAGGCTCTCCCGAGCCATTGACTTCATTAGCAGCCGAGAAAATTAAATAGCCATTCACTTGACGAGGGGTTCAAATCTGGCTATACTAAAAGTGTGCTGCGGGATGGTGTAGCGGTAGCACGGTTGACTCTGGATCAACTAGCCCAGGTTCGAATCCTGGTCCCGCAGCCAAATACAAAAATAGTAAAATCAAGGCTTCGAGGTTTTTGGAGTCTCTGGGGACAGACACAAAAAGGCCGAGTAGTGCGAGTGTAATGCGATTGTGAAAAAAATCAGCAGGGATTTATCCCTGCTAGTATTACTTTTCACCCTGCTTCTTCGCGGGGTTTTTTCTTTGCAGGAGACCGTTCAGGCTTTCTGCTGTCTGCTTCTCCATCTTTGGGGTCAAAAATAACTTGTTCTTTTATCGGGAAATAGTTTAATAAGAATCGCTCCAGCAAGGAAGCCCCCCACATGCGCCCACCAAGCAACAGGATTGGCAGCAACACCAGCAGTAGTAATCCCGTTGAGAAGCTGAATCACAAACCAGAACAGGAGGAAAAACACGGCAGGCACCTCAACTATCGTGATAAAAAAGAGCAAAGGAACAAGGGTAAGAATCCGCGACCTGGGAAATGAAAGAAAATAGGCACCTAAAACTCCAGCAATTGCTCCACTGGCACCAATGATCGGAACCTCGGAACCGGGGTTGGTGATGATGTGGGCAGCACTTCCAGCAATCCCAGCAAGCAAGTAAAAGATAAGGTAATTGAAGTGTCCCAAACGGTCTTCCACATTGTCTCCGAAGATCCAGAGGTAAAGCATATTGCCAATGATGTGCACCCAGCTCCCGTGGAGAAACATGGCACTGATAAATGGAACAAACAGCGGAATAAGTGGCGCACCAGTATTCAGCAGAGCGTTTACCTTCGCTGGAACGACTCCAAAAACGTAAAAAACCTGGTTTAATTCCTGGTGAGACAGAGTTAACTCTTTGAAGAAAATGATTACGTTTAGTGCGATTAAGGCCACATTGACATAAGGAAAACGACGCGATCTTGTGCTATCACGTAATGGAATCATGGAAACCCTGGTTCCAAAAACCTAGACCAGGCCTTTACGCCTCCTTTCCGAGTGTCTCATTTTTATTCCACTTTTTAATATGGCCACTTTTATTTATTTTACCAAATTTCAGACAAGAGTGTTTCGACTATGGAAAACAAAAGTGACCCTCAATACAGGCCACTTTCAACTTTGGTGCCAGAGGCAAAAATTATCCATCCCTCCAGGATGGCTAAACCGGAGGGCGTCACTTTTTACTGGCGATTTCGTTCTCTTTGAGGAGCAGGTACTGCAAAGAGGTAAAACCTTCTTCAGGAATGTGTTCAGTAAAATAGTTGCAACCCCATTCTTTACCAGCATCTTCTGGAGGGATCAATCTCCCGAACTTATGACAATATACCCCTTTGCCCTCCCCTAAAGGCTTCCCTAAAGCACATTGAAAACAGTTCTGCAAAATTATCACCCCTTTAAGCTCAACACCCAAGTTTCTCCTCCAGCCACTCGGATTTCGAACTCACACGAGATATTCTGGGAACACCTCAACACCAAAGTTTTTTCCTCTATTTACTCGATCATTTCCCTTATTTGGCAGTAGGCTTCCGAATCCTTATCTAACTCCACACAATCGTCAAGCTCAACTTCCTCTAGAGCTAGCTTTACAGCAAAGGACATGCATGTCGGCTCCCCGCACTTTCGGCAATTAGTCTTTGGAAGATGTTTGTAGATCTCAATAGCTTGGGGCTGTTCCCACTCTTTATAGCTCGGTGTGATTGTTTCCTTCTTCTGCTCGATGTCGTTGAGGTATTTAATGAGTTCAGCACAGATCTCTTTTACTTGCTCTTTATCTTTGAAGCGTCTTACGGAAATCTCATTGCCCTGAACCGCTACAGTCCACTTGGCCGCTCTTTTGTGAGGATATCCCCGGAAGATAAACCTCAGCCAGTTAAATTTAGGCTGGTATCTGGCCTTTTCAGCAACAGCATTGAGGTAAGGCAAAAGTTCTGAAAGGTCCTGGTCAGCCTTAATCTTGGCAACTAACAACTGGGTTCCAATATGACAAGGTAGATATTTCCACTCAAGGGTATAATCTTTAATCATTTGTGCTTTTTCCCCCTCACATTCTATTTTCGCCCATCCAGGCAACTGATTTCTTTCTTAATCTTTGGCCAAAGCGTGAACTGGAGAAAATTCCACGCTTCTTCAGTATCGTGCTCCAGCAGAATATCCTGAAGCTTAACTAATTCCTCAGGCTCCAAAACGATGAAAATTTTTTTCATAAGAGCAACTCCTCCCCAGCAGGCAGGAGCCCCTCCAGATGTTCAGATAACAACCTCTCAATAGTTTCCTTCTCTTTTGCAAACGAAGGATCCCCCAGCTCCGGACAATGTTCCACTTCACGGCTCCCCTTAATTATTGCTGTGGCAAAAGCGAGACATGTGGGCTCCCCACACTTCTTGCAGTTTGTCTTAGGCAAATATTTGTAGAGAAGATAAGGGCTCAACTGGACTTGGGGCTCTGTGGTGGGTTTAATCTTATCGCGAGAATCCGCTACCTTATTGAGCAGCTTAATAACCTGCTCAACGACTTCTTTAGCTTTTTCCACACTCTCCATCTTTCCGAGAATTACCTGACGTGGCTGAAGAACTACGGGACTGCCTTCATACGAAAAAGTAAAACTTTTTTCCGTCTGTTGGTAATTTCCCTTAAGCACAGCATTCAAATAAGGAAACAACTCTCCGATATCATCTGTCAGGGAGGCTATCACTCGAACTTTCCTGGCATCGGCAAAACAAGGTGCGGCCTGAAGGATCTGATACCCTTTGACAAACTGTTTAGCTTCAGCTGTTGCTGATTTTCTCCTGCCACTCGGGTGACCAGCCTTTCGCGAGATTTCTCTGACAGCATCAAGAAAATACTGGAGGTCTTCTTCAGTGTTGAAGTATCCGGGACTCACCCTTACAGTTCCCCTGTCGAGTGTCCCGATGGTCTGATGCGCTCTTGGAGCGCAGTGAAGCCCCGTCCGCACCATGATCTCATAAACCTCGTCAAGAACAGTGCCCACCTCTTCAGGGTTAACATCCTGAATATTGAAGGAAATCACCGCCACCTGAGCTTCAGGATTACAAGGGCCGTAGATGATTACACCAGGAATTTTACTTAAATGATCAAGCAAAAAGGCTGTTAGTTGAACCTCCTTCTTACGAATGGCCTCTACACCAATCTTTAAAACGAATTCAACTGCTGCCCCCAAGCCCGCCAGCCCGGGGCCGTTTGGTGTCCCTGTTTCAAAACGGTCAGGCAAAACTTCGGGCTGGAAAGGAAAAAGAGAGTTGCTTCCTGTTCCCCCTTCTATCAGTGGTTCCAGATCAATCCCTGGAGCAATGTATAAGATACCAGTTCCCTGTGGTCCCAAGAGTCCTTTATGTCCACTGCAAGCCAGGAGATCAATGCCCAAACTTTCAACATCAATGGGAACAACGCCTGCGCTTTGAGCAGCATCAACCAAAAGCAAAGCATTGTGGGAATGGGCGATTTCGGCGAGCTCAGCGAGCGGGAAAATCGTTCCGGTAACATTTGAGGCATGGGTGAAAACGAGGAGCCGCGTCTCGGGTCGAATAGCCTTTCTGACATCATCTAGACTGATTTCTCCGCGAAGGTTGCACCTTACTTCAGTCAGAGAAATAATTCCTCTCTTTTCCAGGGTCTTCAAGGGGCGCCAGACAGAATTGTGCTCCATACTGCTGGTAATCACGTGGTCACCCACGCGCAAATATCCCTTAATGGCCAGATTTAGGGCCTCAGAGCAATTTTTCGTAAAAATTACCCGGGAAGGGTCCCTAATCTTAAACAATCTAGCAACTGCCTGACGACAGTTTTCGATAATAGTGGTGGCTTCCCTGCTCTTTCGATAAACCCCTCTCCCCTGACTTGCAGCATAATGGCGCAAAAACCGCTCTACGGCCTCATAGACACAATCAGGCTTTGGCCACGATGTGGCCGCATTATTCAGATAGACCCCCACAACAGACCCTCCCTAAAAAATCCCTCCCATTAAGAACCTCATTAAGGATTCAACAGCTTGTGGCCACGCGATTTCTAAAAATGCAATAAAGGCCGGGGCTTACCTGCCCAGGCCCTCTTTGACCGCGGCAACGACTTTTTCTACCTCTTCATCGGAAAAAGCAAACTCATGCCTCTTCTTAATCCCTAATTCGGTTACAACCACATAAGCGTCTGCCTGGAGGCCTTCGCGTTCAAATACCGCTTTACCGCAGCCAATAGGACAGCCGTCAATGAGCACACGCTTATCCGCCGATCTGGCTGACTCCACCATATCAGTAAGACCTCCGCCAACTCCTGCCAGGCAGTAAAAGCGGCCACAACCCTCTTCATCAAGTTTGATCGCAGCCATGTTGGCTATCTGCCCAGCATTGGAGCCCCCAGAACAGGCAAAAATGAGAACCTTTCCTCCTTCACAGGTGCACCCGCATCCAGACCCTTTCTCCACGCTCTCCCTCCTCTTTCCTTGAAGAAAATTCTCCAAACTAAACTTGTTCACCACCGGGATCATGCCGGCATTTCAAAAACTACCGGTTCACAGACAGAATCACTTCATTGGTTACTTACCCTGAAGCCACTTCTTGACTTCCTCTTTGCTGGGAATGCGCCCGAAGCACTTGACCTCATCATTAACAACAAGTCCCGGA
>LDZS01001729.1_pt1 | contig 11057 bp, 12 predicted proteins | sample 615471 | NCBI WGS metagenome assembly LDZS01 (sample SAMN03408295, study PRJNA278302) | terrestrial metagenome | isolation source: oil reservoir sample K3 | place: USA: Alaska, North Slope, Kuparuk formation | collected 2013
TATGTTATCATTAATTTAAAAAATATTAAAAATTTTTATTATGCCTCTAAAATATTTTATTAAAAGACACAATTTATATTCTACTCCCCTATCAAGACTAAACCTGGTAAGTTTGAAATAGCTAACAGAGGGACGCTATTTCTTGATGAGATAGGTGATTTAAGCGCAAAACTTCAGGCAAAACTTTTAAGGGTACTTCAGGAAAGACAAGTAGAAAGGTTAGGGGCAGAACAGCCTATCAAGGTAGACGTAAGGATTATCGCTGCAACCAACAAGGATTTAGAAAAAGAGGTGGAAGCTGGTAGGTTTAGAGAAGATTTGTTCTACAGACTCAACGTTATCCCTATAAAAATACCTCCTCTCAGAAAAAGAAAAGAAGACATAGTTCTTTTAGCTAATTTTTTTCTTAAAAAGGTGTGCGAAAGAGAAGGGGTTCCGTTAAAAAGATTGTCTGAAAAGACTGTCCAGAGACTTTTAGATTATAGATGGCCAGGTAACGTAAGAGAGCTTGAAAATCTGGTAGAAAGACTGGTAATTTTAACTGATAAAGAGATTATAGAACCTGAAGACCTCTCTTATCCTTTTGGGAGTTCTCTAACTTCTGGAGAGAGTGAGGTTGTCAGAACCCCGGTGTGCTTATCTCCCATCTCTTCAAACCAAGAGGGCTTAAGCTTGCCTGACCTTACCGAAGAAGGGATTGATTTGACCAGCCTTATCAAAGAAATCGAGGTTTTTTACCTGAAAAAAGCCTTAGAAAAGGCTTCAGGGGTAAAAACTAAAGCTGCTAAGCTCCTTAAGCTCAACCGAACTACCTTTATAGAAAAACTTAAAAAATATAACTTGGTATAAGTTTTGCTATACACTTGAACGATGTCTAAGGAGTTAAAACTTGTCGGTTTTTTGTTGTTTTTAGTTTTGCTTTGTTTTGTACCTATAGTGTTTTCTCAACCTAAAAAGACTTCAAACGCAACCAATCAAACCCCTTTTTTTAATTTTACCCTTCCTTATCAGCAAAAGGGAGAGGAGTTATTGCAAGAGATAAAAAATGCCTATGCGAGGAAAGAGTATGAAAGGGTGGTTTTTCTTGCTAAAAAAATGCCTAAGCTTTTTTCTTTAAGACCAGAGGAAAATTTGCTTATTGCAGAGAGTGCATTAAAGGAGGGTTTTTTACAGGAGGCTATAGATTATGCTCAACGGGTAGCTTCTGTGACTAAAGGGCGAAGTGAGGCCTGTAGGGCTGATCTTATTCGATTTAAGGCCATGTTTTTGCTGGGTAAAGGCCCTACGATAGTCAAAAAAGTTAAAGAGTTTCTCGATTCCTATTGTGATGAGGCTCAAAAAAAAGAGGCTAAGGTACTTCTTTATCATTTTAAGCTTTTACCTGAAAAAGAGCTAAAAGAAGTTTCATCTCAAGAGATAAAAAAAATTGTAAAAGAGATCTACAAAACTCAGGTAGTTTATCTTTTGCGTCAAGGGAAGGTGGATAAAGCAAGGGCAAAGGTTTTTTATTACATAAACGTTTATGGAACACCAGAAGAGACCCCAGACCTCGTTTTAAAACTTGCTGAAGCCTACTTTAAAAAGGGCGAAAGAGAAAAGGCCAAAAATTTGTATCAACTTATCATCACCTTTTGGGATAAAGGTACCCCAAGTCTAATATCCAAGTTCAGGCTTTATCAGATAGCCTACGAAAAGGAACCTATTAAGGAACTTTTACCCAAACAAACCAAAGAGGATTTACTCTTCTTTGCTGCTCAGATAAAGGCTAAGATGGCTAAAACCCCTTTGGCTGAAGAGGCCCATTTAGTAGAAATAAGAGTCCTTGCAGACCTAAAAAATTATACACTTTTAAGAAAAAGTTCTTTAGAGTTTTTAAAAACTTTTCCCGAAAGCTCAAACTTAAAGGAGGTTTCTCAGTTTTACTGCACTGCGATTTCTGAACTTTTTAAGGAAGGGATTAAGGCTCAACGTATTGCCGAGGTTTTATCTTTGGAAAAGGAAGATAGCGAGTACTTAAATCAAGCCAAATGTGGACAACCTTATTATATCTTAGGTGACATGTTTTTAGAGTACAAACTTTTTACCAAGGCTACTTTAGAGTATATCAAGGCTTTCGAAATCGGTGTCCCCTCTGAACTAAAACCTTCTTTACTTTTAAATTTGAGCTTTACCGCTATAGAGACAGGTGAGATAGATACGTTTTCTTCGATTTTTGGGTACCTAATTTCAAGCTACCGAGAAAAAAGTTTAACCAGCTATCCTTTTTATTTTTATCTAAGGACTTTATATGAAAGCAAAAGAAATTTAGGTCAGGCAGAAAAATACCTTTCTCAAGCGCTCTCTTCTAATCTATCAGAGTTTTATAAAAAAAAACTACTTGGGTTTATGTTTTTACAGGCTATTAACAACAAACAGTATGCAAAGGCATGGGCATACCTTCAAAACCCTTATTTTCAACCAGAGCTTAAGGATTATCTAATTCTCCTTTTAGAAAGCTTGGGGAAAGATAACATAACCTTTGAAAGAGCTTTAGGGGTAGCTAAACAAAGGTTTCCTAAGGAACCTAAAATAACTTTGATAGAGATATATTACTTGGAGAAAAAAGGAAAGGTAGGAACAGCGGATAAACTATGGGAAAAATTAGCTGAAGCTTCTGATATAGCAAAAGAACTTGCAGATATTTATAAAAAACAAAAGGAATTAGTAGAGAAGGCCCAAAAGCTGGTTTTTTAGAATAAAGATGAAGGGAAGGGTTGTTTTAATCGGTAAAAGCGTAGAAATAAAACTTTTAAGGGACCTTTTAACAGAAAGAGGGATAGAAACTATTTTGTTTTCTCAAGAAGAAATATCCCCCAAGATAGACCCAAACAACATAGATGTTTTGGTCTATGAATTGGAATATGAACGGACAAAAAACTTAGAGGTGTTAAACAGACTTTTTAAACAAGGTTTCAAAAACATCGTCTTTTTAGCAGAAAAGGCAGACTTAGAGGATGCCGTTGAGTTTGTAAAACATGGGGCTTATGATTTCAAGCTTCTTTCTACCCCTCTTGAACTGATAGAAAACACCGTGCTTTTTGCTTTAGAAGATAAAAGAATCTTGTGGCAAGAAGAAACCTTTCTTACAAAAAACCCTTACATGTTAGAAATTTTAAAAAAACTTGAAGTAGTAGCCCAAAGTAAAGCTCCTGTTCTTTTGTTAGGGGAATCTGGGACAGGAAAAGAACTTCTTGCTAAGTATATACATCAAAAAAGTCCCAGAAGGTTTGGGCCTTTTATCGCTATTAATTGTGCTGCCCTCCCAGAAACCCTTCTTGAATCAGAACTTTTTGGCTATGAAAAAGGAGCTTTTTCAGGGGCTAATTTTAGAAAAAAAGGTAAGATAGAACTGGCAGAAGGAGGTACCCTTTTTTTAGACGAAATAGCTGAAATGCATCCTTCCCTTCAAAGTAAACTACTCAGGGTATTACAAGAGGGTGAGGTTGATAGGCTTGGTGGATACCATCCTATTAAAGTAGACGTTAGGTTTTTAGCAGCAACCAACAGAGACATAGAAAAGGAGGTCAAAGAAGGAAGGTTTAGGTCAGACCTGTTTTATAGATTAAACGTTATTACCGTCAAAATTCCTCCGTTAAGAGAGAGAAAAGAAGATGTCAAATTTTTGTCAAAATTTTTTCTGGAAAAATTTTCCCGTATGTACAAAAAGAGTTTACAGGGTTTTTCTGAGGAGGCTCAAAGGTTTTTGATGGATTATTCTTTTCCTGGGAACGTAAGAGAGTTAAAGAACATGATAGAAAGGGCGGTGCTTACCTGTGAAGGAGAGTTGATAGAGGTTAAACATCTGATAGATCCTTTTTCTCAGTCTGAAAATTTAGTCCATTATTTAGGCATAAATTTTGATAACAAACAGACAGAGATAGAGGTAAAACCTTTAGAGGTGCTTGAAAAAGAGGCTATCATGAAGGCTTTAGAGGTAGCTAAAGGTAATAAAACTAAGGCAGCTGAGCTTTTAGGAATTACGGTTAGGACTTTAAGAAATAAGTTAAAGCAATATAAGAATGAAAAGGGGTTTGAAGGGAGGTTTTAAGGGATGTGGGGTTTATTTGAAAAAACTTTTAACACAGTAAGATTAGCTCTAAACTTAAGGGCTAAGAGACATAGCCTGCTTGCGTCAAACATAGCAAATGTAGATACCCCTGGTTATCGGAGAAGAGATTTACCGTTCGAAAAGGTTATGCAGGTTTATCTTTCGAACGAACCTAACCTTAAAACCACCAGACCTAAACATATTACCGGAAAAGAATCTCTTGTCAAAAATTTGACGGAAACTGTAGAGAGATGGCAAACCTTAGGTACCCCTAATAATGTGAGTTTGGAAGAAGAAATAAGTGCTCTCACAGAGAACCAGTTGATGTATGAAGCTACGTTGCAGGCTTTAGCCAAGGAGTTAGAAAGGTTAAAGGAGGCTATTACTGAGGGAGGTAAATAAGGATGAGGCTTTTAGATGTTTCTAAGGTTGCTGCAAGTGGGCTTTTTGCCCAAAGAACCAGGTTAAACGTAGCAGCTACCAACATTGCTAACGCTCAAGTTACGCGCACCTTAGAAGGAGGTCCTTATAAGGCCAAAAATGTAGTTTTAAAGGCTGTCCCTTTTAATTCAAAGAATTCAAAGGAGAGTCCGTTAAGGCTGGTAAAGGTAGAAAAGATAGAGGATAGCAAAGCGCCATTTAGGGAGGTTTATGACCCAGGACATCCAGATGCAGACGCAAGGGGGATTGTTAAATATCCTAACGTAGATGTGATTACTGAAATGGTTGAGCTTCTTTCTGCAGGTAGGGCTTATGAGGCTAATCTTTCTGTGTTGTCTACCTCTAAAAGTATGACCCAGAGAACTTTAGAGCTTTTAAAATAAGGAGGTGAAATAAATCGATGAAGGTTAATCCCTCGTTGTTAAGTAACTATCAAAAGGTTGATAACCTTATTCAGAAAGATAAGGTAGAAGGCCTAAGTTTTAAAGATTTTTTGATGGACAAATTAAAAGAGGTGGATGATTCTCAGAAAAAGGCTCTGGCTGCTATCGAGGCTTTGGCTAAAGGAGAAGATGTAGACATTTCGGATGTAGCTTTGAGTATTTCCAAGGCTGATACCAATTTTAAACTTCTTTTGAGAATAAGGAATAAGGTACTTGAGGCTTATCAAGAAATCATGAGGATGCAAATCTAACGTCTTAGGGGAAGTTTGGTATGGCTATGCCGAATCTTAGGGAATTGCCAGGTCAACTAAAGGAATTTTGGACAAGGTTAGATAACCGAAAACGTTTTATGTTGATAGGGGGTAGCTTAGGGCTTACCCTACTTTTGGTTTTAGGGGTTTGGTTGGTTTCTAAACCAAACTGGGGTTTACTTTACCGGGGAATGGATGAAGCTACCAATCATCAGATTATTCAATATTTAAAGGAACAGAAGATTCCCTACAAGGTTGACCCAGATGGAAGTATTTACGTTCCTAAGGATAAAGTGCCTGAGCTTCGTATGGAGATAGCAGGAAAAGGGCTGGTAGGTGGGTATCGAGGTCCAGGGTTTGAGCTTTTCGATAAAGAACAGATGGGTCTTACTGAGTTTCAGGAAAAGGTGAACTATCAGAGAGCTTTAGAGGGTGAGCTGGCAAGAAGTATTCAAGGAATAAAAGGGATAAAATCAGTCAGGGTGCATTTAGCTATGCCTAAGGAAAGTCTTTTTATCGAGGAAGAAAAGCCTCCTAAGGCCTCGGTTTTGATAGAACTTCTTCCTGGATATGAACTTACTCCCAATCAAATAAGAGGCATCATCAATTTTGTAAGTGGGGCAGTTCCTAAGCTTGACCCAAAGAATGTAACCATCGTAGATGCCACCACCGGGAAAAGCATCAAACTGCCTTCTGAAGAAGAGGAGTTTACCACCACTCAGCTTGCTTACAAAAAAAAGATAGAAGAGGAGTTTAAAACTAAGATAGAAGACATGTTAGAAAAGGCTTTAGGTCCAGGTAAAGCGGTAGCTCAGGTTGCGGTAGAGATTTCTTTTGATAAAGAAAAATTGGTAGAAGAAACCTACGACCCAGAAGGTACCGCGGTGGTTTCTGAAGAGGCAGAAGAAGAGCAAAAGACCTCCAGGGGCCTTACTGAAGGAGGGGTGGCAGGGGTTAAAGGAACTCTGGAACAAAAGTTTGAGGCAACCTCCCCAGAGCAAGGGCAGGGAGAAACTTATTCTAAGAAAAGGGTGGTTAAAAACTACGAAGTTAGTAAAAAGGTAAGAAATCTTGAAATTTCTCCAGGAAGTATTAAAAAAATAAGTGTAGCGGTGTTGGTTGACAAGTCAGTCCTTCCAGATAACTCTACAGAAAAGGTAGTATGGTTAGAAAACTTGGTAAAAGGTGCTATTGGGTATAACCCAGACAGAGGAGATGAGGTTAAGGTTGAAGTTAAAGAATTTTCAAAACCACCGGTGGTGAAACCAGGAATGATGGATTATGTAGCTAAATTTTATAAGCCTTTATTGTTGATTTTAGGTTTGATAGTACTTTATCTTCTGGTGATACGACCATTGCTAAAGAGTATCGCTCCTAAGCCTGCACCAGCTCCAGGTATAGAACCAGTTGCAGAGGCTGTTCCTCCTACTTTAGAAGCTAAGGTTGCTGAAGAAGAGGGGCCTTTACCACATGAAATCGCTTTAGGTATCATTCAAAGTCAACCTGAAAAGGCTGCTATGCTGGTTAAAAAATGGCTTTTAGAGGAAAGTATAGAAGAAAGAAAGAAGGCTTTGGCAGAGGCTGGGTACTAGGTTATGGCTAAAATAGACCCTGATAAGCTTACCGGTCCTCAAAAAGCAGCTATATTCCTTATGTTGATGGGAGAGGAGTTTACTTCTCAGGTTTATAAATATTTAGACGAAGACGACATAAAGCGTATCGGTATAGAGATGGCAAAGATTGAGTACATTCCTGCTGAAGCAGTAAGAAAGGTCCTCGAAGAGGCTAACATCGAAGCTAAGGAAATGTTAGGAGATGTGACCGTTTCTCCTGAAGAGTTTTTGAAACAGTCACTTATCAAGGCTTATGGTGAAAAAGGAAAAGAAATTTTTGAAGAAATTAAAAAGGAAATAGGGCCAGAAACCTTTAAGAAACTTAAGAAACTCGACCCAAAGACTATCGCTAGTTTTTTGTCAAACGAGCATCCTCAGACTATAGCCATCATCTTGGTTCACTTAGACTCAGAACTCTCAGGACAGGTTTTACAGTTTCTGCCTGAAAAACTTAGGGCTGAAGTGCTTTTAAGAATAGCACTTTTAAACAAGGTAGACCCAGAGATTGTTAAAGAAATAAGCGATGCTTTAGAAAGCGAACTTCAAAGTGTTGGAGGAGCTTTGGGTAAAAAGATTGGAGGACCAGAAAAAGCAGCAGAGGTTCTTTCTCATGCAGGAAGAGAACTAGAAGATGAAATCTTAAGCGAGATAGAAGACGAAAACCCAGCCTTAGCAGAAGAAATCAGAAAATATCTGTTTACGTTTGAAGACTTTCTTAACGTGGATGACTTTGCTATCCAAACCTTGCTTAGAGAGATTTCTACCGATGATTTGAAATTGGCCTTAAAAGGGGCTTCTCCTGAGATCAGAGAAAAGTTCTTCCGGAACATGAGTAAACGAGCGGCAGACCTTATGAAAGAAGAACTTGAAATGATGGGGCCTGTAAGGATTAGTGAGGTGGAAAAGGCTCAGCAAAACATCATCAGGGTGGCTAAAAAGTTAGAGCAAGAAGGTAAGATAATACTCAGTAAAGGTGAAGAGGAGTTTGTCTAAGGTACTGAAGAGTCATAAAATTTCTTGTTTTGAACTTTTAACTCCAGATCTAACTCCCTCAGAAGAGGAAAGCTTTAAATCTATCCTTAGAGAACAGGAAGAAACCAAAAAAGATTCTAGCAAAAAAGCCTCTACTGTTTCTTCAGAAGAGTTGGTAGAACAAAAACTTAAAGAGGCATATGAAAAGGGATATCAGCAGGGATTTGAGTTGGGGAAAACTGAGGGGTTCCAGGCAGGGTATCATGAGGGATTAACCAGAGGATACGAAGAAGGAAAAGCTAAGGTTGAGGGAGAACTAAAGACTAAGTATCAAGAGTTAGAGGAAGCTTTAAAAAAGGAATTTCAACTTAAGTTAGAGGAAGTTTCAAAATTTTTAAAAAACTTAGAAGAAGAAGTTCAAGCTCTTGTTCTAAATCTTGACAAAGAGGTTTTAACCTTAGCGTTAAAGATTGCCCAAAAGATGGTTTTAAAAGAAATAACCATAGAGAAAGAAACCACGCTTAACTTGATAAAAGAGGCTTTAAATTATATAGCCGAGGGAATAGAAATTACCCTGAAGGTTAACCCTGAGGAGTTTGTTTTTATAAAGGAAAATCTTCCTCAGTTAGTTGGTCCTTCCTCGAAAATCAATCTTATCGCTGATCCTAACATCTCTAAGGGTGGGGTGTTTATAGAAACTGCTTTAGGTGTGGTGGATGCTACTTTAGAAAAGAGATGGGAAAGGCTTTTAGCGGAACTTTTTAAAGATGAAGGTTAAAGATCTAGGAGTCTATTTAAAAAGAGTAGAAAACATTTTACCTTTTGAGGTTTATGGCTATGTTACCAAGGTGTTAGGGTTGACTGTAGAAAGTACAGGGCCTTTCCTAAAGGTAGGAGACCTTTGTAAGGTCGAAGGTCAGGAAAAGAGTGTTTTGGCTGAGGTAGTAGGTTTTAATGATAATCGGTTTATCCTTACAGCCTTAGGAGATTTAAAAGGGATAGAGGTTGGAGCTAAGGTTTATCCATTAGGCTCTTCTTATGCCCCGGTAGGCGAAAAATTTTTAGGAAGGATAGTTAATGCCTTAGGAGAACCATTAGACCAGGGTCTATCTCCAAAGGCTTCAGACTTATATCCTCTTTATGGAGAACCTTTAAAACCTCTGGAAAGAGCTCCTATAAAAGAGATTTTAGACGTAGGGATAAAGGCAATAAACGCCCTTTTGACGATCGGAAGGGGCCAGAGAATGGCTATCATGGCAGGGTCTGGGGTTGGGAAAAGTACCTTGCTTGGTATGATTGCCAGATATACAGAGGCTGATGTTAACGTGATAGCCTTGATAGGAGAGAGAGGAAGAGAGGTAAGAGAGTTTATCGAAAGGGACTTAAGGGAGAGTATTAAAAAATCGGTGGTGGTTGTGGCTACTTCTGATGAGGCTCCTTCTATGAGGATAAGGGCAGCTTATTATGCTATGAGTTTGGCTGAATATTTTAGGGATAAAGGTTTAAGGGTACTTTTGCTGATGGATTCCCTTACCAGATTTTGTATGGCAGGAAGAGAAATAGGATTAGCCTCAGGAGAACCTCCTACTGCGAGAGGTTATACCCCTTCTGTGTTTGCCATGCTTCCTAAGGTGCTAGAAAGAGCAGGAGCTAAGGTTGGAGGAGGAGATATCACCGCTATCTATACTGTGCTGGTTGAAGGAGATGATTTTAACGACCCGATCGCAGATGCAGTTAGAAGTATCGTAGATGGCCATATTGTCCTTTCCAGAGACCTTGCCCATGAAGGGCATTATCCTCCGATAGATGTCCTTGCCAGCATAAGCAGGTTGATGAAGGACATCGTCCCCAAAGAACATTTAGAATTGGCCTATCAAACCATTTCTATACTTGCTACCTATAAAAAAGCCGAAGACTTGATTAACATAGGTGCCTATGTTAAAGGTTCTAATCCTGAAATAGACAGGGCTTTATCCTTGATAAAACCTTTAAAAGAATTTTTAAGACAGAATTTAGATGAAAAGTATGATTTAGATACTTCTCTAACACTTCTCAAGAATGTTTTAGCAGGATAAAATGAAAAATAAACTCAAGGTTTTCAAGACCTTAGCTTGGTATAAGGAGCTAAAGGAAGAACAAACTAAAGCTAAGATGTTACATGCTAAGCAGGTTTATCAAAGCCTTTTGGAAGAAAAAGAAAAAATGATAAAGGAAAAGGAAGAAGATCTTAAAGATTTACAGACAAAAAAGGTCTTAACAGCAGAAGAATTAAAAGCCTACTTAGAAAGGTTAGAAGTTTTTTTTTCGGAAAAAGAACAGTTAGAAAAAAAGATAGAAGCTCAAAAAAGGGAGTTAGACTTGCTTTTAGAAGAGTTGAGGCAAACCCATCAAGAAAAAAGGGTAGCTGAGGTTTTAAGGGATAAAACTTACAGACTTTTTTATGAAGAAGGTTTAAAGAATTTTTATCGGCAGATGGATGATCTTATGATGCTTAAAAGAGGAAAGTAGATGAAAAATAGGTTTGACGAAATTTTAAAGAAAGGGATAAGACCGTTAGAAAGCATGAGGTTTCTTACCAGAACTAAAAATCTTTTTTTGTTTTTGTTTGGTTTAGGGATTTTTAAGTTGTTTTTAGCTTTACTGGTTTTTGGGGTGCATGTGTATGAGTTAAGTGCAAAGGAAGAGAAATTACCCGCAGGTTGTCCTCCTGATTTTGCAGATTTTCTACAGGTAGAAAGGCAAAGGCTTAGTGATAAAGAAAAGGAGTTAAGGTTAAAACAAGAGGAATTGAAACTTTTAGAAGCCCGTATCCAGGAACAACTAACCTCTTTAAAAGAGTTAGAGGCTTCAGTAGAAGAAAAACTAAACAGGATCCAGGCAGTCCAGGATGAGAGGACCAAACTTTTAGTTAAGGCTATTTCTGAGATGAAACCTTCTAAGGCTGCAGACATGTTGATAAACATGGACAAAGATATGGCTGTTAAAATCCTTTCCCAGCTGAAAAGCTCCCAGGTAGCAAGTATTTTAAGCGCTATGCCTCCAGATAAAGCAGCCTCCATTTCAGAAAGCCTCTCAGGTAAGGAAGGTAAAGAATAGATTATTCAAAGACTACCAAATTTTTCCCCAGATTTTTAGCTTTGTAAAGCCTTTGATCTGCTATTTTGTATAGATCATCTAAGTTGTCGGTGTCTTCAGGTAGGCTTGCTATACCAAAACTTGCGGTGATGTTTATGGTATTATCCTCTAAATT
>LDZS01003227.1_pt1 | contig 11040 bp, 10 predicted proteins | sample 615471 | NCBI WGS metagenome assembly LDZS01 (sample SAMN03408295, study PRJNA278302) | terrestrial metagenome | isolation source: oil reservoir sample K3 | place: USA: Alaska, North Slope, Kuparuk formation | collected 2013
CCTCCATGCCAATAGGCCAGGTTATGACGACACCATTTACCAGGCAGAGAAAAGCTTGCGATCTCGTATTGCATAAACCCCTTTTTCTCCAAGTACCACTGTATCCACCTATAGAAGGGATATCCGTCCGGCAGTCCTTCGGGTTGCGAAGACCCCCAAGGTGTGCCAGGCTCAAGGGTGAGCTGGTAGGTAGATAGGTGAGAAACGCCGAGAGCCAGCGTCAAAGCGACGCTTTCGTACCACTTTCTGAGCGTCTGCCCGTAAAGCCCAAAGAGCAAGTCCACGCTCACGGCAAAACCGGCCGATACAGACCTTTCTACGGCCTCTATAGCTTGATGCCTATCGTAAGGCCTGGCAAGCCAAGATAGGTCATGATCGTTGAAGCTCTGGACGCCCACGCTGAGCCTATTTATGCGCCACTCCTTAAAGATGCGCAGATGGTCTGGGGAGAGAGAGCCTGGGTTCGCCTCCACTGTGACCTCAAGGCAAGGCCCAAAATCTAATGCCCCATCCAACAAGCCTATCAGGCGCTCCCAAAGGTGCGGCGGCAAAACCGTAGGTGTCCCGCCGCCGAGGTATAGCGTATTTACGATAGGAAGCCTACCGCAGAGGTCCTTCCAGAGGGCAAACTCCGCCCCCAGGGCGTCCAGGTAAAGAGCCATTTCGCCTTCGGAGGCTCTGAAGCTGTAAAAAGGGCAATACGGGCACTTCCTCACGCAAAATGGCAGGTGCACATAGACGGAAACGGGAGAGTCAAACGCCTCTAAAGCGATATCGCCGACAGCAGCGCACCCCTTTATTTCTCTTCCATCTGCAAGAAAGCGAGGAAAGCCTCCTGAGGGATCATGACACGACCGACCTGCTTCATGCGCTTCTTTCCCTCTTTCTGCTTCTCCAGCAATTTTCTCTTTCGCGTCACATCCCCCCCGTAGCACTTCGCCAACACGTCCTTCCTAAGGGGCCTGACGGTTTGCCTTACAATTACTTTGCGCCCCACAGTAGCCTGAATTGCCACTTCGAAGAGTTGACGAGGGATGAGCTCTTTCAGCCTTTGGACGACTGCCAACGCTCTGTGGTAAGCTGCGTTGCGATGACATATAAACGAAAAGGCATCCACCTGTTCCCCATGGATCAGTATATCGACCTTGACGAGGTCGTCTGCCCTGAAGCCTACATGCTCGTAGTCCAACGACGCGAAGCCGTGAGTGGCCGAGTTCAGTCTGTCATAAAAGTCTCCTATGAACTCTGCAAGCGGCAAGTCATAAATGAGCCGCACTCGGTTTTGGGTTATGTATGACATAATCACAAATTGTCCTCTCCTGTTTTGGCACAGCTGCATAACCCTTCCGACGCAATCGGAGTTGACGAAGACGGTGAGACGTATATACGGCTCTCTGATCTCCTTGATCTTGCCGCTCTCTGGAAAATCGGAGGGGCGATGAACCTCTAGGACCGTCTCGTCGGACAAGACGATCTGGTAGACCACATTAGGAGCCGTGGCCACGAGCTCCACGCTGAACTCTCGGCTCAGGCGCTCCTTAGTGATATCCATATGAAGAAGGCCCAGAAAACCGCAGCGGAAGCCGAAGCCGAGAGCGGCTGACGTCTCTGGCTCGAATGTAAAGGAAGCGTCGTTCAGCTGCAACTTCTCGAGGGATTCCCTGAGCTTGCCGTAGTCATCGCTGTCTAAGGGGTAAAAACCGCAAAAGACCACCGGTTTTATCTTCTCATATCCTGGCAATGGGGTCTCCGCAGGGCGAAGTGCATCGGTTATCGTGTCGCCTACCCTCGCTTCTACGAGCGACTTCACATTGGCAATCACGTAACCCACATCTCCTGGCCCCAACTCATCGACGGGCACGAGATGGGGATGGAAAGTGCCTACCTCTTCCACCTGATAGATGCGCTCGGTGGCCATGAATTTTATCGCCTGTCCCACCTTCAATGTCCCGTTGAAAAGCCGCACATAGCATACGACCCCTCTATAATTGTCGTATATGGAGTCGAATATCAACGCTTGAAGGGGGGCATCAACGCTGCCGTCAGGCGGCGGGATCTGCTTCACTATGCGTTCCAGGATCTCCTCGATGCCGATGCCTTCCTTGGCGGAGGCGAGGATGGCATCTCTCGCGTCGATGCCTATGATATCTTCGATCTCCCTTTTTACTTCCTCCGCTCTCGCGTGAGGGAGATCTATCTTATTTATGACTGGAATTATTTCAAGGCCCTGAGATGCGGCCATATAGGCGTTAGCGACAGTTCTTGCTTGCACTCCTTGCGAGGCATCCACCACCAGCAAGGCCCCTTCGCAGGCAGCCAAGGAACGGGAGACTTCGTAGCTGAAGTCGACATGACCAGGTGTGTCTATCAAATTGAGCACATATTCGCGGCCGTCGCGGGCGGAATACCGCATCTGCACGGGAGAAAGCTTTACGGTCAGCCCTCTTTCCCTCTCGAGATCCATGGAATCGAGCATCTGGTCTCGTCTCTTGTTGAAATTTACGGAGTTTGTGAACTCCAAAAACCTGTCGGCCAAGGTTGACTTGCCATGGTCTACATGAGCTATGATACAAAAGTTGCGCAGCTCTTCGCTTTTGCTCATCTTTTTCACCTCTATTAAATTCTCCCGTTAGATTTTACCAGGCCTTTGGCCGTAATGCTCTTAAAGGAGGTCGATCTGCCGATGGAAACAAAGAAAAAAGCCATTCTCCTCTTTTCGGGAGGATTGGACTCCATACTCGCAGCGGAGTTGCTCAAGAGGATCGGCGTGGAGGTCTATTGCGTAACCTTCGTCACCCCATTTTTCTCGCCGGAAACAGCCCTTATCATGGCGAGCACCTACGGTTATCCCATAGAGATTATGCCCTTGCCCGAAAAGAGATATATGCCCCTCCTCTTTGACCCTCCGCATGGCTTCGGGAGACACAGAAACCCCTGCATCGATTGTCATGCCCTCATGGTTGAGATGGCAGGAAAGCTAATGGAGGAACGCGCATTCGATTTCTTGGCGACAGGAGAGGTGCTGGACGAGCGCCCGAAGTCGCAAAACTTAGAAGCGTTGATGAAGGTGGACAAAGCTTCGGGCTACGCCGGCATGGTCCTGCGGCCGCTTTCAGCTAAACTGCTCCCACCCACGGTGCCCGAGATCTCAGGGTGGATAAAGCGCAGCCAACTGCTCGCCATACGGGGACGAAGCAGAAAGGAACAGCTTAGGCTTGCTGAGGCATGGGGTATATCGTTATACCCTACTCCAGCTGGAGGGTGTCTCCTCACCGATCAAAATTATAGCAGGAAATTGAGCAGGCTCATCGAACATTTAGGAGAGGACGTTTCATTTCGCCACGCCGAACTCCTCAAAATTGGGCGTCATTTCTGGCTACCGCCTAAGACGCATTTAATTGTAGGCCGCAACGAAGGCGAAAACTGCAAATTAGAGGGGTTGCGGTCTGAGGAAGATTGGCTCATCTACCCGCAAAACAATAAGGGGCCCCTTGCTCTTCTTCGTCACTACGGCCATTTCTTTAAGACGACGATTCTCGTCGCAGCTAAAATCGTCGCTCGTTACTGCAAGCGAAGCGATGCCGAAGTCATCCTAATGCTTCGCCCCCCTTTGGACGAAGCTTTTGAGCTTGCAATAATTCCTCTCTCTCAAGAGGCAGTAAGTCTTTTCAGGCTCGAAAGCGCAGGTAGACCTCAGGATTTGGCCTCTTTTTTGCGCGACGAAGGGTCGGCGGTTTCGTTAGATAAGCTGAGGAGCTCTCTTCGATAAACGAGAAAATAGAAACAGGCCACGAAGAGGACGCCCCCTACTATATTGCCCAGCGTCACAGGGATCATATTGTCAAAAAAGCCGCGCCATGTAACGTTCGCCAACTCTTCTTGCGAAACACCGGCCAGAGCCGCCATTTGGCTTCCTTTTATAAAATTGGCAAACGTCAAAAAATACATGTTCGCGATAGAGTGCTCAAAGCCAGAGGCCAAAAACGCCATGATAGGAAAGAAAATGATCCCTATTTTGCTTATGATATCCATAGCAGCCATGCTCATCCAAACTGTGAGCACGACGATCCAATTGCAGGCTATGCCCCTGGCGAAGGCCTGCAAGAACGGCAGGCTCATCTTTCCAGCAGCAATTTTAACTGCATTTGCGCCGATCGTCCCTTCCCAGAGACCCGTGGCATACATCAAGGCGGCGACTAACGCAGAGCCTATGTAATTTGCCACGAATACCCAAATCCAGTTGCGAAGCATCTGCGAAACGGAACAATACCCCGCCATTACTCCCAACGGCATGATGCAGTTGCCCGTGAACAACTCGGCCCCGCCGATTATCACCATCATAAGGCCGACTGTAAAAGCCGAAGAGCCTACGAGCTTCGTGAAGCCCATCCCGAACCTTTCGGTCATATCGCAGGTCACCACGGTATAAAGCCAGGCAGCAAAGGCTACATAAGCTCCAGCCAGTATTCCCAACAACAGCATCTGTCCTATGGAGAGAGAGACCTTGTTCTGGGCGAGGCGACACGCCTCCGCTGCTACTTGCGATGGAGATCTATAGTTCATAGAACAAACCCCCTATATGCCGAGATATGCTCGCTTCACTTCTTCACTGTTCAATAATTGACCAGACGGGCCGGACATAACTACTCGCCCAGATTGTATTACGTAACCTCTGTCGGCGATCTCGAGCGCCTCCAAGACGCGCTGCTCTACCATTAACACCGTGACATTAAAGCGTCTTATTTCGGTGACGGCTCGCAACACGCGCTCTACGAGGCTCGGCTGAAGGCCGAGGCTCAGCTCATCAAGAAGTATCAGCTTGGGCGCACTCATGAGCCCCCTTGCAATGGCGAGCATCTGCTGCTCGCCCCCGCTCATCGTCTCAGCCTTCTGGTCCGACCTCTCTTTCAGTATGGGAAAGAGATCGTAAACTCTGGCCAAGCGTTCCTCTATAACATCTCTATTTCTCTCGGTAAAGGCTCCCAATTCCAAGTTCTCCCTCACTGAGAGCTTCTGAAAAAGCCTTCTGCCTTCTGGGACGTAAGTCAACCCTTTTTTTACCATAACATGGGCGGGAAGCCCCGTCACGTCTTCCTCGTAAAATTCCACACTGCCTCTCGTGGGGCGCATGAGCCCAGCTATGGTGCGCATTGTAGTGGTCTTCCCGGCGCCATTTGCTCCCACGATCGCAACGAGCTCGCCCTCACACACCTCTAAAGATATGCCGTGCAATACCGGTACGCCACCATAACCGGCACACACATCGGTGACTTTGAGGATCGGGTCTGCCATTACGTCTTCAGCTCCTTAAGTCGCCTGCTGAACTTCTCGCCTAAATATGCGGCTATAACTCTTTCGCTCTCCACGATCTCTCGAGGCGGACCTTCTGCTATTTTGACTCCACCATCCAGGACCACCACTTTATCGGCTATGGGCATCAACGCTTCCATCACGTGTTCTACCACCAACAGCGTGACGCCTTGGGCCTTTATCTCCTTCAGAAGCTCCATGGCTTCTTTTAGCTCTGCCCCCGAAAGACCAGCCATCACTTCGTCCAACATCAAAAGTTTTGGCTGAGTGGCTAAGGCCCTCGCCAACTCGAGGCGTTTCTTCAAACCTATCGTAAGATTCCCAGCCAGTTTGTCTCTGTAGTCCTCTAAGTGGCAGAATCGCAAAGAGCACTCAGCCACGTCTAAAGCCGAAGTCAGGTCTCGTTCCCTCAAAAAAGCCCCCACCAATACGTTGTCGAAGACGCTCATATCGTTTAGCGGACGCACTACCTGAAAAGTCCTCACCGCTCCTAAGCGAGCCACTCGATAAGGAGGCCATCCGGTTATATCAGAACCCGCGAATAGCACCTTCCCTGCGGTCGGCTTATAAGCGCCTGAGATGCAGTTGAAGAGCGTCGTTTTACCGGCCCCGTTGGGTCCTATGAGGCCCGTTATAGAGCCTTCTTCTACATCGAAAGAGATGTCGTGATTGGCCAGGAGAGAGCCGAACTTCATCGTTAATCCTCGCACCTCAAGGAGAGCCATCCTCTACCCCCTTCCCCGGGCTCGTGCCCTGTGCCCAACAACCCACGATACGAACCCCATTAAGCCCCTCGGTTGTCTTATTACGATGACGATTATAAGGAGGCCGAAGATGATCAAGTCCACGCCGCCGCCAAGGCCGCCCCATATGGCCCTCGTATATTCCTGCAATGGAATAAGAACCGCTGCACCGAGGAGAGGCCCCCATAACGTTCCCAACCCGCCCAAGATCGTTATGAGCACGAATCGCATGGACATATCGAGGGACATAACCATAGGTGGATCCACCCTGAGATTATATTGGACAAAAAATGCCCCACACAGGGCTGCCAAAAAGGCAGAAATGGCCATAGCCGTCAGTTTTACCTGAGGGCTGTTCACCCCTAAAGATTCAGCCGCTTCTTGGCCGTCCCTCACGGCTCTCATGTAGTAACCGATGCGATGCCTCTCGATCCAACGCGCCGTCGAAAAAACGAGGACAAAAAGGGCAAAGGCGCCGTAATAGTACGGCGTTTTAGTCTCGTACCACATGAAGTTTCGCCATCCCTCCTCGATGATCGGGTAATCGAGGCCAAGAGCTCCTCCGACCCAATACCATACCATGAAAAGCCTGTTAAATATTTCTACGATGGCGAACGTGGCTATGGCGAAATAGTGCCCTTTGAGCCTAAAGCACGGGTAACTGATGACTAAAGACACTATCGAAGCGATTATCGCACCCAATAATGCACCTGGCCATGGAGTAAGGCCGTATTTGACCACGGCCATGCCAGCCCCATAGGCTCCTATGCCAAAAAAGACCGAGTGTCCAAATGATACTTGGCCACAATATCCACCTAATAAATTCCAGGCCTGAGACATGCTGGCGAACAACAGCACCATGACGAGGACATGTTTGGCGAAGGGTCCTTGTAAGGGTCCCGGAATGAGAGGCAATATGGCGAGTATGCCGAAGATCGTGCAACCGAGGCCGAAACCGCTTTGTCTATGCCTCATGTAGTGTCACCACCCGAAGAGCCCCTTTGGTTTCAACATAACGATAACCAAGTATAGTGCGAAAACAGCTACGTATTTAAATATGGGAGCGATATAAAACCCTGCAAAGGCCTCGACCAACCCTACAAGGAGGGAAGCAAAAAGTGAACCCGTTATGCTTCCAAATCCGCCCATCGCAACGCAGATAAAAGCGATAAGGCCAAACAGACTTCCCACCTCAGGGTGCACCGGCATATAGGTGGGAAGGAGGCCTCCGGCTATACCTACACAAGCCCCCCCAAGGCCGAAGACCAGACCGTAGATCTTTTCTGTGTCGATGCCCATGAGTTCGGCAGCTTCCTTATCCATGGCCGTGGCTTGGATAGCCCAACCCATGCGAGTAGAGGCTATAAAGCGGTAAACGATAAAGATCACAGCCAATGAGAATACGGCAATGACAAGCTGCGGCAACGACAAAATTAAGCTTCCCACCGGAATGGTCTTTCCGCTCAAAACGGTCACAGGTAGAAGCTTAAAATTCGGGGAAAACCTATTAAGACATAAATTCTTTAAGAACATCGAGAGGCCAAACGTAGCCAAGAGGGCGGATAACGCAGGTTTTCCGACCAAGTGACTTACCATGAGTTTGTATGTCACGAAGGCGAGTAAAAACACAAAGACGCTGGAAGCGACCCAAGAGACGAGCGGATCTATATTCATCAGGAAGCCCAACCAATAGCTTACGTACATCGCTATCATCAAAAATTCCCCATGGGCAAAGTTTATGACGTCCATAACGCCCCATATAAGCGTAAGGCCCAAGGCCACAATGGCATAGAGCATGCCGTTTAGAATTCCATCAAGGGCAATCTGAAGGAATAGGGTCATAGGGTTTCCTCCTCTATTATATTTTTGAGGAGGAGGGGCTATCGCAGAGATGCCCTTCCTCCTCAAAATGAGAGTTATCGTTTATCCCAGGAGGGTATTGGAAAGATCGGATCGGAGTTCGCCAACTCTGGAGGAAATACGCGCCTATACTCCCCATCCTTGAGCTGAGTGACGACGCTCATGGCCTTTATGTTCTGGCCGCCAGGGGCAAATGCCACCTTGCCGCCGAGCGAGAGCGGAGATTCCCACTCGTTGGCGTACAAGGTCTCGGCGACTTTGTCAGGATCTAAGGTGCCGGCCTTGTCTATAGCCTGAGCCAAAACGAAGGTGGCTACAGCCTCTTGGATACTGTCACTATCGAAGGGAACGGGAGGATCTATCTTGGTCTTATAGATCTCTTCCACCGGAGCTACGGCGGGCATCAGTTCCGCCAACTCCGGAGAATAACCCGTGGTTCCCATGAAATAATCGCCGTCAGGGCCGAGTTGTTGAGCTATTATAGGATCTTGATAGCCGGAGCAGTAGTTCAGGCAAACCTTTGGGAGCCAGGCCAGCTGCTTCATAGTGCGGACCCATAGGATGTAATCAGCCCCGAGGCAGGCCCCGAAGACTACATCCGGGTTTTTGCCCTTGAGCATCTGCACTTCGCTGTTCAGGTTTGTAGCGCCAGGGTTGAACGCCACATCGGCCACATATTGGAATCCCGCCGCTTCGATTGCCTTCTTGGCCTCTTCCGCTGCATGTTTGCCGAACTCGGTATTTTCATAAATTACGCCAAAGGTTTTCAGGTCGGCTCCCTTCGTTTCATTGAGCCACTTGACAAAGGTTACGAACTCCTGCGACTCGGTCTCGTCGGTGGGAGCCATGCGGAAGAAATACTTCATCCCCCTCTTGGTGAGCTCTGCAGAGCTTGAGCAACCGCACATAAAGAGTTTTTTCCTTCTCTCGGCTACGAGGCTCGCTGGCTTTGTTACTGCGCTGTTATAGCTTCCTATGATGGCGTATACGCCTTCCTGGTCGAAGAGGCGCTCGGCTTCAGTTTTGCCGATATCCGGCTTGCCCTGGTGATCCGCATGGACTAAGACGATCTTGTAACCCCCGAGAATTCCCTCCTGAGCAGCGAGCGGAACTTTGATATCTGGATAACTGTTATTGATGACCTCTACAGCAGTCTCCACCGCAGCCTTACAGCGCTGCCCCGCCAGGGCCACAGGTCCGGTGAGAGGAAAAAGGGTGCCGATCTTTATCACCTTTTCTTGAGAGAAGGCAGCATCGCCTGCAATGCCTACGAAGAGCAAGACCACCACCAGCGCCAAAACCCTCTTACTCCAATGCCATTTCATTGCTAACACCTCCCTCTTAAAGCTTAAGAATCTATAGCACTCAACTCGTCGGCTTAATTTTAGTTTTGCCCTTGAGCGACGTCAAGTGGAACAACCAAGTATGACGCTATCCCGACAACACTTTACGGTATATGTTATACGATCTTAAACGACAACCACTCCAGATTTAGCCGAAAATGCGCCTATCCCTTATAGGCAACAGCTTCAATTTCTACCAGTGCATCTTTGGGCAGACGGGCGACCTCGACAAAGGCACGGGCTGGGCAGTCTACGGTGAAATATTTTGCGTATACCTCGTTCACTGCCTGAAAGTCGTCCATATTTTTCGCGAAGATGGTGGTTTTGACGACATCGCCAAAGGATAGACTTTGCGCTTTTAGAATTGCTCCGATATTCTTTAGGACTTGCTCTGCCTGGCCGGCAGCGTCCTTGCCCACCATCTCGCCGGTCTTTGGATCGAGGCCCAACTGCCCCGAAATGTAGAGAAAATCCCCTGCCCATACCGCTTGACTATAGGGCCCAATCGCCGCCGGTGCGTTTTCGACTTTAACAACCTTTTTCACGTGTATTACCTCCTTCATCCTCATTTCATTGCCCTGTAATCGTACTGTCAGTTTTCTTCTATAGTGCTAATTTCCACTTCGGGAATGTAGTTTTGTAAAATTGTTCTGAGTTTCGGCTCGTCCTCGTCATTGAAGAGCGCTCTCCAACCGGTGACGTCCCTTTCAAAAAAGGCTATGACTTTAAGACCGCGCCTCGCCAAGGCTACATGCTTTATTTCAGACCACGGCAGCACAGTCGTTCTGGTTCGACGCCACAGTCTCGTCTCCTTTACGAGGCCATCTTCTGATATAAAAACTCGCTTGCGGTAGCCTGAAGCATATATAAAAGTCGCACCGATTAAAATCTCTTGAGGCATGCTAACGTATATTCCTCTTGCGATCAAAAGAAAGCCCAAGCCAAAAACAGGCCACGCAATCCACTTCGAAAAAGGCACGACAGATTGAGATAACAAAAGTTCACTCATAGAGAGCCCCGCTGACCTCACATATGTCCTTCTAAGACAGGCGTCTAAACGCCTGTCTTAGGATAATTTAAGACGCAGAAGCTCGAGCCTCGTCTGGTAACTCCTTTGCGACGACATCTTCTCCGGATTTGGTTCTCCAATAGATGCCAATTTTCATGTAAGACATGACAACCGAGACGATCGGATTCAAATAATTGAAGAATGCGTAGGGCGCATAGACTAAGGTTGGGACGCCAAGAGCCCCGCTCTGAAAGGCACCACAGGTGTTCCAGGGCACCAACGCTGACGTGAGTGTGCCACAATCTTCCAGTGCCCTCGATAACATGCGTGGAGCGAGTCCCTTTTCTTCAAAGGTTTTCTTGAACATTCTGCCCGGAACGACCAGCGACAGATACTGATCACCCAAGAACAAGTTCGATATCAAACAGGAGACTATCACGGCACCCATTGTGCCTCCCACGGTCTTAATCCTGCTCATCATAGCGCCCACAATTGTCTCGAGGAATCCGCAAGCCTCCATAGCCCCACCGAAAAAGAGGGCGCAGATGATGAGCGATATAGTCCACATCATCGAATCCAGCCCGCCGCGCGTAAGAAGGTCGTTTAATATGTTTCCCACTTCTGTCGCCATTTCGGGTGCCATGCTCAAATTATGTTGGCTCAAAAGCGCCAAGAGGGCATCTCCCTCCGCTCCAGCGATCTCGGCAGAGAGTTGAGCCTCGTATCCGTAATGGAGGGCGTTGATGATGTCGCCCAGACCGTTACCTTGAAAAAC
>LDZS01003228.1_pt1 | contig 11029 bp, 10 predicted proteins | sample 615471 | NCBI WGS metagenome assembly LDZS01 (sample SAMN03408295, study PRJNA278302) | terrestrial metagenome | isolation source: oil reservoir sample K3 | place: USA: Alaska, North Slope, Kuparuk formation | collected 2013
GCGCTCACCACCTGGGCCGCCGGTTGCTTCATCACCATGAGGACTTCGGAGAATCCGAAAATCCCTATCATCGCTGGAAGGAGCTGTATGCCCCCTGCGAGGTTTACACTGCCGAAAGAGAAGCGGCTGTAGGCGTGCATCCCCTCCATCCCCACCATAGCCACCAAAAGGCCGAAAAAGCCGGATATCCACCCTTTGAGCGGATCTTTGGCACCTGTGAGTGTGCCGCAGATCGTGACCCCGAAGATGGCAAGCCAAAAATATTCGAAGGAGTGGAACTCCAATGCTATGTTTCCAATCACAGGGGTGAAAATAGCAAGCATTAAAACACCAAATACAGAGCCTAAAAATGATGCCGTCGTAGCGAGGCCCATAGCCTCGCCGGCTCTCCCTTGTTTGACCAACGGATTGCCGTCCACGGTCGTGGCGGCATTTGCCGGCGTGCCCGGGATGTTTATCAAAATGGCCGTTCTGCTGCCGCCGAAGATGCTGCCCACATACATGCATATGAGCACCAATATGGCGTGAGATGGTTCGAACTTATAGGTGAGCGTGGTCATGAGGGCAACGCCCATAGTGGCGGTGAGCCCAGGTAGCATCCCTACTATAATCCCAAGCTGTGTGCTCCACAGCACATCGAATAAAAGCCGTGGGGTCAAAAATTTCACCAATTCCCCCGCAAAAATTCCTAAACCCTCCAGCACCTACGGATCACCCCACTTCAAGGCAACCTAATCAAAAAGAGGTAACGGAACGTCAAAGATATGACAGCAGCGACGACGATCGCCTCACCCACGGCAAAGGCCCATATCTTTCCTCGGGAACGAGGAACTTTTTCCAACCACAGCTCGTAGGCGAGGATGAAGGTTAAGATGTAGACAAGTGTGAGGAAGAAATAATTGACCTTGCCCAACAGCAACACATAAGCCATTGATAAGACTAACGCGGCAAAAAACCGCGCTATAGAGGCGCTCACAAAAAACGCCCTCAAGCCCTCGAACGTGACGCCCAACCTGTAACCGCCGGATCGTATTGAGCGGACGAAAAGGACGCCCCCGAGAAGTAAGAGCACTACCCCCAAAAAGCCAGGCACGACGCCCGGAGCAGAATATCTATGAGCCCCCACCTCCCTAAAGGTGGGCATCATCCAAGAGAGCACCAAAGCCGCTCCGCCCAACGTCATAACGACGATGGACGTCACAAAATCTGCCTTAGGCAGATGAGCTTCCCTCATGTGTCAAACACCTTCCTTATATCGAAGGGGAAGGGCTGCCCTTCCCCTTCGATGCTCCCTATCTTACGGTCGCGGGATCCCCACCTCTTCGGGGGATACCTTGGCCCTGCCCAAATCGTAGTAAAGCCAAGCCACAGTTTGAGTGAGGGCGAACGCCTTCTCTCTGGCCTCTTCACCCACCACTGGGTCGAAAACCGCCCCTCGGTCCGAGGCATAATCCTTAACCACTTGGGAGTTGCCTATCACATCCACCCAGAGCTTATCGAGAGTGTCTGTCACCTCATCAGGTACATCTTTCGGAATGAATATGCCGAAGTAGAAGGGTATGGATTTGAAATCGGGAAGCCAGTTGGTAACCGGTGGGATAGTCCCGTAATCCTTCACTTCCAAGGGAGAGACATCGAGCACCGCCAAGGGACGAAGGCGCTTCGCTCTGAGCATGTCCACCTGTTCGCAGGCGAGCTGACATACCACGGGTGTCTCCCCGCTCACGCAGGCCACCACTGCCGGGTTGCCGCCAGCATACGGCACATGCTTATATTCGAAGTCTCCGTATTTGCGCAAGCTCTCCATGCCCACACGACCTCCCGAGACTTCTCCGGCCGTGGCCACGGGGATCTCTCCCGGCTTTTCTCTGAAGGCGGCCAAAAGCGACTCGAAATCTTTATACGGTGTATCGGGGTGCACTGAGATCACTATGACGTTGGCCACACTCAGATACAGATGCCAATCGTCGAGGACGGTGTCCAAAAATCCCATGACCTTATAGGTGCCAAGGTCTGCCACGGCTCCAGAAGCCCACGTATAACCATCTCTCTCGGCATCGAGGACCGTCTTCGTGCCCACAGAGCCGGAAGCGCCCGGCTGGTTCACGATCACGATCTTTTGTCCCAACGCACCCTCGAGCTCACCGGCACAGACGCGCGTTATCTGATCTGTGGAGCCACCAGCGGCCCACGGGACGATGCACGTGATGGGCTTGTCCGGCTTCCATTCACCTGAAGCAGCTACAGGTACAAACACGAGCATCACACAGAGCATGGCCAAAAACGCCTTTCTCATCGCCCACACCTCCTTTGGTCTCCAAGTTAAGCCACTAAATGCAGACTATAGACCCCAGACGCCGTTAGGTCTCGAGCATCTACCACCCCCCATTCTTTATCTCTTGTAGCCCAACTCCCTCGATATAAGAAGCGCCACTTCTCTGACCTTCTCCCCCAATCGGGAAGACTTCGCGCCTGAAAAGCGATACGCCGGAGCCGAGATACTCACCGCCCCCACCGGATAACCTCGAAAGTCGAGGATGGCAGCCCCGACGCAACGGATACCCTCCTCATTTTCCTGGTTGTCCTCCGCATAGCCGCGCCGGCGTATCATCTCCAGCTCCTCGCGCAGCTCTTCGGGATTGCTCTTCGTGTGACTCGTCTTGGGCTCAAGCGCCGCCTCGCTCAAATACCTACACAGCTCGTTTTCGGGCAGCGCCGCCAAGATCGCCTTGCCGGCAGATGTGGAGTAAAGGCTCAACCGCGCACCTATCCTCGACCGCATGCCCACAGGATGAGGGCTTTCAAGCTTCTCTAAGTAATAGGCCACGTCGTTCTCGTACACGAAGAGATGAACTGTCTCTTTGGAAAGCTCCCACAACGATTCGAGGTGTGGACGTGAGATCTCCAAAAGGCTCGAGGCCCGGCGGTGTGACTCCGCCCACAGCAGCACCGCTGGTCCTATCTGGTATTTGCTTTCCCTATCCTTCAGCACCACACCGTGCAATTGAAGTGTGGCTAATATCCTGTGCACAGTAGCCTTTGATAGCCCAGTGGCTTCAGCTATTTCCGTGATGCCTACAGGCCTTCTTTCCTCCGCCATAAAGTTGAGAACCGAAAGTGCCCTGTCTAACACTCGTACGCCCTGTTTTTCTTTCATGTCAATAGACCTCCGCAACTCTCCCTCAGTCGAATAAGAGATTCGGTAAAAATAATACTATCTGGGGGACAAATAGAAAAATCAACAATGTGATCGTCAGCAATACAACATAGGGGATGCATGATTTAGCGATTCGTTCGAATGGAACGCCAGAGACGCTTGATAATACGTAAAGCACCATGCCTACCGGCGGCGTCATAAGGCCTATCATCAGATTAAGGATCAAAAGCAACCCGAAATGGACCGGGTCTATGCCGAAGTGGTTAGCCACCGGCATCAGTATGGGGGTGAGGATGGTGATGGCCGCTATCGTCTCCATAAATGTCCCCACGAAGAAAAGTATGAGCATAATAGCGAGCAGCACCGCATATTTGCTCGAAAAATAGCTCACAAAGATGCCCGTGACAGCTTGAGGCAGTTGAGATACCGCCAGAACCCAACCAAAAAGGGAAGCAGCAGCCACTATGAAGAGGACGCTCACCATGGTACCTATCGTATCGAGCACAATCTTAGGGATATCCCTTATCGTAAACTCTTTGTAGTATAACGCTAAGGCTAAGCTATAAAGCGTAGCAATAATGGCAGCCTCTGTGGGCGTAAAGATGCCTCCCATAATACCACCCAAGATTATCACCGGGGTAAGGAGCGACAAGAAAGCTTCTTTAAGGGCTACAAGTCGCTCTCTCACACTGGCTTTTTCCCTCTTGGGATACCCGGCCTTTTTGCTCTGGAAGTAGACCAAAATGGACATGACAAGACCCATCAAGAGGCCTGGAACGATGCCGCCTATGAATAACCTCCCTATAGAGACTCCACCTATCGCACCGAAGACCACGGCCGGTACGCTCGGCGGTATTATAGGACCTATAGCGCTCGAGCCAGCCGTGACGGCGAGGCTGAAGTCTTCGGGATAACCTGCGTCCCTCATCGCCTTCAGCTCTATGGCCCCCAAGCCACCCACATCAGCTATAGCGGTGCCGGACATGCCGGAAAATATGATGCTCGCTAAGATGTTCGCATGCCCTAATCCCCCTGTGTAATGTCCCACCATTTTATCCGCGAAGTTGAAGATCCTGCTCGTTATACCACCGGTATTCATGATCGAACCCGCCAACATGAAGAAAGGAACAGCCATGAGAGGGAAGGAGTCCGGTCCCGCCATGAGGCGCTGCGTCACCACTCTAAGCGGTATGTCATTTGCAAATATGTAGACCAGCGAACTCATAAGGAGCGTAAAGGATACAGGCACCCTCAACAGCAAAAGCAGGATAAAAGTGAACGCTAAAAGCAGCACGTCAAGGCCCTCCCACTGAGAGCAACTTCAAAAGCTTTTGCAGCAGCCGCACCTCTCCTATAATCAACCCCAAGGGAACCGCAGCGCTCACCCAGCTCATAGGGATCTCCATCGCTGGCGACGGGATGCGGCTTACAGCGACGGTATACCTTATACCCGAAGGGATGATCGACGCTACTAAGACCATGATTGCTATAGTCGTCGCTATCTCCACATAGTTTTGGACATTGTGATGAAAAATGTTCATAAAAGCCTCCATCTTTATATGAAGGTTTTTTCGCACACCGTAGCCAACGCCGATGAAACAGATCCATATGTAAATGTAGCGGGCGAACTCTTCGCTCCAGACCAGCGGACTATTGAAGATATATCGCATGACTATCTGCAACGTGAGGGCAAAACCCATGGCCAACGTCCCAGCGATCAAAAAAAGCTCGTCCAATTTGTCCATGCATTTGACAAGACCTCTACACAGCCACACCACGCCGCTCCACCTCACCGATCGAGCATAAAGGGGAGGCCCAAAATTTCAGGCCGCCCCTCTTCTCCTTCTTATTTCACCGACTGTATCTTCTGATACAGCTCCCTTCCCCATTTCTCGATGTTCTCGTCGATGGCCTGCTGCGCAGCACGCCTGAAGGCCTCGATATCTGGTTCTATGACTTCCATCTGGCCGGAAGCTTTTATTTCCTCTATTATCTGCTTTTCGGTCTCGAGGACCTTCTGGTTCGTAGCGTCGGTAGCACGCCTGGCCTCCTCCTCGAGGATGCGCTTTTCCTCATCTGAAAGTCCGGCATAGACTTCGGAATTTATCACGATGGGAGTCATTTGTATCACGTGACCGGTGAGGCTCAAGTATTTTTGGACCTCGTTGAACTTCTGCGTCATGATCGTAGGCAACGGGTTTTCCTGGCCGTCTACAACGCCTTGCTGGAGGGCGAGATAGACCTCAGACAGCGCCATGGGCGTGGGCTTGGCGCCGAACGCTTGCATAATGGCTATACTCATCGGCTGATTGGGAACGCGCATCTTGAGCCCTTTTAGGTCTTCAGGGGTGCGCACCGGCACCTTAGATGTGGTGACGTAGCGCGTGCCGTAGTACATCACGTCTAACACCCTTATGTCCGACTTCTCCTCTAAGGCATCCCAAAGCTCTCTGCCTACCTCCCCGCGAGCAACCTTGAGGGCGTGATCTACGCTGCGGAACGTATAGGGGCCGTCGAAGACCAGCACAGGGGTGTAGCGCTTGCCCAGCTCGCCAGGACCCACGATGGCCATCTGGATTATCCCCTGGGAGACGCTCTCTGCGATGTCCTCTTCAGACCCCAATTGCCCAGCCGGGAATACCTGGATCTCGATCGTCCCATTCGTCCTTTCCTTTATCCGTTCCGCCATTTCCTTCATGCCGTCGTTGAAAGGATGATCAGGAGCATAGACATGGGCGAGCCTCAAAACCCTTTTGTCCGCCGCTTGCCCTGGGACGGCAAAGCCCGAAACCGCAGCCACCACAGCCAACACCACTACCAAACATGCCACCTTAAAAATCAATCTTCCCTTCATAGCACACCCGCCTCCTTAAAATTTAAGGATAGCCTTGCAGACCTCGTGCGGATTCTCCTCGATGAAAGAGATGGCCTTTTGCGCATCTTGAAATGGGAACGTGTGAGAGATGATTTTGGAAGGGTCTACATCACCCCTTTCTACCCATTTGATCGCGGTAGGAAATTGGTTATTGTTTAGCCTCGAGCCTAATATATCAAGTTCCCTGCGCATGATGTCAAGGGGAGAAATTTGGGCCTTCTCGGGCGGATAGCCCAAAACGACCACTCTTCCGGCTTGCGAAACCAGCTTCGATACTACGAGCTCGAGCACCTGAATGTTTCCGGTAGCCTCAAATATAAGTGGGAAACCCTCGCCACCGGTAAAATCCATGGCGAAACCCTCGAGGTCTCGGGTACCGCTGTTGATCACCGCATCCGCCCCGCAAGAGGCAGCCCTCTCCAGGCGCGAATCCACCACATCGGCAATGGCCACCTTGGCCCCGATAGCCTTCAATCCCTGGAGTATGACGAGGCCTATGGGGCCCGCGCCGCACACGAGCGCCATGTCATCACCGACAGCCCTACCGCGGCTTAAGGCCTGTGCGGCAATGCTGTAAGGTTCGACGGTGGACGCCACCTCGAAAGAAAGGGATTGGGAGACTTTGTAGACTTTGTCCTTCTTGGCTACGATGTATTCTTGGGCTCCACCGTCCACGTGCACGCCCAGACACTTTACGTCTCTACAGACGTTAGGCCTTCCAAGTCGACAGGCGTAGCAGCTGCCGCAGGAGATGACAGGGTCCACGACGACCTTGTCCCCTGCAGAGAGGCCCAAGGCGCCTTTCCCCACGGATGCGACCTCGCCCGATATTTCATGCCCTATGACACGAGGATAAGTGGCAAAGGCGGACCTACCGCGGTAGACGTGCATGTCGGAGCCGCATATCCCAACTGCCTTTACCTTTATCAAAACTTCATCCGAACCGGGATCTGGCGGCATGGGCCTTTCGGCGATCGCCAATACACCAGGACGAGCGACCTCTACTGCTTTCATTCGATCAACCCCTTCACAAGATAGATATCGAACTCAGGCTACGCGAAAGCGCGCAATCGCACTTTCTGTAGGTGTCGTGCTGGCCCCGGGCATCTGGTGGACACAAAAACGCCCATTGCGCACCCTCGCAGGTTCTTCGAACACCTCTTTGAGCCAAGGGATGTATTCGAGCGTATCGCAGGCGGGGTGAGCGATGCACAGGTGTAAGTGCACCTGGGCCATATCCCCCACGTGGGGCACCACCGGCAAACGATGAGCATAGGCCAGGTCGGCTACCTTGAGCCATTCCGTTATGCCAGCCAGTCTCGTCGCATCCGCCTGCACGATGTGCACAGCGCCCATGGCAACGAAGTTCGCAAAGTCACAAAGCGTATAGAGCTGCTCTCCTAAGGCTATGGGCATATCTATGGCGCTCGCAAGGCGAACGTGGCCGAGCAGGTCCTCAAACCAAAGCGGCTCCTCAAACCAAACCACATCGTAATCGCTCAAGTGTTTCCCCATGTGCAAGGCCGTCGGCAGATCGAACTTGCCGTTGGCATCCACCATCAATTTCCTCTCGGAGCCAATTGCATGCCGCACGGCAGCGACCCTCTTGCTGTCAACCTGAATGTCGCTGCTTCCCACTTTTATCTTTACGCCGTTATAACCTTCTTCTACCAATCTTTTGCACCCTGAGACCAATGTCTCTAAAGAAAGGTGGAGCCATCCCCAGTCGGTGTTATATGCCTCTATGCGCTTCTCTTCGTCACCGCCCAACAATTTCCACAGGGGTGCTCCAGCCGCCTTGGCTCTTATGTCCCAGAGAGCTATATCGACTGCGCTCAAGGCGAGGTGCGTTATACCGCTCCTTCCGACCCACCGAATCGGAGAGCAGTTATACAGCTTGTTCCACAGGGCTTCCGCTGACATGGGGTCTTCGCCGATGAGAAGCGGCCCATACGCCTCTTTTATGCACTCAGCTATGAGTCTATCGGTGGGCAGGTGGCCGTGGGTACCGGTATAACCGAAGCCTGTGATGCCCTCATCTGTCTCGATGCGCGCCATAGGCACCCCCCAGCGATCGACCTTGTGGGAGCTGTCCTCGATATGGCCACCCGTCACAGGCACGTGCAAGACGAAGGAATCTACGGCAGTTATGCGCATGGTCGACCTTTCCCTCCAAAGGCTATGCCTTTTCGAGCACCGCTCTGTTCACCACCGAGTCAGGGCGCTCGCCCTTTAATGTCTTCACGACTGCCAAGGCCGTCTTCCTTTTTAATTCCACGTAAGATTCCTCGGAATAATAGGCAGCGTGCGGCGTAACTATGAGCTTATCCCGCACGCTGAAAAGCGGGTTATTCCAATCCGGCGGCTCATGCTCCATCACGTCGATAGCCGCTCCGGCGATCCACCCCTCTTTCAAGGCCTTATACAATGCCGCCTCGTCCACGAGCGGCCCCCTTGACGTATTTATGAGGTAGGCGGTCTCTTTCATCGAACGCAGGGCAGCCTCGCCAAAGGCGTGGCGCGTCTCTTTGGTGAGCGGGGCGTGAATGGAGATGAAGTCCGAACGCTTCAAGAGGTCTTCAAGCGTGACCAGCTCGACCTCGTCCGAGCGCGGGACATAAGGATCGTAGGCTATTACGTGAAGCCCCAACCCCTTGGCCTTCCTGGCGGTGGCAAAGCCCAACCTTCCGAGGCCGTAAAGGCCCAAGACTCTACCCTGCAAACGAAAGATGGGGGCTGCGAGAGTCACATCCCACCTCTTCTCCCCCACGTAGCGATCCAAGAAGACCACCTTCCTGGCGCAGGCCATAAGCAGCGCTATTGCGTGGCTTGAAACCTCATCGACACAATAATCGGGCACATTGGCCACGATGATGCCCCGCTCTGTGGCGGCGTCCACATCTACACTATCCACGCCGACACCATACCGGGCTATCACCTTGCAACGTTCAAGCGAATTTATGACCTTGCGCGTTATAGGGGCATACTGGTTTAAGATGCCGTCGGCATCGCGCGCCACCGATATAACTTCATCCTCGGTCTTGCACTGAGCCAACACGACTTCGGCATCAAGCTCTTTTAATACCTCGCGCTCCTCGTCCACCGACGGATGATCGCAATCCGTAATCACTACCTTAAATTTACCGCTCATGTCCAGTCAATCCTCCTAAAACGGAAAGTAGATTCACTTACAAGAGTAGCGGCTTAGGGCCTTTCTGTCCACATCGATGCCCAAGCCCGGCCCTTGCGGGATTTTAAGCGAGCCGTTTTGCGGAATGATAGGCTCAAGGAGCAGCTCGGTCCTAAAGGGGTTTTCCGTGGTATCGTATTCAAAAATCGGCTCAATCGGATTGGCGGACATAGAAGCGGGTGGGATCGTAGCTATGAGGTGCAAATTAGCCGCTAAGGCGACGCCGCTTCCCCAGACGTGTGGAAGGTATCTCACGCCCCAGGCGCTCGCCATGGCGGCGATCTTTTTGCACTCGGAAAGTCCACCGGCGGAACACGTATCCGGTTGCACGATATCCACCGCCCGCTTGGACAAAAGCTCCCTGAAGCCAAAGCGCGTATACTCGCACTCCCCTCCAGCAATAGGGATAGAAAGCGCATCTTTGACCTCGATATAGCCTTGTATGTCCTCAGGCGGCACAGGTTCCTCGAACCACCCGATCTCGAAAGGCTCGATGCCCCTTCCAACCCTTATAGCGCTCGAGGCGTCGTAGGCGTGATTTGCGTCAACCATTAGCTCGACGCCAGGACCTATCGCGTCTCTTACTGCTTTTACATACACCACGTCGCGCTCGTACCCGTAGCCTATCTTCATCTTCATGGCCTTAAAACCGGCCTTGACGTGACATTCGGCCTCGTGCGCCAATTCCTTGGGCACATTGTCCCTCTGTTTCAAATACAACCCCGTAGCATAAGCCGAGACTTCGTTCCGAAACGCACCGCCCAAAAGCCTGTAGACCGGAACGCCCAAGGCTTTGCCCATCAGGTCCCACAAGGCGATGTCCAAACCGCTTAAAGCAGCTATCATGACCCCTTTTTGCCCGTAGTCTCTAAAGCGGTTGTAAAGCTCCTCCCATATGACGCCAGCTTGAAAAGGGTCTTTGCCAACTACGAGGGGTTTATAAAGCTTTTCCACTATGGCGCCAGTGGCTTCCGGTGGGCCGTAAGCCTCACCCCACCCAACCAGACCTTCATCTGTTATAACCTCCACTATCATGGCACTCCGCTTATGGAACCACCACTGAGAAAACCCAAAGGGCTCCTTAAGCTCCGCCTGCATGACGTGCACCTTCACATCGCTAATCTTCACGTCGTAAATTCAACCTCCTAAGAGTTAAACTTCTCCATATCAAGCAAACCCTCTCTTTTAGCCACGATAGTTGTGGTTACCATGTCGCCCCAAACGTTCATGGGTGTGCCTGTTATGTCTAAATAAGCAAATACGGCGGCGATCCACGCCACGACATCTTCCGGCAAATTAAAAGCCTTCACAAGAATAACTGCTATAGCTATGCCACCACCCGGCACTCCTGCGCAGCCAATAGAAAACGCCAAACCGAGGAACAAAAACTGTACCAACTCTGCAATTGTGGGCTGTATATTGATAGCAAACATCCCCAGCATAATATAAAGCGGTATTTCAATGGCCATGGAGTCCATGTTGAAAGTCATACCCAAAGGTATGCCGAAGTTTTTCAACTCCTCATGCACCCCCATTTCCTCAGTGCAGCGAAGCGTAAGAGGCAAAGTTGCGGCACTACTGCAGGTTGTAAAGGCCGTAAGTAAAGCGGGTAAGGCTTTCTTGAAAAACTGGAATGGATTTAATCTTGTCATAATCCAAAATAGAAGTCCATACACAAATAATACGTGAAATATGAAACCCACAGTGTAAGCGGTGAGGAAATTCGCCATTTCCACCAATAGCGCACCCCTAAAGGCTGCTACTGAAGTGGCCATCAAAGCGAATACTCCAATGGGCGCGTAATAAA
>LDZS01001731.1_pt1 | contig 10954 bp, 14 predicted proteins | sample 615471 | NCBI WGS metagenome assembly LDZS01 (sample SAMN03408295, study PRJNA278302) | terrestrial metagenome | isolation source: oil reservoir sample K3 | place: USA: Alaska, North Slope, Kuparuk formation | collected 2013
AGGAACAACGCTTTTTATTTTAGGTATGAGCTGATCCTTGATCTGTTTTACACTTTCTAAAAAAGATTTAGTAGAAGGTTTAGGAACAAAGTCGTATGCCCCTAAAGCAAGTGCCTCAATAGTTGCTTTAGCTCCTTCTTGGGTTAAAGAAGAAAACATAATAACCTTAGCAGATGGTACCTCTTTTTTGAGGATTTTTAATGCCTCAAGCCCATCCATCTCAGGCATTTCGATGTCTAACGTTATGACATCAGGCTTTAAAGCTTTAGCCTTTTCTATCGCTTCACGACCATTTTTGGCGGTATCAACCACCTCTATATCTTTTTCTTCTTTTAAGATATCTACTATCAATTTTCTCATGATAGCAGAATCATCAACCACAAGGACACGGATCATAAGTTTAGAACCCCTCTAAAAGAAACTTAATCTTTGTTTCAAGCATCTCTTTATCAAAAGGCTTCATCAAGTATTCATTAGCCCCTGCTAGAATGGCATCTATTACACTTTTTTGTTGGTTTTCTGTGGTAACCATCATAACCTTGATATCAGACCATTTAGGGTTGGCACGCAGTTTTAATAGAAATTCATAACCATTCATTACTGGCATATGCCAGTCAAGTAAAATAAGTTGAACGTCCGGATGCTCGTTAAGAACCTTTAAGGCTTCTTCTCCGTTCTCCGCCTCTAATACTTCAAACCCCATCTCTTCTAGATATTTTCTCTCTATTTGCCTGATAGCACTAGAATCGTCTACTACCATTGCTTTTTTCATCCTTATCATACCTCTTTAAAACTTTTTAAACACGTTTTTCTATTATAGACCCTGGCAGACTTTCTTCATAAGATATTTTAATTATAATCTTATTTTGGCTAAAAAGAAAGAGGTTCTTTAAATTTTTATATTCCATCTTAGCAAGTTCATATGCTTCCTTATTATAAAAATAAAGTTCCAAAAGTATTTCTTTTTCGTCATAACTGAAAAAACATTCAACCAGTCCTAAATATTCTCCATAAAACTTAAGATAAAAAAGTTTGATTTTTCCTTTTCTTTCTTGAGGAGGACCTAATTCTATGTATCCCCAAGAACGTTCATCATTAAACAGAAAGGGGATAAAAAAACTATCTTCCTGGTAAAAAAGAGTTGCAGCTTTAACTTTGTCACCTAAAAGTTCTTTAATACTTTCTTCTAAGGGTTTATTTTTTTTGTCTTTTTTGATAAAAAGATCTGTGAATAAGGTAGAAAGGAGATTTAATTCTTCTTTTACATAAGAAGAGTTAATATTTTCCTTTTTCCCTGCTTGAGATAGAATATATAAAATTTTTAAATCACTACTGGTTTTTTCTCCAGAAACAACCTGAAGTACCACCGGGTTTCCTGTTTGCAAAACCTTTACCCTGATATTTTCTCCGACCTTAAAATCCTCTGGATTTACTGTCCCAGCTATCTTTGCTTGAAATTTTTCTCCTCCTAACTCGAGATTTAAGGTTTTACCCTCTATTCCTACAACCCTGATAACTAACTCTCTACCCGGTCGACTAAAAAGAAACCAAAGGTTTTCTGGAAGATAAAGTATCGGTGCAGGGGCTGTTATTTGCATGGGTTTATCTTATTTTTACCTTAATTTTTTAGAGGATAAAATAACCTCTACCTCTGCTTCACTTATTTTAAGCTGCTTAGCTATTTCTTTAGAACTTAAACCTCTTTCTGAAAGATAAAAAACCTGGTCTTTAACCGACCTATCTTTACCCCTTCCTTCTGCTAAAGGTTTTGATGCCTTTTGAAGTTCTTCTAATTTTTTTACCAACTCTTGAGCCCTTTCTATACTTTCTTTGATTTCTTCCCATGGAAGGTCAAACACCTTTTTAAATTTTAGATAAAAAAACACAAACCCTGCTATCATCAGAAGATCTACCATCACGAGAATGATCAAAAAAGTAATAGTCAAACCACTCATCCTTAACCCCTAAACACCACTCCCTCTATTTCTATTTTCTGTGGCACTGGAGTTAGTCCCTTTTTTTTGATTTCTTCTTTTAAATTTTCTTCTAATTCCTTTTTCTTGTTTACATCAAACCAAACAGATAAAGGTACTTTTTGTAATTTTTCATAGATAAATTCTCGATAAACTATTTCTGAATTGACGATTTCTTTCATCGTAGTGCTGTTATCAAAATAAAACACCAAATCTACGTTTAAATAGTCTTTGTTTCCTACAGGGATTAAAAGTTCTTTCATTTCAAGCTTATAGGGATAGTATGTGTCTTTTTGCTCTATTTGAGAGATGATGATTTTAGAGACCTTGGAAGTTTCAGTGGCGTTTACAGGTGTTTTTTTCTCGACCGAAGATTCGGTTATTTCAGAGAGAGGCTCAACCTTAGAAGTTTGCTGAGGTTCTTTAGGTTCTTTAAAAAAGAAGATTTTAAATATAAAAAAAATGCCTGCCAAAAGAAGTACTGTAGACCCTAATATACCCCATATCCATGGATTTTTTAATTTTTCCAAATAACTTATTTTAGAGGCTTTAGGTGTCTCTTCTGAAGGTATTTCTTGAGAAACAGAGTCTTCAGGTTTTTCTATCAAATCTTCTACTAACGTAGAGGCTTTTTCAGGAGGAAGAACTTCTTCCTTGGTTTCCTGTTCGACTTTTACCCCCTCTTGTTTTTCATATTGAGATGATTCTTTTATTTCTTCTGAAGAAGTTTGTTCTACATCTTTTTTGATCTCTTCTAAGTCCTTTTTTAGTTCTTCTTCCAAACTATCCTCCTAAAACTTTTTCTAATTTTTCCTTTAAAGTTTCAGGGGTAAAAGGCTTAACTATATATTGATTAACCCCGTGTTTTATAGCCTCTATAACGTTGTCTTTTTGTGCCTCAGCTGTTACCATTACAAAGAGAATGTCTTTAAGATTAGGGTCGTTTCTTACTGCTTTTAAAAGATCAAGACCACTCATCTTAGGCATGTTCCAGTCAGAAATGATAAGGTCTATTTTTTCTTTTTTTAATAGTTCTAATGCAGAACTTCCGTCGTCTGCTTCCAAGATATTTTTAAAACCTAACTGGGTTAAGATGTTTTTTATGATCTTTCTCATCGTAGCAAAATCGTCTACTACCAGTACTTTTAAATCAGTGTTTAAAGACATACTCCTTACCCTCCTCTCTTAGACTGATTTAAAATACTTCTAAGTTTTATGATAGCTTGGTTGTGAAGTTGAGAAACTCTACTTTCTGTACACTCCAAAACTTTTGCAATTTCTTTCATCGTAAGTCCTTCATAGTAATAAAGAGCCAAAACTAAACGCTCCTTTTCGGTAAGATGTTCTAAAGCCTTTTCAAGCTCCTCCTGTAATTCTTTTAAGGAATATTTTTCAAAAGGGTCTTCTTTATTATCTCCTATAAACTCAAAAATGTCCTCTTCTTCTAAATCAGGAATTCTCTGTTTAAAACTTTGAATGTCTATAAAAGTAATTCCTTTAATGTTTTCTAAAAGCTTATGATATTCGTCTAAACTTAAATTCATAGCCTCAGCAATCTCTGTTTCTTCTGGCATTCTTCCTAAATCTTTATATAAATCTTTTACTTTATTTTCTAATTCAGAAATTTTATCCCTTATACTTCTTGGTATTATATCTATTTTTCGAATTTCATCAAGCATCGCACCTTTAATTCTAAACTCAGCAAAGGTTCTAAATTTAACTTTTTTGGTAGGATCATATCGATGATAAGCCTCTATTAAACCTATAACTCCTGCAGACACCAAATCTTCTTTACTAATTACAGGCTGCCCTTGAAAAGAATATCTATTAGCCCAGTAGTTGATAGTTGGTAAAAACTCTTCTATCACCTTTTCTAAAGGAGGCTTTTGAAAAAGTACTTTATTAATAATCTTAGTAACCATACACTATCCTTTTTCGAGAAAGTTTTATCATAAAGACACTACCCTCTCTAAAAAAGCCTCTAACCCTTGAGAAGCTTGAGGATTGTATTTCATAAGTTTGTAGGCTATTTCTTTAATTTTTAAGCTGCAAGGTTTATCTGGACACAATAAAAGATAAGGAACTTGCGAACGGATGGCTTTTTTTACACATTCATCATATGGAATTCCTCCGAGATAGGAAAGCTTTATCTCAGGTAAAAATTTTTCTTGTACATAAAGTAGTTGCTGATAGATTTTTTTTCCATCTTCTTCTTGATTTATCATATTTACTACTAAATAAAAATCTTTAATACGATGTTTTTTATAGGCTACTTTTATCAAGGCATAAGCATCGGCTATAGAGGTAGGTTCAGGGGTACAGATTACTATCCTTTCCCCCCCTAATAAAAAGAAAAACAACACGTTTTCTGAAATACCGGCTGAAGCATCAAAGATTAAGTAATCATAATTTTTAAAAGCCTCTTCCATTTGCTCTTTTAGAAGAAGTTTTTGCATAGAAGTTAGATGGGTAAGCTCTACTACTCCAGATCCTGCAGGTATGATGTCGATATTATAATCTGTAGAATAGATAATATCCTTAAGGCTCATTTCACCGTTTAACACATATCTTATATCATATTTCGGAGAAATACCTAACATAACATCCACATTTGCCAATCCTAAGTCTGCGTCAAAAATCAGTACCTTTTGTTGTAGTTGAGTAAGGGCTAACGAAAGGTTTATCACAAAGCTTGTCTTACCTACCCCACCCTTTCCACTAGCCACAGCTATGCTTCTCATAAAACCTCCTGCTTTTTTATTTTCAAATTATTTATTCAAAACCCCTTAAAAAAAGTTTTATCAAGACATCTTCCTCAGCCTTTAACAAATCTTCAGGCACTCTCTCTCCGTTAGAGATAAAGGTGAGAGGAGGAAGATTACTTTCTAACAACCAAAGTATAGGTAAACTATTTTTTATCTTATCTGTAAAGGTCAAAAATACACCCTCTACCGGAAGTTTTTCTATCTTTTCCCACAACCGTAAACCAAACTCAAAATGTTCTGTAGCCTTAACTACCCACTGGAACCTTAAAAACGGTAGCCTTTGCGCAAGTTCCTCTAAATCGTGGGTGCTAAACTTTTTGTTGAGCCCTGGTGTGTCTACTAAAATATAATCATATTTATTTAAACTTTGGGCTATTTCTTTAAAATCTTCTATGTCTACTATGTCAAAATCTATCTCCAAAAGTTCTGCTAACCTTTTTGTCTGGAAAGCGCCTCCTATTTTATAAGTGTCTAAACTTAAAACCAACACCTTAGCTTCATATTTATATTTATACCAAACAGCTATTTTAAAAATATTTGTGGTCTTCCCTACTCCACCCTCTCCTATAAAAATTTGGTATTTAGAATGAGGAACCACTCCTTTTTCTTTTATTTTAACAGAAATATACTCGGGAAGGTCCAGTTTTTTTTCAACCATTTCTTTAGCTATAAAAGCTGGTACTCCTTTTTCTAAGTATTTTAAGTAAGTGATATCTCTTAACTGGGGATGTAAAACCTTTTTTAAAAGCTCTTTGATTTCTTCTAAATCTTTCTTTAACTCTTGGTCAAGGGTATAAGAAAAGTTTTTAGACTTTTTGTCTTCGAGAGTCGGAGAGACAACAGGGACTTCTGTTTCTTCGATGGCTGCGGTAATCTCAAAAAAATCTCCTTCTGCGGTTTTTACCTTTTCTGAGTTCAAAATAACTGCATCTTCCCCAAATTCCTTTTTAACCTGATTTAAAGCCTCTAAAATCGTTCTACCTCTAAACTTTTTGATCTTCATCTTTTATCCTACTCTCTCACTATCTTTACTACTTCTAATACCTCAATGTTAACCTCAAAGGGTATTTCTGCTTGCGAAACTACCGGAACATAATAAAGACTTCTTTCTATTAATTTTCTAAGATGTCTTCTTATAGTAGGACTACAGATAATAACAGGGACTATGTTTTTTTGCCCTGCCCTTTCTACTGCTTGGGTTAAGGCTGCTACTATTTTGCTTCCTATCTTAGGGTCTATCATCAGAAAAACTCCTTGCTCTGTTCTTTGAAGTGATTTTCTTAAGGTTTCTTCTATATCATCTCCTACTACTAATGCAGGAAGCTTTCCGTCGATTAAGTATGGTTTTACTATATACCTGTTTAATTTTTGTCTTACATATTCAGTAAGTACGTCAGGATCTTTTATAGAGGGAGCATAGTCGCTTATGGTTTCAAAAATGGTAACATAATCTTTCAACGGAATACCCTCTTTTATTAAGTTTTGTAATACCTTTTGGATTAAAGTTAAGTTAGCATTGTTTAAACATTCTTCAACTATTTTGGGATAATATTTACTCACACTGTCTAAGATCCTTTGAACTTCTTGTTTAGTCAAGAATTCGTCTGCATGTTTTTTTACCACCTCAGAAAGATGAGTAGTTATAACAGTAGAAAGTGTAACTACGGTAAAACCTGTCATTTCTGCTTCTTCCTTTTGGTCCTCAGGAATAAAATAGGCTGTCATACCAAAAGTAGGCTCTTTAGTAGGAATGGCTCCAGAAGGAGGAGAGAGGTCAGGGGTTGAGGGAAGAGCCATAAGATAGTTTGGCATAAGCTCTCCCTTAGCTATTTCGACTCCTTTTATCAGTATCACATATTCTCCAGGTTTGAGACTTAAATTATCTCTTACATGAACAGAAGGGATCCTTATCCCTAACTCTTGGGCAAGATGTTTCCTTAAGTTTTTAATCCTTTCAAGTAAATCTCCTCCTCTGTTTTCGTCAGCAAGATAAATCAAAGCATATCCTAACTCTAAGGCCAGAAGTTCTACAGGTCTTATTTCTTCTAATTCAGGTGGAGCTTGTGGAGCCTCTTCTTTAGCTACCTCTTCAGCCTCTACCTTTTGCTGATTTTTATAGGCTACATATCCTAAAGAAAAAAGGATTACGCTAAAAATAAAAAGAGGTAAAAAGGGAATTCCTGGTATCAAGGCTATAGCTAAAACTATACCACTTGCCAACCAAAGTACCTCTGGTTTTTGGGCAAATTGCATTACTAAATCCTTACCAAGCCCTGCTTCTGCTGCAGCTCTACTAACCAAAATACCTGCTGAAGTAGAAACAATCAAAGCTGGAATCTGGGAGACTAATCCGTCTCCTATGGTGAGGATGGTATAAGTTTTGGCTGAAGTCGCAAGGTCTAAATCTTTTTGTAAAGTTCCGATAAGAATCCCTCCTATAATGTTAATAGAAGTGATAATAAGCCCTGCGATAGCTTCCCCTCTTATAAACTTAGAGGCACCATCCATCGCCCCGTAAAAATCAGCTTCCTTAGCGATTTCTTCGCGTCTTCTTTTGGCCTCTTTTTCATCTATTAGACCTGCGTTTAAGTCTGCATCGATAGCCATTTGTTTACCTGGCATGGCATCCAGTGTAAATCTGGCTGCTACTTCAGCAATCCTACCAGCTCCTTTGGTAATAACCACAAAATTTATCAACACCAGGATTAAAAACACGATAAAACCAACTATATAATTGCCCCCTACAACTACTTCTCCAAAACTTTTAATGATATAACCAGCTACCACTGTGCCTTCATGTCCTTTAAGTAGGATCACCCTAGTAGTGGCTATGTTCATGGCTAACCTAAAGAGGGTGGTTAAAAGTAAAAGAGCTGGGAAACCTGTAAAATCAAGGGGTTTGTTAACTTGCATGGTCATGATTAGAATTAACACAGAAACAGAAAGATTAAGGCTTAAGGTAAGATCGATAAGATAAGGAGGAAGAGGAAAAAGCATGATCGCAAAAAGAACTACTATACCTAAAACAGCAAATATACTATAACGATCTGGAATGTATTTAACTATTAAACTTTTTTCCATCTGTTTACATCACCTTTTTGTTTTTTAGTTTATATACATAAGCCAAAACCTTGGCTATTACCTGATAAAGATCTTGAGGAATATATTCTCCTAAATCTACTTTTTCATAAAGAAGCCTGGCTAAAGGTGGGTCTTCATAGATAGGTACTTTATGTTCTTTAGCGATTTCCTTTATTTTTTGAGCAAGAAAATCTTTTCCTTTAGCTACTACCTGTGGAGCCGGATCTTTACCTATTTCATATTTAAGAGCTACAGCATAGTGGGTGGGGTTGGTAATAATCACATCTGCCTTGGGTACCTCGGCAAGCATCCTTCTTCTTGCCATCTCTCTTTGCTTTTGTCTTATCTTAGCCTTAACTAACGGGTCTCCTTCTGTCTGTTTAATCTCTTCTTTTAACTCTTTCCTGGTAAGTCTTAATTTTTTATCTAAATCCCAACGAGCATAAAGCCAATCAAGAATTCCTAAAAACACAAGAAGTACCAAAAGCTTAGAAACGAAATCTTTTAAAAAAACTTTAAAACTAAAAGCTAAATAATTAGGAGAAACTCCAAAAAGTTTTAAGATATAAGGAAGATATTTTGTTATTATAAAATAAGAAATACCTGTGATAATGGCGAGTTTAACGATAACTTTTAATAGTTCAAACGCAGCGGTAAGAGAAAAAAGTCTTTTAAATCCTGAAACTGGGTTAATTCTGTCAAAATTTAACCCAATGGCTTGGGAAGCCAAAACTCCACCTCCGGTTTGCAAAAGGTAAACCAAAATCACCACAAAACAAAGGATAGAAAAGAAAGGTAAAAGAACCTTTCCTAATGTTTTAAGTAAAAAATGTGCCAGATATATCAAAAAAGATAAATTTAAATCTGTATAGTAGCTATTTATACAGTGATAAAAAATTAGGTAAAACTGCTGAAAAAACAGGAAACTTAACAACATAAAGCCAAAAAAGCCGGTACCTAATACTGCTACTGAGGAAAGTTCACGGCTTTTGACAATCTGTCCTCTTTTTCTTGCTTCTTCTCTCCGTCGAGGCGTAGGCTCCTCTGTCCTTTCCTCAAAGAGTTCTTCTGGCATAGTTTTTTACCTCTTTACTTAAAATATATTAAAATTCCGTGTAGCACATTAAAATAATTTTGAAAAATGGGTAACATTATCTTAGGTAATAAAATCAACATAAGCCCCAAAAAGATTAATCCTATACCTATGGTTAGAGGGAAACTTACAAACATGATGTTTATCTGGGGTATCAACCTACCCACTATAGCCAGGCTTATATAAACCAGCATCATAAGTACCATCAATGGAGCAAGAAATCTTATTCCCAAATCAAACATCAATCGGCTTTTTTTTACCACCAAAAGCCCAAGGTTGTTGTCTAGCCAAAAGCTTCCAGGAGGTATTCTTTCAAAACTATAATAAATAAAACTTACTAAATAATGATGAAAGTCAAACGTAAAAAACACGAAAAGAAATATGATGTAGACAAACTGAGAGATTACCGGCAAGCTAAATCCTGAAAGAGGGTCTATGGTTTGGGTAATACCAAATCCCATCTGATATCCTACCAGTTCACCTCCTACCTGAATCCCAGCTAAGATAATCCTAAAAAGCAAAGATACCATAAAGATAAACAGAAAATCCGACACAAGCCATAAAAAGAGTTGATAGACGTTAAAAGACGAAGGGAGGTTTATCTTAATCACAGGGGTTAAAACCAAGCCCAAAACTAAAGAAAGAATTATCTTATTTTTAGTAGGAAAATAAACCGCCCCAAACACAGGAAAAAGCACAAAAAGAAGGAGGATTCTATAAAAAATCAAAAAAAACAGAAAAACTTGATTTTCGATAAATTTTAAAAGCTCCATACTACCTTTAACTAATCAAATTTGGAATGTTTAGAATTAGATTTTCAGTAAAGGAAGTTAATTTTTTTAATAGCCAAGGCAAGGTTAACACAAACACAACAATAAGTGCCAAAATCTTAGGAACAAAAGTAAGGGTCATTTCTTGGATTTGGGTTACTGCCTGTAAGATACTGATAATCAAACCAACGATCAAAGCAGTAAGTAAAAAGGGGCCAGAAATTAAGATACAAAGTTTGATACATTCTTTAGCTAATGTCAAAATGGTAGCATCTGTCATTTTTCTTACCCCTCCTTTAATGAAAACTTTTTACTAAAGACATCACAAGTAAATTCCATCCGTCAACCAGCACAAACAACAGAAGTTTTATCGGAAGCGAGATCATCATAGGTGGAAGCATCAACACTCCCATAGAAATTAATACACTTGAAATCACCACATCAATTACCAGAAAAGGTATGTATAATAAAAATCCTATCTGAAAGGCGGTTTTTAACTCACTTATCATAAAGGCTGGTACCAAAGTAAAAAAAGATACGTCATCAGGCGTTCTCGGACGCTCTTCTTGCCTAAGTTTGATAAAAAGTGCTAAGTCTTTTTCTCTAGTATTTCTTAGCATAAAGTCTTTAAAAGGTTTTTGAGCTCTTTCCAGAAATTCTTTATCTCCTATTTGTTTATTGAGGTAAGGTATAAAAGCTTGTTCATAGACAGCTTTAAAGGTAGGGGTCATGATAAAAAAGGTGAGAAAAAGGGCTAAAGAAATTAAAACCTGGTTAGGTGGAGTCTGTTGAGTACCTATGGCATGTCTCAAGATGGAAAATACTACCACCAATCGGGTAAAAGAGGTTAGCATCAAAAGAAGGGCTGGAGCTATAGATAAAACAGTAAGTAAAATAAGTACTTGTACGATAGTAGAAAACTGTTCTGGGGTTTTAGCAGTTTCAACCCCTATCTTAACTGTAGGTAAAGCAATGGCCAAAAAACTAACCATCATGCTTTATCTCCCCTAAAAGGTTAAACCCTTTATCTGAATATCCTACCAAAAATTTTTTACCTTCAACCTCTATTAGCAAAATTTGTGCCTTATAACTTATAGGTTTAACTGCTAAAACTTTGATCGGGCTTTCTGACATATTTTTGACAGTATATTTTTTATAAAAATGGAGGGCTATAGGAAATAGGCTTAAAATAAGCAGTAAGATTCCTATACTTTGTAAATAATAAAACCATTCCATAGACTAAGACCCCAGTTTTTTAATCCTATCTTGAGC
>LDZS01000093.1_pt1 | contig 10909 bp, 8 predicted proteins | sample 615471 | NCBI WGS metagenome assembly LDZS01 (sample SAMN03408295, study PRJNA278302) | terrestrial metagenome | isolation source: oil reservoir sample K3 | place: USA: Alaska, North Slope, Kuparuk formation | collected 2013
AGAGAAAACCTTTATGAACTTCTCAAAAAAATTATACAACATCCTGAGAAAAAAGAAATACTTGAAGAACTTTTGACAAAAGAAATTAGGCATAAAAGTTTTCTTCAGAATATCTTTGGAGAAAGGATGAAAATATAAAGAATAAATGTGTCTTTTCAAAGTGGGAAAAGGGGGTTGTTTACCAGAGAAAACCCAGAAGCCACATGGGAAGCCTGTTTTTCACTGGCACTTCCAAATCATCCGCTATTACAAAATCAGCACCTTTCAGCTCTTTTTTTCTCCCTCCTACCTCTATTTTTATTCCGTTTACAATATAGTCGCCTTCTTCCTCTTTTGAACTTGCATATACTTCATACCTTTCAGAAAGACTGAAAACAACAAAAGCCTCCCGAGCTGACCCTAAATTCCCTTTATAACAGTAATAAACTGAAGGATCGTTTATTAGCATTTTAGCTCCCTTGGAATAAACACTTTTATCACCTTTCTTTCTCACAATTCTTAAAAGCTCAAGAGCTTCCATTATGCTTAAAAGCTGATACAGTTTTTCTTTTCCAACATGCCACTCATTGCAAAGCTTGGTTACATTTATAGTAGGAACTGGGGAACTGATTAAATATCCAAGAACTGCCTGCATAAGTCTTAAGTGATTACTCTGAATGGAGGGTAAAAAGAAAGGCACATCATAAAAAATTGTTTTTTCAATTATACCCTGTATCCTTTTGCAGTACTCTCCCTCAAAAAAGATAGGTCTTGTGCCGGCGCTGACATACTCTCTAAAAGCTCTTAATATATTTACTTTTTTAACAACCTCAAAAACTTCTTTTTTTATGTTAAATAAATCTACAGGATCAATTAATATCTTAGAGGTTAAATAAAGATATTCTCTGAAGGACATCAAGGGCAATTTTATCTGAATAAATCTTCGTGAAAGATCAGCAATTCCTGTTTTTAAAAGAAGACTGCTACTTCCACTTGCCCAGATGTATCGTTCTGGATAATCGTCATACAAAGCTTTAAGATGTAAACTCCAATCTCTGGCATGATGGACTTCATCAATAATTACTCCTTCATAGCCCCTGGCAAAGACTTCACGAACAACCTCATATAAAGGATGGGCAAGTATTAGAGGGTGATCCGCAGACAAGTAAAGAAAAGGTTTTTCCTTTGCACGGTAAAGCAAAAAAGTTGTTTTACCAACACCCCTCTGGCCATAAACTAAAACCGCTCTCGTGTTTTTCAATTCTATGGCTTTGTAAAGAGGTCTCAGTTTTTCAGGAAGAGAAAGCTTGATTCTTTCGTGAACTTCTTCCAGATAATAAACCAGTTCTTTTACACTCATAGTTCTATTATAGAACTATTTTTGATTTTTTCAAGTATTTAGTTCTATAATAGAACTAAATTTTTAAAAAGAAGTTCTACTTTAGAACTATAAATTTTTTTTCCTTTTGCTTCCTAAAAGGCTTTAAATCTCCTTAAAACCCTTGGTTTTAAGGATCTGTTATCGTTAAACCCGAAAGAAAACAAAAGCAGGTTTCAACCTTATGGCTAACCCAGGAAGAGCTGGGTGGTGCCCTCCACGGGCATAAGCTCTGGGCAGTCACCCCTATCACCCGTAGGGTGAGTGGACCCGATAGCCTTGGTTATCAGCTATCACTAATTAATTTTAAAAGATCTTCCAAAATAATTAACCCCCTTCGGGTGCATCTGTCTCTCTCCTTTAAAAAGAAGAGTATTAGACGCAAAATTTATCCTAAACCGAAGAAAAAAAGGAAATACAGACTCTGGGCATATCTGATGAACTGTGGGGAGAGGATTACTGATTGGTTGACAGAATTTTCAAAGGTCTTACAATTTTCAATTAAAGGTGTTGCCCTGAGAAACAGGCAAAAATGAAAAAAGAAAAATTCAAAACCAAGACAGCAAGAGGAGACCCGGGAGCACAGGAAATAGTTTCAAGCTTTCTGGAGATGGATATCTGGGATCGTTTGGAAGTTTGCCTGCTTAACGGTAAAAAGTGTGCAGAGATTCGCAAGCTGTTCAAAGGAGAGGAAGAGGAACCTTATGAAATTTATAGAGAACCTTTTCAGGACGATTGAACAGGAACTTTTGGAATTTGTCAGAGAATATCAGATTGAAAATTTTAAAATTGCTCTGATAGGCAGTTTTGGTGTTGCTGCTTATGGAGTGGAAGTGAGCACCAGAGATATTGACTTTCTGTGCTATGGAGAACCTTACGAAAATTTCACTTCCAGTTTGTTTGAGTTTTGGGAAAAAAAGGAAGTTCTTGTCCGAAAATTTAATTTTTGCAGGGATCCTCTTGATCCCTTGAAACACAGCTTTTGCAGAATTAAGCTCCGGGGAGAAATTGTCGATTTTCTTGTTGCTTCCTATAAATGGGAAGTGGCCGGTCTTGCAAAAAGCCCCTTTTTTCCGGGTTTTTCACTTTTAAGGGTCTTTTCTAAACCATATTTAATTGCTTTGAAACTCAAGGCAGGTGGTTTGAAGGATCTGTTTCAGGTTCAGGCACTTCTGAGAGATTTGTCTTCTGAAGAACTGCAGGAAGTGCAACATGTGGCCCGTGAAGCCAGAGTAAGCCGGATTTTGCAAAAAGTACGGAAAGGTTTAAACAAAAATCTGGTGAAGAAGTAGGTTAAAAGGTGAAAGAGCATAAAAGAGTTAAACAAAGAAAGTTCAAAGAATTACATCAGGGGTAAAACTCCCTTTTCATCTGTGGAGATGTGCAGATAGTAGAAAAGATTGAAGTAAAGTGCAGTTTTTCATCAACTGCTCCTCTTTGGAAAAGATTTTCCCTCTAAAAAAGGATTATCTCAAACATTTTTGGAACTTCAGTTGCTCTCTTTTTTCAAAAAGTAAAATTGACTTTCTGAATTTTCTTTCATTTTTCTCAAAATGTTTAAGAATTTCAGAAAATTCTGCATTTTTAGTTTTCCCCTGTGCAAATTTCACTCTCGCATTTCAAGCAAAATCCCCAAAAGTAGATTTTTCAAAGCTTTCAGAGGATTTTCACGCTAAACGGGATTTCGAAAAAATTTTTATTTTCATTTTTTATGCTTTAATCCTTTATGGATATGCCAAAGCGGAATGGCTTCTTTAGCCCTTTGAAAAAGAATTAAGGATTTTCTGAAAAATTTTTGGAAATTTACATACCCTTTTCAAAGAAAAGGGAGAACGGCAAAAATAAAAAAGGAACACAATGTTCAGAAAAAGTATAAATTTTTAGATGGGATACAATTTTTCTTTTGAGTCTAAACAAAGAAGTTCCAAATTTTTTTAAGAAAAACTTAAATTCTTTTGAAAAACCAAAATCAAAAAAAATAGATTAATCAGTTTGAGATTAAGGTGAAAAACTGAAGGCAAGGCAAAAATCATACTATGTTATGAATTTTTACCTTTTAATACCTTTAACAAGGGAGAGGATTAAAAAAATTGAAAGTTTAAAAAAATCATCACATACTATTTAAAAGAAAACAAAAAAGAGTGTTTGTTGGAGATGCTAATTGAAAGTATGATTGAAAAAATTTTTAAAAAACAAAAAAGAGCAAAAAGTTGGTGAGATGAATCAGAGATATAAGAGGAAGAAACTTAAAAACTTTGAAAGAGTTATAGAGCTAAAAGAGGGGAGGAGGGCAAGATATGGAGAAGAAAAAATTAGAATTATTACAAAAGAAGAAAAAATCCATACACAATTTTCTTGACACTATGCTTTTCCGTTAAACAGCCTTAATTATAATTTGTAATCTTTTATTAATATTTGCAAATCCAATCTTACAAATGCCGGAGATTTATTATTTATTTTTATATATTTCTATTTCCTCACTATTTCGTATTTCTGGTGGCAACAAGTGATAAAAAGCACCGACATTTCTATGTCTTTTGAACAAAGCAGATGATGCTTTTCCATTGAAACGACGAACTTTAATAATGCTGCCTTTCGTTGATACAACTTGCCATATCCTTCCTGCAAGTACAAAAACCTCGTCAAATACTCCTGCAATAGTTCCTATTTCTTTGCTTGAACCAATATCTACTACTCTGTAAATTGTTTCATCAGGGATGTTAGAGTGAATGTGTCCCTTTTCCCCTAAATCCATAAGCTTTTCAGATGGATACCACTTCAAACTTTGATATGTAATCCATCCCTTTATCCTTAAATGCGCCAAAATTGATTTTATTTCGAACTCTGAACACAGAGCTGAAAGCATATGTAAAAGCGAACTTTCTGTCACACCTTCTGGATGTTGATAGAGATATGAAAATATTTGTTGAACTGCTACTGATTTATCAGGTTTATAATATTCTATAAGTAATTCACCAGAAATAGCTACTTCTAACATTGCCTCCATTAAAAATTTTTCCTCATCCGAACGCACAACCATGACAACATTAATCGAGTTTCCCCTGCGATTACCCCGTCCAATGCGTTGAAGCAATGAGGAAATACTCCACGGAGGTTCAGCAAGCACGATTAAGTCAATAGTTCCTATGTCTATACCGACTTCCAGTGTAGAAGTTGCAACACATACGGCAACGTTATTTTCCTTCATTATTTTCTCTGCTTCCTCCCGATTCTGGCGACTAAGACTACCATGATGAGCTACAACTGGATATGGGTGCCACATATCTGAAAGTTCTTTTGCTACTTCTTCAACTGATTCACGCATATTGCAGAAACAAAGCACTTTTTTCCATTTCTTCTCTATTGCCAAGTCATAAACTTCTTTCAAAGATTTTAAGATATAGTGATTTATGTTTCTTGCTCCACCTACCTTAATAACTTTAAAATCATTCACATATCTTTGAGCTATTTCCGATGGGTTTGAGAGTGTTGCTGAAAGCAGGTGAACGGAAAAGTTTTTATTATTTGTAATCTCTTGAAGCCGATATAGAAGAACACGAAGCTGGTCACCACGATAGGTGTTATCCAGGAGGTGAATTTCATCTAAAATAATAACTTGTAGAGAGAAGAATATATTTGGATGCCGACAAATCAACGAATCCAGAGATTCAGGAGTGGTTATAAGGAAATTTGGAAGATTTTGGGTTGAAAAATTAGGTTTATCTCCGTGTTTAAGTGCTGTCTTAATCCCCATATCGCTTAATGGATCTTCAATTCGTGCTAAAGTATCATTGGCTAAAGCCCGGGTGGGAACAATGTAAAGGACAGCCAATTCTTCCCATCGTTCAGTTATAAATCTTTCAGCAATAGGAGCTATGACTGCTTCGGTTTTTCCTGTAGCGGTAGGAGATGCAACCACCACATTTTTCTTATTCAAAACTTCGGGGATAGTTTTAATCTGAACTGGTGTAAGTCGACCGAATTTTGTGAAAAAAGGCACCCAAGCATGTTTTAGTGAATCACGAATTTTTTTTACTTCATCAATCACTTTGTTTGTCATCTCCCTGAGTTTAACAAACGAGCTATATCCAGTGCTTCAACGGAACCTTTTACGAATAAACGTGTTCGCCCCGCTTCTGAGATTACTTTACGAAAAATCTCCTCAGTGTTTATGTTTATTTTTGAAAAACTATAAGCGTTACCATAAATGCGACAAATATGTTCAAAAACTTTTTTAAGAGCATTGTCTGATAAAGGTTTTAGATAAATTTTCGGAGCTACATCAATTTCAGAGATAAAAGAGTGGTTTTCGTCATCAAGGGTAAGGATTGGGTTGTGGTTCCAATCCAAGGAGGTAAAAGCAAAAAGTAGCTTTAGTCCGCTTGGTATGTTATAAAGAAATGGTATCGATGGACCTACTCCAACACCACAATAATGAAGACCCGATTCAGATGGTTTTCGTAAAAGCACTTCTTCATTATTTGCAGTTCGGATTAGCCCTCTTAAGAAATTCAGTCCTTTTTCGGATTGATAAGGGTAATCACTATTTTCAACCACTTCTGCCTCATCAAACACTAGTAATAAACCTTTAAGCCCTAAAACTTTTTTTGCTGCCCACCCTAAGCCACTTAGAAGATAACAATATATGTTCGCAGCAGTGGAGTAATCGTAGAGTCCTGGCAAAAACTGGTATTTGTTCCTCAGACCCCAGTAAGTTTCTATAAATTCCAACGGACGTTCTTTAGCTTGTCCTTCAATCCATTCCCAAAAAATTTCGTCCCGATATTCTCGTAAATGTTTAAAATAGATATGATCACTAAATCCTCCATTTGCCAACACTTCTTCCAAAAAACTCCGAAATCCATTCAATTGTCCATCACGCCTTGAGCGGTATCTGAAGTTCTGAATAAGTCGAGTGTAAACTAGTTTCGGTTTATAAAAAGGGGCTTCATTAAGATCCATCTCTACCCAAGCAACGGCAAAATTATTTTTAAAAGCGCGACCAATTGTATAATGAAGTAAATGGGTTTTGCCTGTTCCATACTCCCCAATAATTAGCAAAGTACTTTCTTCTGGATTTTCTAACCATTCATCTATTCTTTTAGTCTCTTCATCTCTCCCGAAGGTAAATTCTTCTACACAATCATAAGGCACAATACCAAGACGAAAGGCTTCAATCATTCGACGAGATTTGAATTTTGGGTCTTCACTAGGTGGTTTTGATGTTAACTTCTTTCCTTCAATTTTTTCCAGCTTGGCAATAGATGCAATAAGGATTTTAATTCCTTTATCTCCAAAATCCACTTCAACTTGAAATGTTTTTTCACCTTTATAGATATAAGGTTCAATTGAAATAACAGTTCCTTCGCCAAAATTTTGATGTCTAACCAATTCACCCACCTTGAAAGGTATAGAGTGAGCTAATATAGTTAATTCATCCCCTCTAACCCATTTTTTCAAGCCGATTTCAAACTCCACATACACTTCAAATCCTTTATAGCGTGTTTGCTTTACTATGCCATGGCCATATTTAGGATGAAATACTATTTCACCGATCATAGTTAAGTCACCGTTTTATGTCCTCAGGAGAAGGGGGGATTCCTCTTTGTCTCAAAAAGTGGAAGCCATTAATACATCTTTGTACAAAGAGGCGTTTGTAACCGATATCTCCATAACGCTCTTCATACGCTGAGTCGGCAGCTATTTTTATAGTATTTTCAGCTTTTGCATCATCGAATTTATGATTATATGCAATTTCATAAATTTGTCTCAACTTCCTGCCTACTTTCTTCAAAAATTCAACTGGTTCTATAGCAATTCTTTCCAGCTCTATCCTAACTCCTGTAGGGTTGAACTCGTCAAAGACCGTTGCCAATCGTTGTTTTAATGCTTCGTAAATCTGGGTGCGACCTTCAAGGAAGTTTTCATCTGGTACGGCGTAAAAAATCATCACACCCTGAAAGCTAGTATGCCCGCATGCATCTATTACCTCCCGTAAATTGTTTAAATGTAGTTCTTTTTGCTTTGTGCTTAAGCTGGGCACTCGCTCTGCTTCGTCAAGTAAAATAACCAAGCCTGAATAGCCAATCTCTCTGATCCATCGTACTAGCGACCGAATCATAGGAAATGCCGTCGTTTTATCTATTTTTTGAAGAATTCCATACCGCCCATGGATGCGACGATCATATCCTTCTCCAGTGAGCCACTGGCAAATATTAGTGAAATCTTCTTCCTTTTTGACTAATAAGGCACCAAAAGCAGATTTGACCGCTTTAGCAAAACTTATGCTTTCAATACCTCCTATATGTTCAATATCCTTTAACAACTCCTCTCTTAAGTCTTGCCCAGATAGCCCTCTATTGCAAAGCTCTTGTGTCTTAGTGCTATACCATGAGCGCAAAAAGCTGACTATTCCTTTCTCATATCCTGATAAAAGTTCGTTCGGGGTTAATGGGGGCACTAATCCTTTCACAATGGATTGGTAAACCAATTCTAATTTATGAAAAGGACACTCTACCGGGCTTAAGGTAACATAGGCAACGACAAAATTGTGCTTCCAAGCAATATCACGAACACAATAAAGGAAGTGCGTTTTCCCTCCACCATACACACCCACTACCATCTTAAATGCAGAACCGCCGTTTTTTATGAAAGAAGCAAGATATTCTCCCTCAATTATAGAAAGATATGGATCCAATCCCTCAGTGAAATACTGGAAACCATATTCAGGGGGAATTCCATTAGCTCCTACAGTATCAATAATTCTCCTTGCGATATCTGATCTAAGGTCATTCATTTTTATACCTCCATCACTAACAAGTGGGAATAAGTTGTGCCCCTACCATTTTCATCAACTGGTACCCAAAGAAAATCAGTGCGCTGCCTTGTATATTCTCTTGTAGCTACTTTTAATTGCACCTTTAGCGGAGAAAATGCTTCTACTTGATATCTGTGGATACGAAAGAGGTCATAGCTGAAATTTGCACGACTGTAACTCTTATAATTTTCTCGTTTTGGGTCTTGATGGAAGCGTGAATTCTGGAGCAGGTAAGCTAGTTCAGTCAGCACTTTGATGATCGGCACATATTCACCCTTTTTTTCTACTCCTGCGACACGATTGTATGCTTCGAATAATTTCTTTAATAGATCCTCTTCCTTTAATCCTGAACCCAATTCTTTTTTCACTTTTTCAATCTGTTTGACGATAGCGGAGGTTGATAACAGGCATTCACTTAACCGCTCTTGCTTCGGACCATACCATATAACTGCTCTCCACTTATCAAAATCAAGTTCAATAGTAAAAAGTCCAGCTCTAAGTTCAGGATAATGACCAGAAAGTATAAGTCCCAAATTCTTTAGGTGGTTCTCTAACTCTACTCCAATCTGCCTTTTAATTTTATCTGTCGTTTCTTCAAGGATAGATTTATACCGATTGATCCACTCTTTAAGATTCTGAACATAGCCTTCTTTTTCTAAATTTTTTATCATCCCTTCCAATTTATCTAACCGAGCTTTCAGTTTGGTCAGATTCTCCGCTTGATTTTTATCTAAACGAGAAATTTCACTTAGCAATTTATAAATTGATTGGATATTTCGCTTATGCGATGAGAGTTCTTTTAATAATTGATCCAATCTCATTTTCATAACCTCCCTCCTTTTTCCTTCCCTTTTCTGCTACAATTTCATTATAACTTGTTTATATCTCAAAAATTTAGATATTACTTTTTGAGTTGAGTGACGCAGTATCATTCTAACAACTCTTAAAATTTTTTAAAATGTTTTTAGCAAAAAGAGAGTCAAAAAAGGGACCTTCAATTAACATTCCTTCCTTAATCATATATAATTCTCCAAGCTACAGTTTCGCCTAACGATTGCAGCATAAATAGCATTAAAAAGGTTCTGTCAATCGAAAATTTGAGTGAGTAGCATAAAGTATAAAATTTTTTATGAGAAGTTAGGTAAGCCAAGATAGTGGCAAATTGTTTTTTTGAGCTACATTTAAAAATCGGTAAATATGTTTGAAGGGACAAATTACTTCTCCTCTATATTGATTCAATATTATAAAAAACTCGTAAATTAGGTCAACTTTCGAATTGCCTCATTTAAAAATCTAAACGAAATGGATTTCGATGCCTCATTAATTTTCTAAACAAAATCATTCTACCATCCCTCTGTTTACTTTCATTTTTTATCCTTTGAAGAATTCTCTTCTTCTTAAAATATGACATTTCAAGCCTCTTTTGATATCTTCTTATACTTCTATAAAGTTCTGCAGGATCAAGCTTCTCATAAAGGGCTTTCAATTCTTCCTTTGTCTCCTCCGAAATATGAGGACTTTCTATCAGCCTCTCATAAGGATTCTTAGGAGTATCATTTTTATTGTAAGACCTCTTTCGGGTATCAGAGTGTTTTTAAGTTTTTTGTTATAGAAAAATTTTCTTTTGCGTTTGATTTTAGATTTGGCGTCTATTTGAAAGGCTTTAAGGGGAGCGTAGTAGACGGTTTTTCCATGATGGCTTAGTATATAGGAGGCATAGGAGAGATTGTAACCTGTGGTTTTTGTGAATTCATCACCCCCAAGTTATTTAATTAATTCAGGGCCCCCCTTGACAAAATAAAAATTTATAGTATAATTTAAATATTGATTGGTAAGAGTCAAAATTTGAATTTCATTTTTAATCCATTCTAATTTTAATTATTTTCTCACATTGATCAATTATTAAAAAATCTTTTTATTCTTCAATTAATTGAAGAAGATCCATTAATTTTTACCTATTTCTGTTTAAAAACTTTCCAGGAGGAGGTAGGAGAATGGTTTTGGACTTTCGGACTTATGAAGAGGTGTCAGATAAAATTGTGCAGATTTTTACAAAATACAGTTCATTTTATCAGGAACTTGTAAAGGAATTAAAGAATATTATAAATGAATTAGATATAGACGTTCAGGAGAAAATTAAACTGCTAAATTATATCAGTTATATTGTATCTCAAATTATTGCTGATGAATTAATGTCGGATTTTCTTATAATTGAAGTAGAAGAAATTAAAAATATCAATTAAGTATATAAACAATTTTAAAGGAGAATTCATTTCGGTAAAACAATTTATCAAAAATATTTTTCAAAAACAAATTTTCTGAAAAAATTTCACAATCTATTGATTCACTATTTAAAAAAAGAAAAAAACAAGGAGGTAACTATGAGTAAAGAGGAAGTAAGAACCGCTTTTGAATTCTTAGTTGAAGCAATTAAAACTATGAACATAGAGGAAATTAGAACTGCCTTTGAACTCTTAATTGAAGCACTTGAAAGAAAGATTACAGTTGAAGTTACGGAAGCAGTAAAAAAAGAAATTTTGAAGATTCATGTAAATCATAAAAACTCCTTTTATCAGGAGAAAAATTCAGAAAATTCCAGATTAAAAAGGGCAAAAAAATCTAAAAAACTCCCTAAAGGGCTGAGAACTCCCGTAGAAAACTTCGAAATACCCATTCTTGAGACAGTTTTTGAGCATGGAGGTAAAGAAAAAGCAAACATAGTTATCAAAAAACTT
>LDZS01000094.1_pt1 | contig 10879 bp, 11 predicted proteins | sample 615471 | NCBI WGS metagenome assembly LDZS01 (sample SAMN03408295, study PRJNA278302) | terrestrial metagenome | isolation source: oil reservoir sample K3 | place: USA: Alaska, North Slope, Kuparuk formation | collected 2013
ACCTAAGAGGGATTGAAACCTATTCTAGAGGACCGCACCATTTCCGCAAAAGAGTTTCGTTTTTAGCCTACCTAAGAGGGATTGAAACACTTGCCACAATTTCCCTTAAAATGTAAACCGTAACAAGGTTTTTAGCCTACCTAAGAGGGATTGAAACCATAAACAGTACCTACTTCATTTGAGGGGATGTAAGTGTTTTTAGCCTACCTAAGAGGGATTGAAACAACAGTTGCAAAAAAGATGATAATCGGTGGACAGGAAGTTTTTAGCCTACCTAAGAGGGAGTGAAACTAGAGAATTATTAAAGCGAGAAGGGATAACTATACAGACGGGTTACGATATATCAAGGTATGATAGAAGAAATAAAATTATAAGAGTGGGCAAAAAGCCAGAGTTTGGCAAGATAATTCATGAAATTGGTCACGCTATAGAAGGAACTATATTTGATTTATATCATAATCGCGATTATTTAGCTGTCTTACAAGATGGAATACCGGTTGATGATGTTAACTTGGCGCATATTTTTATGAGCAATGAATTTGAAAGACCAGTTTATTTATTAGAGCACCCCAAAATAAATAAGTTTGTGGATAGGCGTCAGTCTATTGTTTATCCGTTGGATATTGATAAAGAAGGATGGTTTATAGAGAAGAACGGTGTGGTTATATTTAATGTAAAATGCTTGGGCGAATATTTTGCAGAAGGGTATAGAATATATCTACAAAATCCGCAATTGTTGCAGAAAAAAGATTATAAACTTTATAGATTTATAGAAAGGCTGATGTGAATGGTTACCCCTGAAGAAAAGAAAATATTACTCGCATGCAAAACACTTAGTGAGTTTAGATCACGATTGAAAGAGCTTTACGGTAACGATGGTATTAACTTAGACAATTTCGACAAAGACATAATAAGTCATATAAACATGTTGGCGAGTAATGAATACAAAGATTTTGATGGCGAATATCCGCTGCCGTACATCAAAATAAGGGAAAAGCGCTGAGGCGTAAAGCGTTTTTAGCCTACCTAAGAGGGATTAAAACAATCGGTCATTAGTTTGTTGATTAATATAGCGGTGCGTTTTTAGCCTACCTAAAAGGGATTGAAATAGGTTGTGATAGTGAGTTTCCTGAGCTGTAGTGAAGGTTTTTGCGTTTGCTATATTGACATAAATCCATAAAGTGGTTATAAACTGTTTTAATTTTTCTTTTATATTTAAGAAGCTCCCGAAACTTTTTATTTACTTTTTGGGTAAAAAGTTGCTTTTTAGAAAGGAAGAATGAGCGAAAAGAATTTCTTATTAATAAAAGAAGAAATGGAGATTTTTGGTACTAAACTAAAAGTGTGTGGAAGGTCTATAGAGATATACTGGAACGATTTAGAAAAAGAATTAATATTAGATATAGCAACACAGAAATAGAACTACATCTTGAGAAGAATCTTTATACAAGAAATGAGGAAATTTTTTCAATGGAAGTTTTCCCGAGGGCAGAAAATAATCGCACATATGTGCCTTTAGAGTTTTTGATTGAAGGTTTGGGCGTTGAAGTAAGTTATACGATAGGAGAGGGAAAAACAGTACTTTCTATTGAAAAGAATTCGGCTGAACAATTATAGATGGCCTTGTAGAAAAGCAAGGCTATTTTTATTGTTGTGAACTACTTTAAAGTTGAAATTTTTATAATTTCAAGAAGGAAATTGGCAATTGATGTAGAATTATACATAGTAAAAAGCAGAACTGTTAGATGATAATTATACAAAATTTTCTTTTTTGAAGTTTAGAAAAAGTGAGGGAGAAAAAGATGGAAAAAGTATGGCTTCTGAAACTTAAAGCTTTTCTTCATGACCCTCCTCATAAGCATTGGATAATTTCTATGGACAATGAAGAATGTATAAAAAAGTTCCAGCTTCACGAAAAAGGTCGATGCCATGAGATTTTAATTAAATCTAAAGTAATTGAACCACTTTTTGGAGAAGATTTAACAGAGGAAGAAGAGAAACTTATTAAAAGAGCAGATATACAAGCTTATCCTGTAAATAGAATCCTTCCCCCAGTGGCTGTTAGAATAAGAGGAGAAGATGTGATATTTTTTGACATGTTTAATAAAAAAATATATTACGATATACTGGCAGCAACAGATTATGAAACTGAGAATAAGCGTTTTTTAGAATTAGTAGAAAAGCTTGCAAAGAATTATAACCTTTCTAGGATAAAAGAAGAAGAAAAAAACGAAAAAGCCAAAATCTTGCTTTTATTTCTATGGAGATTCTACCAAGAAATTTTTCACTGGATGAGAATCCATCCTGCAGATACAAGGGCGCCCAATCACTCCATCTATGATCACCTTGTCCAAACTTCTACTCTGGTTTCAGCACTTCCCAAACCAGCATTTTTGCTCTTTACAATTGGCCCTGTTCAGAGCTTTATTGCTACGGCGAGAAAAACTTCTGATTTATGGGCTGGAAGTTATATGCTTTCTTACTTTATATGGAAAATCATGAAGTTTGTAGTTGAACGTTATGGGGCAGATGTGATTGTGTACCCAAATCTTTTAGGTCAACCTCTTGTAGATTTATGGCTTAGTTCGGAGGTATTTGGTAATTTGCTTACTCATTTATCACAAAAGGAATTTGATGAATGGTTTAAAGAGTGGAATAACATTCCAAGGTCTAAGGGTTTGGAAGAAAAGTTGAGTATTGCCAATATGCCCAACAGATTTCTTGCAATTGTGCCAATTAATGAAGGTGAAGCTTTAAAACTGGGCGAAAAGTGCGAGAAAAACTTTAAAGAACAACTAAAGAGCCTAGCAAAAAAGACAGTGAAAAGATTAGAAAGTATTTTAAATCTAGAGGGGGATTTAGAGAAAATTCAATTGCAGATTGAAAATCAGCTATTAAATTATTTCCAGGTTTACTGGGTGGTTATGCCATGGTTTGAAAAGAAAGAGTCTCCAAAAGAAGTTTTGGATGATTACAAAGAAATAATAGGAGAGACAGAGCTTTACAAAACGATAAGTGAGTTTATAGAATCTGTTCCTAAGATATGGAGTAAAAATAAAGAAAAAGATGAGGAATACAGAGATTTTAGCATAGCCTATTCATTACTTCTTGAGCTAACTGAAAAATTGCTTGGAGCGAGGAAGAGCATGAGGGAATTTGAACACTTAGAACAAAAAGGGCGTAAGTGCAGTTTATGTGGAGAATTTGAAGTTTTGCCATTAGATTGGGAAAAATTGAGGAGTAAGGAAAAAGGCTTGGTAAAAGAAAAAGAGCAACTCTGTGGAGTGTGTCTTGCAAAGCGATTATTCCCTAAGGTAATGAAGGAAGAGCTAAGCCTTTCCGAAGAAATGAAATTTCCCTCAACTTCTGAAATGGCAACTATTGGAGAAAAAAGGAGAATTGCTGACAACAAAGAGTTTATTGCAGAGTTCAAGAAATTATTTGGAGAATTTAAACAGAAGCTTTTGCTTCCCAATACTGTTTCTGTTCCGAAATTAAAAGATAACCAACTTTTTGAAATAGATGGACAGTGGTTGATGAGGGAGAGTTATAGAGAAGAATACATTAAAAGTGAGCATACAGAAAACTTCAAAGTAGAGGAATTTCAGAAGATGTCTCAGAAAATAACAAAGCTTTTAGAAAAACACAGGGTCAACCCTTCCAGATATTATGCTATTCTTCAAATGGATGGGGACCACATGGGGAAGTGGTTAAAAGGAGAGAATAATCCACCTATAATGGAAACTTTACACCCTAAAGTGGGAGAACATATAAAGCAACATGCAAAAGATAACCTATCTTCTATACTTTGTAAGAAACACCCTACTACTCCTTCTCTTCACCAGACCTTGAGTAGGAAAATTTCCACGTTTGCTCTTCAAGAAGTGCGAAGAATTGTAGAAGAAACACATTACGGGAAATTGGTTTATGCAGGAGGAGATGACGTTCTAGCATTACTTCCTGTAGAAGAGGTGTTGGAATGTGCTTATGAATTGCAGAACGCTTTTAAAGAAGTTTTAAGTTCTGAAGCCTCCATGAGTGCAGGCATTGTAATAGTTCATCACAAATATCCTCTTTACCTTGCCTTGAAAGAGGTTCAATTGGCTCAGAAGAAAGCAAAAGACGAAAGACAGTATAATAGAAATGCTTTTTGCCTTAAGTTTATAAAAGGAAGTGGAGCACTAAAAGAATGCGGGGGCAAATGGGCGTTGATGGATTTTTTGAGAGAACTCATAGAGCATTTCAAGAAAGGAGAATTTTCATCCACTTTTCCCTATCAATTTTTTGAGGTAGTAGAGAGATTGTATGATGACGAAAATAAAGAACAAGTTATTGGGATTTTGAGAAATGAATTAAAGAGAATATTTCTTCGTCAGAGTGGAAACAGAGATATTTTAGAAAAATATGCTAGTGAGATATTGCTCCCAAAGTTTGATGAGATAGTTAAAGAAACGCCAGATAGAGTGATAGATTTTGCTAATATGTTGATTATAGCAAGGTCAATTGCAATGGAGGCGAGGATATGAAAGTTATATATCAAATTGGAAGATTTGATAAGGGTTTTATGAAAACTCAAGAATTTACTTTTCGGCAAGAAAAATATACAGAAGTTCTTACAAGTTTTGTTATGAAAAAATTTTTTCAAAAGAAAAATCCTCAAGAAAAAAGTATGGTAGTGCTGATTTTTCCTGTGAGTTTAATTTTAAATGAAAGTGCTATTAAGGAAGTGATTGAAAGCAACGACGAAGCAATAGAGAAATTTAAAGAAAAACTTGAAAGATTTAAAGATATGGTTCCAAATACACTGCAGGAGTACTCTACTGATCCTTACGCGTTTTATAGTTTCCACCCACACTGCAAAATTGCGGATGATTTCTTTGTTATCCATTCGTTAGGAGGATATAAAATTTTTGGCGAATATATAGAATTTAATTCTGACTACAATGATATAGTTTTACAAATTTTTAGTGACATGGCTATAAGGTATTTAAATGAATACAACAGAGATAATGAAACAATGGAGTTTTACATTGATATTTCTAGCGGACACAATATTTATATTTCAGCTTTGTTGGAAGCAGCAAGATATTTTTCTGTGTTTTCTGGTCTTTTAAATTGGCTTAAAAAAGAAAAGAGGCCAAAAATATTTTTAGCATTTTCAGATCCTATTTTGCCAGGAACGACAGGAATGAAAGAATATGAAATACACATTGAAGAACTACGCTTTAAAACCTTCTTTTCTTCTCCTATAGGGAAAGAAGAACTAGATAATTTCAATTTAGCTCGAAGAATAGCAGGAAAAGAAAAGGAGTTAAAAAATGTTCTCCAAAAGCTATTTGAAAAATTCCTCATCTGTTTTTCTGCTATTAAGAATAATACGCCGCTTGTTTTGTATTATTGCAATTTTGATGTTCGGGAAGATGTAATTTCGTTTTTAAAAAATTTTTTGGAAATGTTAAAGCAAAAACTTTCAAGGTCATGGAATAGTTCACCAGGTCTTTCAAAAGCTGATTATTTAAATACAATTCTGTCTTTAGGATTTTATGCGGGAATTTTAGAGGTTTTAGAGGCTAGGGGTATATCAAAATATGACTATGAAAAAGGAATTGCACTAGAGGGAATAAAGCAGCTCTTTGCCTCTGAAGAGAATTCTATTTATGAACTGTTTGAGCTGGGAACACATGTTTCAATTTTAGGAAAGGAAATTCGCAATTTATGTTACGGAGGAAAAGAGAAATCTATTTTAAATCAAGCTACAGAAGAGTGGAATAAAGTTTATAACTTTATAGATGAAGGGGAACCCAGCTCCTTTGAGGACAGAAATTTTTTGGCCCATGCAGGCTTTGAGAGAAATGTCACAGAAGTAAGGAAAAAAGAGGGGAAATTGTATCTAAGATATGATAAAAATCTCGAGAAAAAATTTTTAGATTGTTTAAAAAAACATGTGTAAGTTTTATGTGAGAAGGTGAAAATATGAGAAATTATGAGTGTAAATTGCAAATAGTGACGCCAATAATAATGGGTGGCGCAAGAAAAAATTCGCTTGAACTGAGAGAGCAATCTATTAACGGTATTCTGAGGTGGTGGTTCAGATTTTATGGAGGCTTAAAATATCAAGATCTTCAGGACCTGCAAAAAAGGGAAAGTGAAGTTTTTGGTTCCACGAACAGAGCCAAAAGATTTTATATAAGGATACTTCAAAAGCCCCAAAGTACTGAAAAAGCATATTTGTGTATGAATGATAGAAGAAAAAAAGGAGAAAATGGCGCTGTAGCAAATTACAATGAAAGGGTGAGAACTTCTTATGCTCCTAATCAAGAGTTTATTTTAAATTTTAGATTTATGCCACATTTTCTAAAAGAATATGAAAAAGATCTCAAAAATTCAATATTGTGTTTAAGCTTATTTGGTGGCATTGGTGCCAGGTGGAGAAGGGGATTTGGGAGTATAGTTGTTGAAGAGTTTATCCTTTGTGGTGAAGAATTAGAGGAGATTAAAAAAGAGATAAACGAAAAATTGATGGAGTTGAATATACAAAGAGATGTTTCAAAAATAAAGCCTTTACAAGAATTTATTAATTTTACCAATACAAAGATATTTCTAATTAAACCCAAAAATGAATTTTGGGATTCTTATGAAAGTGCGATGAATGATTTGCGTGATAATTTCTATAGAGCTCTAAAACATGAGCTAAAAACTTCAGAGGTCTCTTATTCTCCTAAAGGAAGCAAAAGAAAAACTTCGCCTTTAATAATACAAATCAAGAAAAATGCAAAAAATCATTACTTTGGAGTAATTTTGGTATGGCAAGAGTGGCCTCAGAAGAAACCAGTGGAAGATTTTTTAACAAAGTTAAAAAAATACGAATTTATAGAAATCAATCCCCCAGGAGAGTGAAGTGTATGATAAAGTTTAAAATTATCCCTTACGATGTGGTTTTCTTTGGCTCAGGACGGCCTTTTAATGTGGGCGATGTAGTGTACTCCATTTTTCCTTATCCTCACACACTAGCAGGCGCTATTTGTGCAAAAATCCATGCACATACAAAAATTGACACATCGAAAATTTTGAAAAATGTTTATGGTCCTTTTATTGAAAAAGGCGGAAAGCTCTATTTCCCTAAACCCAGCAGTATTTTGGGGGAAAGAAAAAAAGAAGAAGTTGAAAGTGTATTTCAGGCTCATCCTTATGAATTAAACACTAAACTTTTTAGGAAAGAAAATACTAATGCTGATTCTAACATTAAAACATTTCCGCTATATATGGGTAAAGAGGATATAGGAACTTTTCCGGCTTTTATTTCTATAGAAGGGCTCAGGAAGTGGCTTAAAGGAGAGAAAATAGAAATACATGAAATACTTCAGTATAAAGAAATTTTCACAAAAGAAGAAAGAGTTGGAATTAAAATGGATAGCACAGTGAATGCAGTAGGGGGAGAAGAAAACGCACTTTATAGAATAGAATTTATGAGATTAAAGGAAGATGTAAGTCTTGTTGTATGGATAGAATTTGATTTTGAAGCTGAAGAGATTAGGAAAACAGGTTTTTCAGATGAAAATAAATTGATGGAAATTTTTAATCAACCGCCAAGAGCTTTAAAAATAGGAGGTGAGATGAAAAACGCCTTTTATGAATTGGGGAGAGAAAATTTTCTGGAATTTTTGAGAGAAAATTTAGGAGTTTCACAAATGGTAAAAGTAAGAGCTGGAGATATTGTAAAAGTTTTATTTCTGACCCCTGGAGTTTTTCCTAATTTTAAATTTTACATGGAAGGATTTGAAATGTTTTCAATGGTTTTAGAGAAATACACAATTGTAGGGAAGTACTCTCCCAAGTTAAAAATAAGAAAGACTGTGAGGGCTTTTCCAAGTGGCACAGTGATGTGGTTTGAAGCAAAAGAAAACATGCTTTTGATGAATCCAACTTTCATTGTACCTGAAAATGGTTATTGTTCTTTTAAAATTCCAAGTGGTGAGCAGGATTTTATTGGATCTAATCTAATTCTCATTGGCAAGGAGGAGGTAAAAAATGTATAAAGAGAGTGCTTTGATGACATTTTATGCTGAAACTCCTGTGCATATGGGTGCAGGGCAGAGCGCCTCTTATGTGGACTTACCGGTTCAAAGGGAAAGACATACTGCTTTCCCAGTTTTCTGGTCCAGTGGAATCAAAGGAGTTATAAGGGATACTTGCTACAGGATTTGGAGGGATAGAGACAAAGTAAATCTTATTTTTGGTCCGGAGGAAGATTCCGATTTTTCTAGTTGTATAAGCATTACAGATGCAAAGATTTTACTCTATCCGGTTCGTTCTGTCAGAGGCGTATTTGCATGGATTACGTGTCCTTTTGTATTAAAGAGATTTAAGGAAGAATTAGAAAGTGCAGGGATAAATGAAGTTAATAAAAATTTCGAAGTGATTGATAATTTACACTTAAAAGATGGAGAGGCAGTGATTCCAAAAGAAAGTATTTCAGTTTTAGAAATAAATGATAAACAAGTGGCTTTTGAAGAATTTGTATTTTATGTAAAAAACACGTCGCAAAATATTTCAGAAATTGTTAAGTTTATAAAAAACTTACTTCCTGATACTTCCCTTACAACAGATATTGAAAAACATTTTGCCATTGTATCAGATGACACGTTTAGAGATTTTGTAAATTATGCTGTTGAAGTGAGGACAAGAGTGAGAATTGACCAAAAGACAGGGACAGTGAAGGAGGGAGCATTGTTTACTGAGGAACTCATACCCTCTGAGAGCGTATTTTATTCACTTTTATTTATTAGTGACCCTTATTTTGGAATAGATGATGAATTTTATAGCTGCCTTCTTGAAGTGAAAGAAAAGACCCAGGGAAAACTTAACTGGGAAGAAGCAAAGAATAAGATTGAGAAAAAAGAATGGCTGGAAAAGGTAAAAAATAAAGAATTTTATCTTAAAAAAGCTTGGGAAGGGAATTATTTTAACTCTGCAGAAGTTTTAGATAATTTGCATGAAATATTAAATGGAACTATTCTCCAGCTTGGGGGAGATGAAACTACGGGAAAAGGGTTTATGAGAGTAAAGATTTATCCATAAATCTCTAAAAGGGAGGATAAGAAAGATGGTTGAAGGTTTGAAAGTTAAAACCCTCGAGCAAGAAAGAGCGAATTTTTGCCTTGAAGAAGTAAAAAATTTACCCAAAGAAAAAGATAAAAGAGACAAATACAAGGCAAATGCCAGAAGGTTGCCAGCTTTTATCGTTTCAAATGGTTTGATTTCCACCCTTGCTTTTTACAAATCCAAAGAGGAAACTAAGCCAGTATATTATACGCTAAACAAGTGGTTGCAAAAAAGAGGATACATATCAAAGGATAAGGATGCTTTTGATGAACTTGTGAACAAAGATTTTCAAATTCTGCGATTAGCTACTACAGAAATTTTAGCCTTAGCAAATTGGCTAAAGAGAACGGTTGAAATTGAAATACAGGAAGAAAAAGCTAATTCGCTTGGAGAGAGGGAGGGACAATGATAAAAAGTTTTTCGGATTTGGTAGGAGTTGTGTACAAAGATGATTCTAAGATTGCTTGGGATAAGTGTGAAAATTTTTCTCTAGCATCTTCAAAGCTAATAAGAAGGGAATTAATCGAAAGCGGGAAAGAAGGAGCCAAAAATGCATTTCTAACTAGCCTTGCCAGCTACTCCATGAAGAGTTTAAATTTTGATGCTTATCTTTCCAAAGTTAATCTTCAAGTTGAAGACCTTTCTAAGCAAGGCTACCAACCAATTTTAAGACAATACAAGATTACAACTGCTTCCAGATTGGTAATAGGTTTAGGTGCAGAACATCCTTTAGAAACTTCTCTTACAATACATCATCTATTTGGAATACCTTATATTCCTGGTACTGCTTTAAAAGGTGTTTGTAGGATGGTAAGTTTTTGGGATATAGCAATAGAAGAAGCAAGGGGTGAAGAGATAGAAGAAGGAGAAATTGAGAATTTACAAAAGGAGCTTTATGAAGGTTTGATTTTTGATAGATCTTCTTCTGAAGATAAAGGGAAAGAAGATTCACCAAAAAGAGTTTTACATAAATTGCTTTTTGGTACCCAGGATTTTAAAGGATTGCTTCTTTTCCTTGATGCTTTTCCGGTTATCAATAATAATGCTTCGCTTTTCGATGTTGATGTAATAAATGTACATTATAAAAGTTATTACGGCGATGATACAGGGAAAACGGCACCAGGCGATTGGGAAAACCCTATTCCTATACCTTTTCTGACCGTGAAGGAGAATACTAGTTTTCAGTTTAGTGTGCTTTTTGACAGAGTCCGTTTTGAAGAACTCATAAAAGAAAAAATTCCACCGGAAGTGAAAGGGGCAATAGATTTTTTGAACGATTGCACCCGCTTACAAAAGTTGGTAGAAAACTGGATAAAGAAAGCTCTTACTGAATTTGGTATAGGTGCAAAGACAAGATTAGGATATGGATATTTCAAAATCCTCTGAAATATGCTAAATTATAAATAAAGGTGTCTTGTGTGAAAGGGCATACTAAGCTACTTTCAAACACACCTTTATACGCTGTAAATTATCTTTTAAAAACATAAAATTTCACACAAGGCAGGGATAGCTTATGCAGTCTAATAAAATAATAGTTCTAGAAGACAGACTAAAAAGATTTTATGAAGTCTTGCAGAAAAGGCAAAAAGACTTTGTCGTCTTTGTGGATGATGTGACGAACGAGCACAATTTTTCAGCCATATTAAGAACCTGTGATGCCGTAGGGGTAATGAGAGTGTATTACTTTTCTGAAGCAAAAAAGGGCATAGAAATAAATGAAGCGGTGTCAATGGCAGCAAACAGGTGGCTCTTTATTGAAAGGGTTTATGACAGAGAA
>LDZS01000095.1_pt1 | contig 10864 bp, 6 predicted proteins | sample 615471 | NCBI WGS metagenome assembly LDZS01 (sample SAMN03408295, study PRJNA278302) | terrestrial metagenome | isolation source: oil reservoir sample K3 | place: USA: Alaska, North Slope, Kuparuk formation | collected 2013
GATGCGAACAAATATTTCTGCAACTCTATCTTCATCAACAGAAGAAGATATTTCCAACGCAGTAAGGGGATAATCTAAGAGCTTTTCTAGACGTGTGATTGAATTTGGTATTGTTGTTCTTTCTTCATCGGCAATTTCACGATTTGCTCCAAGACGACTGAGAAATTTATTTATAAACGTATAACTGCTCATTTCCGGTTTCCATATCTCGCTTATATCGGAAATCCATTCCACATCTCTTTCAATGACAGGGTTTGTAACTTCAAATCTTTCTTCTATGGGGTTAAAGGCAATACGAATACGAGCATGACGAAAATCTTTACTTACAATAGGAACTGCCTTAGTTACTGTGTATAATGAAGCCAATCGTTGTTGGCCGTCTACTATTAACAAACGAGAGGCTTTTTGCTTTTGGCCAGTCCCTATGACCTTATGCTCACCGGGGAAGCCATTCTCCCAAAATAAAAAATAACCTATCGGATAACCACGATACATTGAGTCAAACAAGTCCCGCACTTTGCTGCTTGGCCAAACAAACGGTCTTTGGATATCAGGTAGCCCAATCTCCCCTATATCGATATCCTCCACAAGCTTTTTGAGGGTATAATCGACCTTTTTAAAAACAACATCTGGCATAGCAACACATCCTTTATTTATTAATTTTGCTCTTTTGTCCTATGTGTTATAGAAAAGTCTTAATCAACTCTTCCAGAATAAAAGACATTGTGGGCACGGAAAGACCAATCGGCTAAAAGATATTTTTGGGGGCTTCATTATTTGATATCGCTAATTTGAGCACCACCTAAGAATTTCAATGAACGAGAACCGTCTATCTACAACTCCCCCTTGAAGGCTGAATCAAGGATTGATTGCTCTAGGCACTGGAGTTCTGCTTCAAATTGAGCCTGGCTATCCTTTATAAGCTTGATTTTCTCTTGCGCTGTCTTCAGATGCGCAACAACGTGGCGTTGCACATCAAGGGGTGGGAGGGGAATGCAAGCTTCTTGAAGGAACTCCGCTGGAACACGTTGTTGACCTACTCCACCTCGAAAAGCCGCTCTCGCCGACTCGCGAAAGTCCTTCTTGCGAACATAAAGCCATATCCATTCTGAAAGAACTGAATCAATTGGACGCAAAACATGAAACTCTGTAGATCCAAAACCGATGTTATTTAATAATCCCCTTGCTACGGCAGATTTTCCATTCTCCATACAAGGAGTTATTTTGGCAAAAAGAACATCATTTTCTTCAAAGTAGGTGTACCCGGTTTTTACAGCGCTAAATGGCTTTATTTCTGGCGTATAAATAATGCCCAATTCTACATCAACTGCTGACATTGGGACAAATGTTACTTCTGTGGTCGGATTCACATCAAGACGTGGTCGTCTGGGGTTAATTTGACATGCCTCACCCAACCTCACCCAGCGCCAGTTGGGAGGAAGATCTGCACCAGGACGTGGAAAGGTATCGGCAAGCACGGCCTGCCATAGACGATCAGCATCCTCGACGGCCTTTTGGCGTAAGCGTCTTGCTTCACGTACTTGTTCCATGAGCATTTCAACCTTGGCCACGATACGTCGTTGCTCGTTGAGGGGCGGGAGGGGAATAAGCGTTTTCTTTAGCATTTTTGTGTTATAACCTGCCTGGCCCACCCATTTGTTACATTGTTGTGCGAAAAATCCTTGTTGCCACAAAGTGCGCAAGGCAAGAGCTAACCATTCTCCTTCACATTTATCTAAACATGCTCGAATGCGAGTGATGTGATTGGAAAAAACTGCCTGCAACACGTTTTTAACAATTGCTGTCTTTCCTACAAGTTCAACGCTATTTGTATTGTTAAATAACACATCTCCAGGATACAGATATGACCAATGTTCTGGCAAAGCGGTATTTGGGATCTTAAACTGTTGATCCAACTTCAGCTCTCCATCATTACCTATGTTATATGGACGTAGATGTAAAACTTCACCTGCTCTGGCACCTTTTTTTCTAAAAGCAAAGCCGCTTTGGATTTCAGAAGCCACTTCACCCAACCTCACCCAGCGCCAGCCCTCTGGGAGTTTGTATGGTCCATCTATCATAGTTGACTCCTGCCTTTGCATATTCTGCAAATCTTGTACTTACCATCTATCGTTGTGCTAAGGTGTAGTAGATCTTGCACAGATGAAATAATAAGCTTCATCGGAAGATAGCAACCTGAAGTGAATATCGCTCTCATACCTCTTCCTCTTTTTCGTTGTTATTATTCCCAAGCATTTCGTTTAACTCTTCGACAATGCTCAATATTTCCCGTTCTTTTTCTAAAAGGCCTACTACAACTTCCGTCGGAGACGGAAGATCGTCTGCTTCCGGTTTATTTGGGTTGCGGGCAGTAAGGTCATAACCGCGTTTTTTGATTTCCTCAACAGAAACCACCCACGAATTATCTGAAAGTGCTGTCTGCTGCTCTCCTTTACCGTGGCGGTAATCATTCCATGCCTTCCAAAGCTCCCGAGCCTCGTCGAAATGCCCAACTTGAATTGGATTTCCCTTGCTGAATTTTTTGAGCCCTTCGGGCAAACGCAACTCGTAATACCAGATTTCCTCCGTTGGCCCTGGCCGTTCAAAGAAGATGAGCGCCGTCTTGACATCCGAATAGGGCGCAAACGTCCCGGGCGGAAGACTAACTACGGTATGAAGGTTAAATTGTTCAAGGAGGTCCTGTTTGACGGTGGCAAAAGCTCCACCTCGAAAGAGCGTCCCTTCCGGCACTACCATGCCGCAGCGAGCACCCTCCTGGAGCTTAAGTTTTTTCATTATATGCTGTAAGAACAACAGTTCAGTGGCGGTGGTTTGAACGGGAAAGTTTGATTGGATATGTCGTCCTTCAGTGCCACCGAAAGGAGGGTTAGTAAGCACTACATCATAGCGTTCAGAAACAGCTCGGATGTTTTCTTCTAAAGTATTACGGCGAACGATGTGCGGGGCCGTGACGCCATGGAGTACCATATTCATCAGGCCCAAAAGAGCCGGCAATGGCTTTTTCTCCTGACCGAAGAACGTCTTTTCTTGAAGTATTTTATGATCTTCGATGGTTCGCTCGTTCTTCTTCATATGCAAGTAGGCTTGAGCTAAAAAGCCGCACGAACCACAGGCCGGATCATATACCGTTTCTCCAATCTTGGGGTCCACAATATCTACTATAAATCCAATCACAGGCCGTGGCGTGTAAAATTCCCCGGCAAGTCTGTTTTCGCTCCCCAAGCGTCGAAGCAGCTCTTCATAAACTTGAGAGACAGTAAAGATATCGTCCTGGCTGTGAAAATCAATCCCATTTATTATCTCTAGCACGTCTTTCAGGTTATAGCCTGAAGCACACACAATTACATTTCGCTCGGCAAAAACAGAACGCATGGTCTCGCGCAAGGGATCGCCACCCAGACTTTGAAGATAAGGAATTAAGCGCCCATGGATGAACTCGATTAACCTGTCAGCGGGCCAATCCTTGACTGCCCATTCTTTCCATCGCAATTCTCCATCCAGAATGCGAGCGTAGGAACGCCCGGCAAGCTTGTTTTGAGCTTCCCATTCGTCCTCTTGAGCATCTAGAAAACGCAAGAAAAGGAGCCACGAAAGGTGTTCCAAATATTCCATTATGCCGCCACAGTTGTTGTCGCGACGCAAGATATCGCAGGCTCGCCACATTTCGTTGGCAAGCGTCTCTCTAGTCTGTGGCCCGTTCATCAAACCGCCTCCTCATATATCCTTCTTCTTATCTCTTCAAGAGATCGCTTAAGCTTGTCAAGACCACCGAACCATTGACTTATTTTAACGGCACGACCCCATTGGAAGAATGGAGTAACGTTGAAGATCTCAGGCTCCAATTGATCTATTCCGCCCACCCTATATTTATCCAACAGTTCTAATATAACCCTCCGTGCATCATCATGATAGCGAGCGATAAACGCCTGTTCACGATTTCGGAAAGCTGTCGCTCTTTCGCTACGGGTACGGATGGGGCTTCCAAAGGCTATGTTACAAAGGAGATCAAAAGCATCAGCCTCGGGTTGGCCTAAGACCTCGGCAAGCACCTCTGGATGAATGCTGGATTGCCTGAGGTCTTTGATAAAAGCTTTACGGCGGTCGCTATCCACCCATATTTTACGCAAGTCGTCCTGTGCGAGTACCTTTTGATTTAAGTTATTTCTAGTATAGTCCAGGTATTCTTTAAGAGAAAGTTGATTTCCTGTAGCTTCTATCACAAAAACCGCCTCGTCTGCTATGGAGACCTCTAAGCCTTCAACACGAATCTTGCCACTCTTTTTCTTTGCGGGTTTCAGCGGGACGTCAATTTCATTTACCTCGTCTGGTACAGTTTCTATCGCTATTGTACGATCAACGAAATTTGTGGCGTTCACAATCAGCTGAAGCTGTCCTGCCGGGAGTTGTTGAAAATAAAAGCGTCCGTTATAGTCGGTCAAAATAGGCCCTTGCTGGCTATTAGGATCTGTACGGACACTGACTTTGGCGCCAACAATATATTCTCCTGTATCAACATTAAAGACCGAACCTGCCAATATGGCTGTCCGTGGGCCTATCGGTGGCTCAAACGGTGGCATTGGTGGCCGATCCCATTCGTCAAACAGGCGGGTTGCGTTGGTATAATCGATAATACGAAACCAATACTTATCGGTGCTTATGTCTATACGACAGCCACGACCGATAATTTGTTTAAACAGTACAGGTGATGAGAGGGTCTTCATGAACACTATATTGCGACATGAGGGCACATCAACGCCGGTTGAAAGAAGCTCTGCGGTAGTTGCCACAACCGGAGTCGACTTGTCAGAATCTGCAAAGGCCTCTAAGGCTCGTCGTCCGTCTTCCCCTTCCTCTGAAATGATGGGCACGGCGTAGTTAGAAAATCCCGTCTCTGACCCAAATTCATCTTGAAGGAGACGCGCAACCGAACGCGCGTGATCCATATCGACACAAAACACCATTGTCTTTTGCATTTTGCCAAAACGGCGTAACAATCCTGCCAAATGACGCGCCATTTCCCGCGTGCGATCGGGAAGCGTGATTTCTCTTTCAAATTGGGGTGTAGTGTAGATTTCTCGCGGCTCAGTATCTTCCGGTATAAATACTTCCGCACCCTGTTCGATGGCTTCTCGAAGGTAAAGCCCGTTTGCATCTATTGTCGTTCGTACTCTATGCACTTTGTAAGTCGCCAAGAAGCCGTCGTCAACGCCTTTGCCTAAACTGTATGAGAAAGCAGGAGGCCTCCAAGTGCCTCTCTCCGAATGTTCCACATCTATAGTTACTTCTGGCTCTTCGGAACAGAAATAGCTATAAGTATCGATGCTCTCGTCTTGTTTGGGCGTAGCCGTCATTCCTAAGTGAATGGCTGAGCCGAAGTGGTCTAGAATTTCCCGCCATGTGCCAAAGCCCGAACGATGACACTCATCAATAATGACTAAGTCAAAGAAATCGGGCGGGAATTTCTTAAAAAGCCTAATACCCTGACCGTCAGGACTCCACAAAGTTTGATATATACCAAAATAAAGATCCCTATTCATCGTAAAGTTATGGCCATCTATTTTGCATCGAGGCTCTACATTACCATCGGCAAAAGGCGAAAATGTATTATAGGCCTGATCACGCAATACAACGCGATCAGCAAGAAAAAGAATTCTGGCGGACTTTTCAGGATGTAGCCTTTGCAACCAACCCGATTTAATGAGCTTCCATACAATTTGAAAAGCCACAAATGTTTTTCCAGTCCCCGTGGCCATAGTAAGCAGTACCCTTTTTTGGCCATACATCAAGCGCTTGATGACCTCTCGAATTGCCACTTCCTGAAAATAAAAAGGTTGTTTATCGCATACATTGACTGGACAATACGGACAAAGAAGAGGGTTGCGCCGTTTATAGGCTCCGTAGCCAGAAGGAGTCTCAGCAGCATATTGAATCATTTGCTTTTCAATGACTCCAGAGTTATGTTGCCATCTGATCCACAATTCCTCCGGCGTAGGAAATCGACTCAAATCCCTGCTTGAGTTTGTAAAAAAATCATATTCAATAATCCTGTGACCGTTTGTAGCAAAGGCAAAGGCCAAGCCAAGATCTTGCGCATAGTTTTTGGCTTGCTCCAATCCTGACTCGGCTGTTTCGGATTCTGCTTTGGCTTCAATCACCGCAATGGGGAAGGCATCGGTCAATCTAAGAAGGTAGTCAACTTTCTTTGCTTCACCCCTAGTTACACGATCTCCCCTAAGAATAACGCGACCGGGTGTATATTGCTGATCCCTAACGTAGTAATGCTCGCGGGTGATCTGCATATCAACCCAACCCGAGGCTTTTAGTTTTGGATCGATTAACGTGGCTCGGGTATCGGCTTCATTTTTCATCCAACTTCCTCCAATTATCTATCTTTTTAGTTAACAATCCTGGGATGTGTGTTTTTACCCTCAATCACGAAATTTGAATAAACAATTTTAATTAACATGTCCTCTAATAGTAATTTGGGCCTTCATGTCCATGCGTTAGTTGTAATTTACAATTATCCTTAACTAATGTCAAGGTAATATAAGAAAGCGATAGCGTAAAATATTCGCAGGAGATTTTTAAGGAAAAAAAGGGGCCGCTCCTTTTGATAGAGTCTTTGTAGCACTCAAAAACTCATAATGGAGGATCCCGACTTGAACAAGGACATTTTGCTATAGAAGCACTAAACTTCATCGAGGAGTTGCCGGAATTCTTCGAATATTCCAGAGCATGGACGTTTTGGGAAGTTGAAACTAAATTGATTCAGGGGGTCGCTTCTTTTGAGCGACCCCCTGAATATATCCTTCCCGAAACGAGTTTTTAATTTTTCTATGGGCTGTTAAAACCCAAATATTTCCGCCCTGTTGCCTATCTTGAGGAATTGCGTTTCGCCTGGAGCATCGTCTAATGCATCATTATCGGTGACCACATAAACCTGGCCATCATGGGACACAGTAAGCCCCTCTATCTTTTCCAGGATCAAGCCATTCAAGGCCTTAAGATCCGGCAGCAGATCATAAGCTAACGTCTTTTTCAAAAAAGGAATGTCCTCCCCATCGCTTTTAGGCTCAATCCCTGCTATGGAAAAGGTATAAATTGCCTTTAGCTTGGCATTGAGACCCCACCCCTTGTCCCGTTCTATAACTGCAAATGTATCGTTTCCAAGGTAAACCAACTCGGAGAGGCCTATCCAACCGCTGGATTCGCTTTCCTGCTCGTTAAGGGGGTAATAGAAAAATCGCCACTTACCGTTCGATGGGGTGTATTCGCCAATTCGTGCGTGATTCTCAGGATCGCCTTTCCAGGAGCGTTGAAGGGCTACATATACTTTTTCATCTTGGCCGCTGCCTGTGACCGCGACGCCCTCAAAACCCCACTTTTTCGCGCCCTTTTGAACAGAAGCTGGTAACGTTACCTCCTCCAAGACAGTGCCGTCGGCGTCCACTTTGATTATCATGTTGGGTATATTTTTTTCCGGATTTCCCTCGCTGGCCAGCCAGAAACCGCCATCCTTCCTTGTAGCTATTCCTTCCAGATCGTAACCAACTGGAGAGCTGTCTTTTTTAAGCAATGTTACATTGGTGATCAAAGCGGGATTTTTGGATACATCAACTGTATAGATCTGGGATTGAGCTATGGCATTATCGGGTACTGCATAAATAATTTTCGGGTCCTGCACTGATGGAGCAAGGCCTGAAAGCGCAGTCCAGGCTATTGGGACCGAAACGCCATTTTCGTCAGTAAGCAAAGTAGATTGGATAGTGGGGTAGGACGGTTTTCCCTTATTTAATTCGTAAATGTAAAGTATCGCTGTTACACCCTCATGGCCGGCACTGTCCTCCTCAGAAGAGACCACAAAGAGATTGCGTTTTGGAATGGCAACCAGGCCCTCGGGGGCTACACCGGTAGGAAGCGCTTGCATAAATTCTATCTCTTTGGGCGCACATCGATATACTGCGACAAAGTTACCTCTCTCGGATCCTATAAAGATGTGTTCAATACCATCAAACACGCCAACTTCTACACCCTCGGGCTCGATCCCCTTCTTTCCTGCACGATCCTCGGGGTAATGCCCGATTTGAATGGCCAAATGTTCAAGGCTATTTCCAGAGTCAAATATAACGTCACCATTTTGCGAAAATACGCTGAACCCACGGCTGCCTCCGTTGTAATCGCCTTCATTAGCGGTAACTATCATATCTTTAGAGGTCCAAGCCACGCCGTCAGGCTCCCGAAACACTCCCTTAAATGTCCCGTTCGTTTCGATGATTCCATTTTTCTTTACGTCAATGTGATCAAGGTCAACTTTGCCGGCGCTGAAGTGCTTCGTTACCTCTTTCTTGTTGAGATCTACTAGGACTATATGGTTATTTTCCTGTAAGCCGATAGCTGCAACGTTATTCCTGTTGATGTCCACAAATTCGGGTTCGGGGTCATCTGGTACAATGTCGGGAAGACCTGTAAGGTCTACCTTGACGGCCTTCCAATTTGCAGGTTCGCCATCTATATTGAGCACCATCAGAAAACCTGGGGGCATTTGCGGGATCTTGCCGTCGTTTAACTCCTCGTCGCGCTCATTTTCGATTACCACTGCTGCAAATTTCCTGTCGGGGCTTATGGCAACAGAGTCAGGTTGGCCTTGCATGTCGATGGTCTTTATCACCCTTTTGCCGGCTATATCGACTACGGCCAATAAGCCGGACGGATTTTTGTAACTTTCCGAAGTATTGACGGCCACTAATGCGTAGGGGCCACACACGGCCAATGAAGTAGGCTCTCCCTCTATTTTAATATTGCCAGCAGGCTTAGGTGAAGAGGGGTCAGCAATGTCTATGAAACCGATAGTATTGGACTTGCTATTGGTATATATCAAGATATTGCCGTCTTCTGTGGCATCCACGATTTCTGCCGCTGCTTCTTCTGCATCGGGATGATTTAAAATAATGGGGAAGGCAGCAATTCGTTGAAAAGCGCCATTCTGTGCGGTTGCGCTATATTTTGCGGTAGATATTGTCAGGATTGCAACAAAGATAGCAATTGCAGTTTTCTTCATCATCCTTGTCATTTGGATTTTCAACCTCCTACTTATAAGATGTTTTATATGCTTTGCATGCAAAGTTATTGCTATTATGCATGACTTAAATAATTTTACTTGGGCAACATTACTCTTATGTGTAGGAATTGTTACATTTTCGTATCAACCTATAGTTCACTACTCTAATGAGTAGTGAACTATAGGTTGGGTAATGGCCATTATAGTGCTTCCTAAAGGTATTAAGAGGAGGTTATTATGGAGACAAACGTCGTAGAACGTTTAAATAGAGAGATCAGGCGATGCGAAAGAATTATTCCAAACTAATAAACGAGCTTATTGTTGCTTTCGCGCTTTTATGACATCTATTATCCCGGCCAAGGTATCGAGACGAGTTAGCGAGTCATCGATCATTTGAGCGACCTTTAAGCTTTCATCGAGCTGTCCTGCCCGGACCATAGCCATAGCAACCGCAGACAGCGTATTTGATCTGATATTGGCGTACGAAGCCTTCTGGGCAATTTGTAAAGCTTGATTGAACTGCCCGGCAGTTGCCATCGCTTGTGCAATGCCGGAAAACGCATCAGATGCACACTTATCGTTATTGATGCCTTCGGCAACCTGCAAGGCCTTATCGAACTGTCCTACCCTCGCTAAGCTTTTGGCAACCTCCATTACCGCCCATGACTGGGATTCCTTGTCGCCAATTTTTTGGGAAAAATCCATAGCTTTGCTGAAAGTTCCGAGGGCACTATCGGTCTGGCCCGCCCTTGCCATCGCCTCAGCAATCCTCAAAAGTGCTATCACTAGATCATCTTCACCAGGTTGAGGCGTTTGGATGGCCTCTTTGTAAGTTTTATACAGTTCAGCCTGGACGGCGGCAAGCGCAAAGGGCGCAAAGGAATCCCCTGACAAGGGTTGCACCTCGGCCTTGGCTCCTTTTAAAAGCTCCTTTGCGACGTTAGAAGGAACGGCGATGCTTACGACCTGCCTTCCCCCTAAAGGGCAAAAGGAGGCGATACCTATGATCTCTGACTTCTTGTTAAAGACCGGTGCACCGATGCTTTCTTTGGTAACGGGCGTCGTAATTTGTAACGTTTTAAGTCCGCCCTATAACTCTCGAAAGGCGCTTACGACTCCGGTGCTTATTTGGCCTGCCGCAGACGGCATGGAAGAGATGACGCAAATTGCCTCTCCCAACTTGACCTTATCGGAATCGCCAAGGGATATAAAGGGCAAATTGTTCCCCTCTGCCTGAAGTATTATTAAATCCTTGTCGGCATCAGCGGAAATAAAGCCTTTAACTGCCAAAAGGGAACCGTCGCTGCGTCGCACCAGCAGTTTCTGTTTGCCAGCGATAACTTTAAAATTGGTAACGATTTTGCCGTCTTCGCTTATGATGAAACCTGAGCTTAGGGGCGTGTTTTCTGTCCCCTCTTCGCCTGCGGACATGACAGTTACGATTGCAGGCAACGCCTTATCCGTAAGCTCTGACCAATCCGTTATCTCCTGTGCCGCTGATGCACAGAAAACTTGACGGAAAGATTGTGGAAAACATCAGAGAAAGGGTTTTCCCCAAAGAGTGGTTTGAAAACGTCTTCTCCCCAGAAAAAGAGCTTTCGGAATTGTTCAGGAAATTAAGAAGCCGCTTCTCGCTAAAGGTTGCGAGACACAGGCTATGGGAGGAGGCAAGCGAGGAGGCAATGAAGAAGTGCAACTCAGCAGCATCGAGAATTGCGAGGGTCGTTGTTCATCCCGACTACAGAGCGGATGGGCTGGGAATTCTTGCAGTCAGGACTGCAGTTG
>LDZS01002701.1_pt1 | contig 10833 bp, 14 predicted proteins | sample 615471 | NCBI WGS metagenome assembly LDZS01 (sample SAMN03408295, study PRJNA278302) | terrestrial metagenome | isolation source: oil reservoir sample K3 | place: USA: Alaska, North Slope, Kuparuk formation | collected 2013
CTGGATATCCTGCTTGATGAGCTCGACCCCTTCGGGACCGCAAAGGAAGGCGTGGGTCTTGCAGATTTGCAGCTTCTTTTCTTTGGTAGCCACTTTACTCAAGGCTTCGACGTCGAGGGCATCACCGATGCCGCAGCCGGTGCATATGTAAGCGCCAACCTTTTTCGCCATGGTTTATTACCTCCCCACCGTGGATTGAATGGCTTTGATTGCTGCAGCAGTTGCGTCCTGCACCGATGTGGCAACATCCATTGGCTTGTTGACACAGCCTGCGCTATAGATGCCTGGTACGGAACCGACTACAAAGCCATCCTTATCACAGGTCAGATTCGCCGGCGGTTGCATCCTGGTCGTTGGCACCATGCCGGTGGCCAGTACCACCATATCAAAGGTTTCCGTCAGCAGTCTTTGCGCTTCCTGGTCCTCCGCCACCAGCGTCAGGTTCCTGGTGGCAGGGTCCTCGGTGATCTGGCCGACTTTGCCCTTAACCAGGAAGAGGTTTTCCCTTCCCTTGACCTTGGCGTAGAAGTCCTCGTACCGGCCAAGGGCACGGATATCGATGTAGAAGATGTATACCTTGGCCTCCGGGTTTTGGTCGAGGATATAGGTGGCTTGCTTGAGGGACGCCAGGCAGCAGACACCCGAACAGTAGGGGAGGTGGTTTTCATCCCGCGAGCCGGCGCACTGCACGAAAGCCACCTTCTCGACGGGCTTGCCGTCCGACGGCCGAACGATCTTGCCCCCGGTTGGTCCGTTTACGGCTGCCAGCCTTTCCATCATCACGTTGGTAATGACGTTCTGGTACTGACCGGAACCATATTGGGTGAGCTTCGTAACATCGTAGGGATCCCATCCGGTCGCCCAGATAATGGCACCCACATTGAGGGTCACGGTTTTCGGTTCCATCCCGAGATCGATAGCATTGACGGGACAGACCTCCGCGCACTTGTTACACGAGCTACCCAGGCAGGCCTGCTTGTCAATGACGTGCTTTGCAGGAAAGGCAAAGATGTGCGGCAGGTAAATGGCCTTGGTCTTGTCCATACCGTAATTAAACTCGTTTGGTCTTTCCGCCGGACAAACCTCCGCGCACTTGTTACAGGCCGTGCATTGCTCGGTAACGTAACGCGGGTAAAGTGTCACCTTGACGTCGAAGTTACCCTCCTGGCCGGAAATGTCCGTTACCTCAGCCAGGGTAAAGCAGCGTATTCTGGGATTCTGTTTAATGCGTCTGAAGTTGATTTCCAGGCCGCAGTTGGGAGGACAAAGCTTGGGGAAATACTGATTCAGTTGTGTCACGCGGCCGCCCAGATAGGGCCGTTTCTCAACGAGAAAGACCTCGCAGCCCGCTTCCGAGGCTTCGACGGCGGCCGTTAAACCGCTCATACCACCACCAACTACCAGAACACTCTTGTTACCCATCTTGCACCACCATTCCTTCGCCGTACCTGAGTAACACCTTCACAGCCCCCATTCTTGTAAACTGTTATTTACCCCTTTCCTGCTGGAAAGGGGCTTCCTGCTTCATCGGGGCTCCTGGCGGAGCCGCTCCGTCAGGCTTAACCTCGGGTCGCACGACCCTAGCCGCCGCACGTTCCCATTGTGCCGTCGGGAACTTCGGGGCGGGTAGTTCTATCGCAACCTGCCCGGCGGATTGAGTAAGTCCATTGTTTTTTTCGACGTACAAGGGAAAGTTCCTTCTTTTGCGGCGGCGAAAATTGTGATGGTGAAGGCGATCACTAGATCTTGCAATTTTCAGTTGTCTCTTGCTTCCGTTACAATCAACATAGGGGGTTTCGACATGGCCACGATGAATTTCCTGCTTACGGGCCGACCGGGTGTAGGTAAGACCACCGTGATCATCAGGTTGGCCGCCCTTCTGGGCGGCAAGGCGGTAGGTTTTTACACGGCGGAACTGCGCGCGGGGGAACGGCGGGTAGGGTTCGAAGTCGCCACGCTGGGCGGGAAGAGGGCCGTCCTGGCGCACGTTGATTTTGCTTCCGGGGTTCGGGTGGGCAAGTACGGGGTGCGGCCGGAAAGCCTGGCGGCGGCGCTTGGCGAAGTTAGCGCCGCGCTGGCCGACCGGGTTGACAAGTACATATTGATCGACGAAATTGGGAAAATGGAACTACTGTCGGACGCGTTTCGCCATCTTGTCTGGCAAGCCCTGGAAAGCCCGTTCCCCGTTGTGGCTACGATTCTGGCCGGACCCAATCCTTTTGCCGACGCCGTCAGGCGGCGGCGCGATGTGCGTCTTATCAAGGTGACGCCCGCCAACAGGGATAACCTGCCGTACGAATTGCAACGGGAGTTGAACGCGTGCTTCTGATAGTGAACGCGGACGATTTCGGTTACACGCCGGCAGTCAGCCGCGGCATCGTCCGCGCTGTGCGGGAAGGCGTGGTTACCAGCGTAAGCCTGCTCGTAAATATGCCGGGGACGCAGGCCGCGCTGGCTGCCGTACGGAGCGGTATTCCGGCAGGTGTGGGCGTCCACCTCTGTCTGACCAGAGGAAGACCTCTCAGCGAGCCCCGGTACATCCCGTCATTGGTAAGCAGCAACGGAGAGTTTGCTGGCCGCGACCGGCTTTTACAGGGGTCGCCGAACGCGGGTGAGGTAGAGCGGGAGTTTTACGCGCAGGTGGCTTACGTGCAGTCTGCCGGGGTGCACGTGACGCACCTGGACACCCACCACCATATTCACCGCCACCCGGTAATTCTTTCTGCACTGATACGCGTGGCCCGGGCCTTGAAGTTGCCCGTACGTAGCTTGGATGAGCAGATGCGAGGCCTGCTGACGCAGAAAGGTATCCGCACGCCAGATTACTTTTGTGGGGAGTGGTTCGCGGAAGGGGTTTCCTTAGCGAACTTCAAGGCTTGTGTTAAAAAGGGATTGGAACGCGGCGCGCGGGTCATGGAGTTAATGACACACCCCGGTGAAGTAGACGACGAACTCGCGCCCAGAAGTGGTTATACCGTGGAACGAGAAAAGGAACTGGCCATTTTGTGCGACCCGGGGCTGCGGCAATGGCTTGCCGAAACCGGTGTACGCCTGGGGACATATGCAGATGTAACAAGGACTTGATGTCGTTAGCGAACTTAAGTTTTCAGCAAATATGCCGAAAATTAGCTCGTAATTGTCTACCCACCCTTCTTGCGGGTGTCTTACACCCGCCTCTTTTTGTCTATTTGCCCGGCATGCGGGGATGCAGGCCGGTCGGCAAATTGCTCGCGGGAGTTAATGCGCCCACCCTGCCGGAGTAATTCGCCGCCTCCGCGTTAACTGCCGGTGCCCCGCACCTTGCTCCGGATAACCGTCCTGACACTGCCGGCGGCCAGACCGAGGAACCCTTTCCTGCGGGAAAGGATGCCGTCCAGGGCGTCAAGGACGAAGTCGAGTTGTTCGCGGGTCACGGCAAGCGGCGGTTCCAACCTGATAACGTTGGGGTTGTTGAGGGTATAGGCGGTGATAACCCCGTACTCGTTAAGCAACTCGCCCGCCACCAGGCTGCCCAGGAACTCGTCGCTGAGTCTCTGCAACACGCCAAAGGAAAGTTTCCCCGCCAGGCCTTTCTGCTGCTCGGCAAATTCCAGCCCCACCATCAGGCCGCGGCCGCGTACGTCTTTGAGCAGCGGGTGCTTGGCCTTTAGCTCCTCCAGCCTGGCAAGCAGGTACGCGCCGCTCTCGTGTGCCTTCCTGGCCAGGTCCTCACTAAGAATGACTTCCAGGGCTGCGATGGCGGCGGCACAGGCGAGGGAGTTGCCACCGAAAGTCGAGGTGTGGAGAAGCGCACGGTCCAGGCTGCCGTAGGCCTTTTTCCAGATCTCGTCGGTGGTGATGTAGGCGCCGATCGGCATTACACCGCCGCCCAGGGATTTGGCCAGGCACAGAATGTCCGGCACGACGTCCTCGTGATCGCAGGCGAACATCTTTCCTGTACGTCCCAGGCCGGTCTGGATCTCGTCGGCGATGAGCAGTGTGCCGTATCTGCTGCAGAGGTCCCTCGCCCCTTGCAGGTACCCGTCGGGAGGTACGATAATGCCCCCCTCACCCTGTATAGGCTCAACGATGAAAGCGGCGACATCCCGCGCGCGCAGGGCGTCTTCCAGGGCGTCGAGGTCGCCGAAAGGCACAGGGGTACAGCCGGGCAGCAGGGGACCGAAAGGTTCCTGGTATTTGGGGCGCCCGGTTACCGATAGGGCGCCCATGGTCTTGCCGTGGAAGGAACCCGTGCAGTAGACGATCCTGGTACGGCCCGTGGCGATGCGGGCCAACTTCAGGGCGCCTTCCACCGCCTCGGCGCCGCTGTTGCCGAAAAACACGCGCTTCAACGGCCCGGGTGTCAGCTGGGCCAGGTTATGGGCCAGAACGCCCGTTAGGGGGTTCAGGGCTGCCTGCAGCAGGTTTGGGGCTTGTTGCACCCGCGCGACCGCCTCTAGAATGTGGGGATGGTTGTGGCCGGTGTTGAGTGCGCCGTAACCACCGAGGAAGTCCAGATATGTCCGCCCGTCGGCGTCCCATACGTAAATCCCTTGGGCGCGGGTGAAGCGGCGGTCGAAGTTTAAAAGACCCAACATGCTTACCAGGCCGGCATTTAGGTAGTCTTTATGGAGTTCCCTTATCTCGTCGCGCCCCATCTGCAGCGCGTCGTCCACCGTGAGGAAATGCACGCCTGCGTCCCTTCCTTCCGTTTTTTGTTAGATGTATTCTACACCGCTCATACTGAATTGCCAAGACGGCGTTTTTCTTGACATCGGCGGCGGGCTTGATTAGAATCTTCCTGTAAAGTATTCCCCCTTGATAGTTAACGAAGACCATGCTGGAAAGGTTTGCCCGGGTAAATCTGTTATACGATTTTTATGGCCCCCTCCTCACCGAGCGCCAGCGGCGCTTCATGGAACTCCATTACCAGCAGGACCTTTCCCTGGGCGAAATCGCCGCCACGTCCGGCGTCACCAGGCAGGCGGTTTACGACACGCTGCGGCGCGCCGAGGCGGCGCTGGAGGAGTACGAGGAGAAACTCGGTCTTGTGCAACGGTTTACAGCGCTGAGGGAAAGAATCGAGACTGCGATGCGGCTCGTAGACGGTATCCCGGGCTGCGGTGAGGCGGTGGCGGAACTGATGAGAATCGGCAGCAGCATCTTGGGCGAAGAACAGGCCGTCCCTGGGAAGGGAGGTAGAATTGCGTGTTCGGTAGTCTCACCGAACGGTTGCAGGAAACGTTTCAAAAGCTGAGAAGCAAGGGAAAGCTGAGTGAAGAGGATGTTAACGCGGCCCTGCGTGAGGTGCGGCTGGCGCTCCTCGAGGCCGACGTCAACTTCAAGGTCGTGAAGGACTTTGTCGCCGGCGTGCGCCAGCGTGCTGTCGGGCAAGAGGTTCTTGAGAGCCTCACCCCGGCACAGCAGGTGGTAAAGATTGTGCGCGACGAACTCGCGGTACTCATGGGCGGGGTAAACGCCCGTCTGAATCTGGCGCCGAAGCCGCCCACCGTTATTATGCTGGTAGGCCTGCAGGGCTCGGGCAAAACCACTACGGCGGCGAAGCTGGCCAACTACCTTAAAAAACAGGGCCGGCGGCCCCTCCTGGTGGCGGCTGACGTTTACCGTCCGGCCGCGGTGGAGCAGTTGCGGGTTCTCGGAGAGCGCCTTGAGGTCGGCGTCTTTCACATGGGCGGCGCCGACCCGGTTACCATTGCCAGGGGAGCGGTGGCGCACGCCACGGGTGCGGGACACGACGTGGTTATTTTGGACACGGCGGGTCGGCTGCATATCGACGAGGCCATGATGAAGGAACTCGAGCGCCTGCGGGACGCCGTGCACCCCCACGAAGTCCTCCTGGTGGTCGACGCCATGACGGGACAGGACGCCGTACGGGTTGCCGAGACCTTTCACACCCGTATAGGCCTTGACGGGGTCATCCTTACCAAGCTCGACGGTGACACCCGCGGTGGCGCGGCTCTCTCTGTGAGGGCGGTAACGGGGTGTCCGATCAAGTTTGCGGGCGTAGGAGAAAAACTCGACGCTCTTGAACCGTTTCATCCCGACCGGATGGCCGACCGCATTCTGGGCATGGGCGACATCCTCAGTCTTATTGAGAAAGCCCAGGCGACCCTGGACGCAGAAAAATCGGCCGCGTTGCAAAAGAAGATAAGGAGGGCCGAGTTCGACCTGGAGGATTTCCGGGAGCAAATACGTCAGTTCAAGAAAATGGGGCCGCTCGACGAAATCCTGGGGATGCTTCCCGGCTTCGGCAATCTGAAGAAGCTCAAGCGGGAGCTCGCGCTCGACGAAAAGGAACTGGTTGTGGTGGAGGCCGTTATCAATTCCATGACCCTGGAAGAACGGCGCCGGCCCGAAATAATCAACGGCAGCCGGCGTCGGCGTATCGCGCGTGGCAGCGGGACGACGGTTCAAGACGTAAATCGGCTGCTTAAACAGTTTGAGCAGACCCGAAAAATGATTAAACAGCTTAGCGAGTGGGAAAAGAGCCCCAAAAAAGGTAAACTCAAGAAACTGCCGCGGTTTCCTTTTTGAAAGGAGGTGAAAAAGCATGGCGGTTAAGATACGGCTGAAGCGCATGGGGGCTAAAGGCGACCCTTTCTACCGCATCGTGGTAGCCGATGCCCGCTCGCCGCGCGATGGGCGCTTTATCGAGGAAATAGGTTATTACGATCCTCTCCGGGAGCCGCCGGAGATCAAGATCGACGAGGCCAAGGCGCGTATCTGGATGCAGAAAGGTGCCAGGCTTACGGAAACGGCACGGGCGCTTTTTAAGCGCGCCGGCGTTCTTGCACGCCTGACCGCTGAGCGTGTGCAGGAAAGGGGTTAGAGCATGAAACAGCTGGTTGAGCTCCTGGCCAGGTCGCTGGTAGACCGGCCGGAAGAGGTTAGGGTAAACTTGCTGGAACAGGACCGGCGGCTGGTAATTGAATTGAAGGTGGCTCCCGAGGATATGGGCAAGGTGATCGGTAAGCAAGGACGCGTAGCCAAGGCCATACGGGCCGTGGTCAAGGCCGCGGCTGCGAGGCGGCGCAAGAAGGTAACGCTGGAGATTGTCTGAGGCGAGCCGGATAGGGGTGGGACAGGCCGGTGGAGAGCGTAACCATCACGCGCCCGGTGATCATTAAGGTGCGGGTCACCGAAGGGTTCAAACGGGCTCTCATTGAACAACTCGAGGCGCACCTCCGCAACACCGAGAGGGAGGTCGAGCGCCTGGACTTTGAGCTCAAGCGCGCCCGGGCGGGGGGCGCTCGCCTGGCGCAGGTGGAAAAACGCCTGCAGGACGAGCGCGATCGGCGCATCGAACTCCGGCGCGGCCTGCTTGCGCAGTTGCGCGCGGCGAAAGAACTTAAGGAAGGCGACGAGGTCGTGCGGGGGCGTGCCGAAAGCCTGATCGAGGTGCGCGCCGGTGACGACTGGCACCGCCTGCTGCCCGTTGAAATCCTGGTTGTAGAGGGCCGCATCGTGGCCATCCGCGAGGCAGCGGAGGGAGAAATAGCGTGGCAGAAGAGTTGATTACGGTGGGGGAAATTGTCAACGCGCACGGTGTAACGGGCGCGGTGCGCGTGTTGCCGTGCACGGACTTTCCGGAGCGTTTCGCATCCATGCACGAGGCCAGAGTGCGCCTGAAAGACACGCAGCGCGTTTTCACTATTGAGAGAACGTTCCCCCACAAGCGGTTCATAATAATGAAGTTCCGGGAAGTAAACGATATGAACGCGGCTCTGGCCTTGAAAGGCGGCCTGATTCAGGTGGCCCGCAACGAACTGATGGCGCTTCCACCGGGCCATTACTATATTTTCGATATCGTGGGTCTGGAGGTCTTCACCATTGCAGGGGAGCGACTGGGCGTGGTCAGCCGAGTACTGCGTACCGGCGCCAACGACGTCTATGTGGTGCGAGGGGACGACGAAGAATTGTATCTGCCCGCCCTCAAATCGGTGGTGCGGGCGATCGACCTCGAAGCGCGCAGGATGGTCGTGGTTTTGCCGGAGGGGTTACGATGACGATTTCCTTTGACATTTTGACGCTGTTCCCCGAGATGTTTGCCGGCCCTTTGACCTCCAGCATCATCAAAAAGGCGCGGGAACGCGGACTGATTGAGATAAACCTGGTCAATATCAGGGATTTTTCCCGCACCAGGCATCGGACCGTTGACGACGCGCCGTTCGGCGGCGGCGGCGGCATGGTTATGGAGCCCGGACCCATATTCGAGGCGGTGGACTTCGTGCGGCGCCGGCACGGTGGGGCGGGCCCCGTCATTCTCCTTGATCCTCAAGGAGAGCGCTTCACCCAGGAAATGGCGCGCCAACTGGCGCGGGAAAAGCATCTTGTGCTGATCTGCGGGCATTATGAAGGCGTTGACGAAAGGGTCCGGGAATACCTGGTCACGCGCGAGATCTCCATAGGGGACTACGTGCTTACCGGCGGGGAACTGCCGGCCATGGTGATCGTGGACGCGGTAGCCCGCCTTGTACCGGGAGTGCTGGGTGAAGCGGAGGCCGCCGAAGACGATTCCTTCGCGCGCGGGTTGCTGGAATATCCCCAGTACACCCGGCCGCGTACTTACCGCGGCTTCGGAGTGCCGGAGGTGCTGCTCAGCGGCCATCACGGGGAAGTCGAGCGCTGGCGACGCCAGGAGGCGCTGTTGCGTACCCTGGTGCGCCGCCCGGATTTACTGGCGAGCAGGGAGCTTGAGGCCTGGGAGCGGGAACTTCTGCAGGCGGTCGGTGAACAGATTAACAGATTGCTTGCTGGTGCAAGGAAAGATGTGGTACAATAACGCCTGGTGTTATCAAGGTGCTAAGGAGGATGCCGGAAGATGAACCTCATCAAAGCCGTAGAAGAGGAGCAGAAGAAGGACAATATCCCGGAGTTCCGGCCGGGAGATACCGTACGCGTACACGTTAAAGTTGTCGAAGGCGGCCGTGAAAGAATCCAGCCGTTCGAAGGAGTGGTGATCAGGCGGCGGGGCGGTGGTCTGAGGGAAACCTTTACCGTACGCCGCGTTTCTTACGGGGTAGGGGTGGAACGTACCTTCCCGCTCCATTCGCCGCGCGTGGCCCGCATCGATGTGGTGCGGCACGGACGCGTGCGGAGAGCGCGCCTCTACTACCTGAGGGGGCTACGCGGTAAGGCGGCGCGCATCCAGGAAAGACGCTAACCGGGGGGCACAAGCGTGGCGGTTCCGGCCAACCGCGCGCGAGGTGCGATTCTGAGAGAAGTCTTGGAATCACTGGTTATTGCCCTCGCCCTTGCGGTTATTATTAGGGTTTTCGTCTTTGAGCCTTTCTATATACCCTCCGGTTCTATGGAACCAACCCTGCTTACAGGGGATCGCATTATCGTTTCGAAGCTTTCTCACCGTATCGGCACACCCGGGCGTGGCGACATCATCGTTTTTAAGTATCCCAGGGACCCGGACCGCGTTTTCGTGAAGCGGGTCATCGGCCTGCCGGGTGAGACGGTAGCCCTTAGGGAGAGCAAGCTTTACATTAACGGGCGGCACATACCCGAACCTTACCTGCCTGAGGGGCTTAGATTTCCTGACTTTGGGCCGGTTCGGGTGCCGGCGGGACACCTGTTCATGCTGGGCGATAACCGGAACAGCTCCGACGACAGCCGCGTATGGGGTTTTCTGGACGAGCGTTTGATAATCGGTAAGGCGGTGGCCATCTACTGGCCGCCGCATCGCATCCGCGTCATACGCCACGGCTGACAATCAGGTGATGGCGGCAGGCCGGTGATAACTTGTCTGTTCACTGGTACCCCGGGCATATGCGGAAGGCGCGGCGGACCATAAGGGAGCACCTGCGGGCGTGTGACGTGGTCCTCGAGGTGCTGGACGCGCGCATCCCCTATACAAGCCGTAACCCCGACCTTAACGCCCTTCTTGGCAGCAAACCGCGGGTCGTCGTTTTGAACAAGGAAGACCTTGCCGACCGGGTTGCCACCAGCCGGTGGGTGAGAATCCTGGAAGCGGGAGGACACCCTGCGGTGCCTGTGTGCGCCCTGGACGGTACAGGCATAGGGGAGCTGGTTCGCAAGGTGCGCCGGGTGCTGGAGGTTGCCGGCAGCGTTGCGGCGGGGCGTACGCCTCGAGCCATGGTCGTCGGTATACCGAACGTGGGTAAATCGGCGCTGATCAACGCCCTGACGGGAAGGCGCGTGGCGGCGACCGGGTGTCGGCCCGGTATCACCCGCGGCAAGCAGTGGATAAGGGTGGGACCGTATTTCGAGTTGCTGGACACTCCGGGCATCCTGTGGCCGCGGCTGGGTGACGCCGAAGTAGGGTTTAAGCTGGCGGCGGTAGGCGCGGTTAAAGAAGAGGTACTGCCGGTCAGGGAGGCGGCCCTCTGGCTTGTGGAGTGGCTGCGCCGATATCACCCGGTAAGCCTCGAGGCGCGCTACGGGGCGGCGCATCTCTCTGGGGCCGAAATGCTGCAACACATTGCACACCGCCGCGGGTTCTTGTTGCCCGGAGGGCGGCCTGATGAAGACAGAGCGGCCCGGGCCGTTTTGAAAGATTTTCGCGAAGGGCAGCTCGGTTTGGTCACCCTGGATCTACCGGACGCGTTTGGGGAGTAGAGGCGAGATGCGTGATGCGGAAGAAGCGAGGCTGAGCGGGCTCTGGCAGCACGAACGCAAACTCGCGGCCAGGGGGTATACGCTGGTCTGCGGGGTGGACGAAGCGGGACGCGGCCCGCTCGCGGGGCCGGTGGTGGCGGCCGCGGTCATCCTGCGCGACTGCCGGCGGCTTGAAGGCCTCAACGATTCCAAACGCTTGACGCCGCGCCAGCGCGAGCAACTGGCGTTACGTATTAAAGAGGCGGC
>LDZS01001828.1_pt1 | contig 10819 bp, 12 predicted proteins | sample 615471 | NCBI WGS metagenome assembly LDZS01 (sample SAMN03408295, study PRJNA278302) | terrestrial metagenome | isolation source: oil reservoir sample K3 | place: USA: Alaska, North Slope, Kuparuk formation | collected 2013
GGGTCAAGCTTGATGTCCCTTTCTCCCGTGGCCAGAAGAATCTTGTGCTTGGGTGTCTCCTGGTAAGGTAGTTCAACAACCAGATCTCCTTGAACTACGGTCATGCAGGCAAGCCGAATACCCTGCTCGATCTCCTCCCGCTCAAGGTGCTTCTCCTCCACAGGAGTCGGCTGCCCTGCTCCATCCAAAATCTTCACCCTGCACTTCCCGCACTTTCCTCTTCCACCACAGGGAAAGTCAAAGTCCAGCCTGGCAGTGTTGATCACTTCCTTGAGGGTCATTCCCGCAGGAACATCGATTTTTCTGTTCCCCGGCTGAAAAGTGACTTTGCAGCGCTTCACAGAAATCCTCCCTATTACTAAACTTTCTATTATTCCTCCAAAGTTCCTGCTCTGTAGGCTTGGAGATACTTCCTGCACATAGGATCTCTGTTTAACAATAAGTTAGTGGTGACAACAGCAGTCATCAGTTTTTTGTCAAGAGGATCGAGAATGGCAGCATCCAGACCCAGACTCATGCAGACAGCTAAAAAGTACCGATTAATCAGTCTTCTCTTGGGCAAGGAGTAAGAAACATTGCTGAGGCCAGAAATTGTCTGCACTTTGAACCTGCGCTTGATTTCTGCAAGGCTCTCAAAAAATGTAACCGCATTTCTACTGTTTACGGCAAGCGGCAGCACTAAGGGATCGATATAAACATCATCTAAGTTAAGGTTATTCTTTACAGCAATCTCCACAAGTTGTTCTGCTATCCGGATCCTTTCCTCAGAGGTATCAGGAATACCTTGTTCGTCCATAGTAAGGGCAACTACAGAGCAGCCGTATTCGAGTACTAGTGGAAGGATTCCATCTAGCCTTTGTTTTTCTAGCGAAATAGAGTTGATCATAGCCTTCCCTTGGTGAACCTGCAGGGCCTTTCTGATAGCATCAGGATTAGTACTGTCAATACAAAGAGGAACATTTACAACATCTTGTATTGTAAGTACCAACCATTCCATGTTATCAGCTTCATTCTCGACCATCGCTGTGTTTACATCGAGCATCTCAGCGCCTGCTTCAACCTGTTTGCGGGCAAGATCTTGAATATATTTTTTATCCTTTACTCTAATAGCCTCCTGCACCTCAGGAATGGTGCTATTCAATTTTTCCCCAATAATGAGCATATTCGTCCCTCCTCTATGTATTTTCAGCCGGAAGCAATATCTTCACCAACGGGTATTTCTGAAAAAAACTCCGAGGGGTCGGTTTTCCCGACCCCGAAACCAAAAAAATCGTTTTTTGCTGGTTACTGCTAGTAGGATACTAAATACAAAACAAATGATAGAACCAGATCTTCCATTGTATTCCATTTCTGGGCCATAACATCACCAATAACACCCTCTGGGATATCTGTTAAAGGTCTGTAATATTCCGAAACAATCGGTGGAATTCTATCATTCATCGCGGCAAACCCTCCTTAATCTAGTATGTACCGTATTTCACAGTTGCTTCACACCAATACCTCATCAACCGCGGATCTACGTTTTCTCCGAAAATCTTATTCGCCGACATGATAAAGCCACCGCCTGCTCCAGCTTCGTCTATTAACTTCTTTGTGTATTCTTCGATTTTTTCTTTCGTTCCGTAGACGAGTAAATCGTAGGGTAAATTCCCCATCAAACAAACAGTATCTCCAACCAACCTTTTAGCTTTTTTCATATCCATTGTTTCGAACTGAGCAATTACCTTCCCCTTAGGAAGCTCTTTCAAATAAGCCAGATGCGGCGTCCAGTCAGCCTCGCAATAGATAATAACACTATACCCTAGTTCGACAAGAGAATAAACCAGTTTTCTAAATGTGGGCCAGTAAAGTTCCTTAAAATCACGAGGTGAAATAAATGGAGCAAAGTGCAAAGGAATAAAGATTGGTGGAAAAGTAGCCGGTCTTGACCCTATTGTTGCCCATTTTATCATGTAGGGAAGTAATGCTTCACAAGCGCGAATAATAGTATCCTTCGGCAACTGCCTCAAATCAAGTGATAATTCTTTAAAACCACGCAGATGATCCATTAAGAAATCAATAGGAGCTTCTGTAAATCCTCCTGCTAAAACAGGCATCCCATATTTGTTTTTCCACTCCTCAGCTTTTTTACCCCAGAACTCAAGCCAGTTCAAAAATTCTAGAAAAGCTTTGCTAAATGCTATTGCATTCACTGGGTAAGGCTTAGCCAATTCCCGACAGCGGCGAGGGACAATTTTCTCAAGAATAAATTTATAGGGATCGGAGATTAATTCCTCGTATTCGTCTGCCGACATGCAAGACACTTGTTTCCACTGGTGCATCTTCTGTGCAGATCCATCTTTCCCAGCAAGGGCAAACTGGGTAATTCCCGCAAACTCAAACATGGGTCCAGACCATACACAGAAAGGAGCATAAGCAGCATCCCACTCAGGAAAATCATCAAAAGCTTTTTCCCAAGCAGCAGCCATTAAAGAGTAATCATAGGTGACATCGGCAACTGAATACCCTGCGTATGAAGAAACCCAAAAACCCTCCTCTGGGGGGATCAAGGGAACCCGGTCCGGTTCTTCCAGTTGCATTGCTTTGATGATCCGATTTACCCGTTCTTCGTACAACTTTGCAGCTTCGCACTGGTTCATTTAACATCAACCTCCTTTTCAAACTCAAGATTCAAGTAGTTCTTTGCAAATTTTCACACCTTCTGCAGCACTTCGAGTAAATGCATCAGCTCCTGACCAGTTCTTGAGTTCTTCAGAAACCGGTGCGCCCCCGATGATAATTTTAACCTGGTTGCGAACACCTGCTTGTTTGATCCTTTCAATTGTGTCTTTTATCGAATCAAATGCTGAAGTAAGGAGACAACTCAAGCCCACAATTTCGGGTTTTTCTTCCTTGATAGTACTAACAATAAGCTCAGGATCGACATCTACTCCGAGGTCATGTACCACAAAGCCGTTTGCTTCAGCAAATCCCTTGAAAACATTTTTTCCTATATCATGAATATCATTTTTTACTGTTGCCAATACAATTTTCCCCAGTTTTCTCGTCTTAGCTTCGGCCATAATTGGGCGTAAAACTTCCAAAATTGAGTTGAATATCTCACCTGCCATGATCAGGTCTGGGAGGTAATACTCACCCTGGCTGAATTTTTCGCCAACGGCTTCCATACCCTGACGACATCTCTCTACAATATCCTCTACAGGTGTGCCTTTTTTCAATTCTCTTCTAACGATTTCTATGACCTGGTTTTCTTCTAACTGAACTACTGCTCTTGTAAGTTCATCCACTTTTTGAAACCTCCTTATCCGCAAATTTGACCAACAAGGCTTTCCACCAACTATCAGGTTGAATTAGGCTAAAAACAGCAATTCAAAACTTTCTCCTCTTTAGATATCGTCTCGTCCTTTATCTCCGTACCACTTTCGAGCAAATGCACTCACAGGCTATAATGTCGATACTACCTTTCAATAAAAACATCCGAAATAACCTAGGAAAATAATCAGGACTACTAGCAACTTGCTTCTCACAAGTCAAGAAATAACTTCTACCTCTAGACCAAAGAACTACCCGTCTTCCTTTCCACCCCCTCGGCATCCAATGGAATAATTCCCTAGGTCTCGTGGCATCTCTCCGCGGTATTTATTAATATTAAGTATTTAGGATCGTAACTTTACTTAGAGATGGTAAAACAGCAAAGCATTTTTTACAATTGTAAAAAATTGAAATATGTTATAAATTTTTGACTCCCAATTCAAACAACTTATTCAGCAAAACCTCCGTAATAATTACGAATAATTACGAATGGTTCATAAATTTGTCTTAGGCAAAAACTTTTTAACATATCCTCCGCACCCTCAACATTAAAACAAAAAAGGCTTGCCTTTTCTCGGCAAAGCCACTTCCTAAAATTCACTATCAACGCTAGTTGTATTACCTGGAACATGCAGCACTCCGATGGACTATCTCCGCAATACGTACTTCTTGCAGATCAACACGGTAGCAAAAAGTCACCCGTCAGTTGCCTATGTAAAGCCGATACTCTCCTTTTGCACGACTTCCTGGTCGGTGGTTGATTGCAGCTCCTGTTCCACCTCCAGCACCCGCAGGATTTTCCTGCTCGATTTTTTGGATGTACTCCGCAGGGGACATCTCAACCACCCGCCTGGGCACCATAGACTCGTAGGAAGCGTTGGCCTGAATAACTGTGCCGTCAAACGAAAGGTGCTTGCCGGCTACCAGACCTGCCGCAATGCACTGCCGAACAATCTCATCAAAAATTTTGCCGCAATGCACTGCCGAACAATCTCATCAAAAATTTCCTGAAAGACAGAAGTGCCCTTGAAACGCCCATGCCGGTTCTTCGAGAGGGTGGAATGGTCGGGAATCTCCTCATCCAGCTCGTACCCTATGAATTCCCGGAAAGCCAGGTTGACCTGGATCTGCTCCATGAGCTCGCGTTCAGAAGTAATGCCGTAAAAATAACCTATAAGCAGTATCCGGATAAGCACTTCAGGGTCAATGGAAGGCCGCCCAGTATGAGAGTATAAATGGGCTACCTTCTCTCGGATGAACGAAAACTCAACCACCTTTTCTACCTGGCGCTAGATCTATGGTTTTCCGGGATAAGGCTGTGCCAGCAACCAAAGAACAGGGAGAACTGGCGTATTTTCCGGCCCATCATCTGCCATCACCCTCGCCTTCGCGGCGGGCGGTCCGCAAGAGCAGAGTACATAGCAGCCTCGACACGCCTTATCCATCGGTAAACGGTCTCCCGCGATAGACCGTTCTTTGGAATCGGTCCAGAAGTTGCTGAAACTGCCGGACGGGAATACTTACGCGGGGTTGAGAGACTACTGCATGCTGCTCCTGCAGCTTGACACCGGCATAAGGCCGGGGGAGATGTTGAAGGTTATCCCGAAGGACGTGAAAATCGAAGTAAGGGAAATCTACGTCAGGCCATAGTTGACGAAAACGCGGAGGGAAGGACGCTGCCTATCTCGCCTCTAACTGCCCAAGCGATAGGTCAACTCTTGAGAGCAAAGCCGCGTTGGTGGAGCACCGACACTCCCCTGTTCGCTTCGGAAAACGGGAAGCAGTTGAGCAGCGAATACTGGAGCAAGCGTTTTAGAAAATACTGCAGGCAAGCGGGCATTGAGGCCACTCCCTACTTCCTGCGCTACACAGCGGCGATTAAGCTTTTGCACGGCAGTGCCGATGCTTTCTCGGTGCAGAGGATACTAGGCTACAGCGTTTTGGGCATGACCAAACGCTACATCAAACTGGCGCAGGAAGACGTCCGAGAATCGCACGAAAAGGCAAGCCCAGTTGGGAAGCTGGCCAGCATGGGAAAAAGAGCGAAACACAAGTTGTAGCACACTACGAAACACAATTCGCCAAAAGATTCAAAAATCCTTCAGGAGGCTGCCGACAATTCTCCCTATTCGCAATATTTTCACTTCTCAGCAAAGAAAATTTCACGGCGATAACTTCTCACCCACACACCCCGACGCAAAAACTTTTGCCAGAGAGCAAAATATTTTGAATTTTGAAAATTGCAGCGTGAAAAAGTGATAACGGCAGGCGTTAGGGCACTCAACGGCAAAACTGCGGTGAAACCATTCTTTATGAGGAACGAACTACTGCCGGTTAGAGATAGAGAACTTTTTGGGGTTATGACGGGGTGGCCACCTGGTCACCCTGTTCTTTTCCTGCCCTTTCTCTGCCGTTTTGCCGTAGGTTTGACGAAGTTTTGCAGTAGTTTTTGAGGGTCGGACGGTGAAGAAGCCCTTCAAGCCACTCCACCAAAAGAGAACTGTGGTATTTCCTCCGGTGGCGAAATCGTTGTCGTTACCGGAGAACTGCTTGGCTTCGGAAAAGGACATTATGTCCTTTTCGGCTTTTGTTACTACTGTTGCCTTTATGCCTCATGTGGGGAGATACGCCGAGTTTGGCAACGGTAACTTGTTGATCAACATCATCGATGCGCAGGGTCTTCAAAAATTCTTCCGCAGCAACCCTGATCAACTTCGTCATCTCCTTTTCGTGCTGTTTTCTGGTAGCAGCATGCAGGGGCATCAGGCCCTGCTCTTTAAGGAGCAGTCCTGGGAGAACCAAAAACAAACAGCCTTCCCAACATGCCAGATAGAGAAATAGACAGGTAGGGAAGGCTGCCTTCTCTCTCAAAGCACAGCAGCGAGCCCTGCTACAAGCGCTCCTGATACGTGCAAGATGAGCGAAACATTGGCGTCTATGTTGTTTATTTGTCCTGCCACTCTGTCGAGCTTGTCAGCAATGCTGAGGGTTAAGGGACCGACCGCTGCCCCCTGGGAAGACTCCAGATGGGGTGGCCAGGGGGAAGACCACAAAAAAAGAGCGGGCAAGGAGGCCGGCGCCCGCCGAGAGGGAAGGTCCGTTTCTGTCGGGCCGCGGTCTTGGGATTCCCGAAAGCCCTCGATTTTTGGAGTTTCGCGGGGCCGGGAATGCGCGTGGCCCTCCAGAAGGCGTTTTAAAGGGGGTTTAACTTGCCGGGGCATCATATACCCTCAGATCGCAATTGGGAGGTTTTAGGAAAATAAAAACCCTGAAAATCAAGGGTTTGCAGGTTGGAAAAATTGCCCTTTCGCGACACTTCGCAGGGTCTAAGGTTTTTCTGTATCCCTGATCTTGTGTTCCCGGTTTTTCAAAAAAAAGAAGCGCCCTTCTGAAGCCAGACGCCTCAGAAGGGTCCTTCGAGTCCAAAACCAGAGGAGGTCTCCAGCACCGAGAGTCGCTCTTCTCTCAAAAAGCCCAACGCTTCCTCCAAGTCCGGAAGTACCGCTTTGTTTGGGCGTTCACCGTTTGAGCACTCAGCGCGGCTTCAATCACTGGCGCCAGAAAAACACCCCGCGCCCGTTCTGTCACCATTCGCCTTTTTGCGCTTCCTGCACTTCTTCCGTTGACGGTTGTTCTTCAACTCCTTCTAAAAATGGCAGCAGAGGTGCGTTCAGAGCTTCTTCGGGCACTTCTATCTTTATTTCATCGCTGAACTCGTATTCTTCCATCTCCATGGTCATTTCCATTGCCTCTATCGGCATAGACATTCCAGCAAATTCCTCGGCATAAGTAATGAGAAAAGCGGATTGCATACCACGAGTCACATACTCATCCACATCCACATATTGAATCCCCCAGTAAGACATGGAATCCAGCATTTGTCCCGCTATCTGTGCAGCCTGATTTACAAACTGTTGCAACTGTTCGCCGCTGCCAAACCGACTCATAGCAGCCTTTACGAACCTTTCAAAGTCGTCCACCCGCCCGTAAAAGGCGATTTCATATACTTCCTCACCGTCAATTTCTTTGGTGCCCAACATCTGATAATGAATGAATTCTTCCAGTTCCGGAGGTACAGCCTGCGTCTGTTCTGCGGCCTGTTTTATAATTAACTCTGTGACGCCGATGTTGGGCAGCATGTCTTCCGGGTAACGATACCAGGTGAGTTCGCCGGTGTCAGGATCAGGCATCTGCTGGTACATCTTGCCGTCCACGAAATACATCTCAGAAGTAATTTCCTGCTGTTCCTCCCCGGGAATATTCATGGAAACCGTGGTGGTCTGGTGAATCCTGTCCGGCCAAACCATTTCCTGAACGGTATACGCCTTGCCTTCTACCTGTGGAATTTTCTCGGCACCCTCAACCCCGGGGCGGGCAATCATCTTCATGCTGCACTCCACACCGGTGCGCACTCCAGAATTCTCCCTCAATTCCCGCTCTTTCTCTTTAACTTTGTTCAGAACATCTTTCGCCCTGGCGTCAGAGGTAAAGACTTTACTCAAAAACTCGGCTCCCTGGGCCTCGGTCAGCACATCATAGGCGTCGCCTTCCACCAGCCCCAGCCGGCTGATCCAGTCGTAGAGGTCATAGCCCCAGTGCCCCTGTGGCAGTTCATTTTTAGGAGCGCCCATCCACTCAGGAATTTCGATGCCGTCTTTTAACCCCAGCGTTCTGCCCACCAGAACCGTAGCCTCCAGCCGGGTGATACCCCTGTCAAGCTTGAGGTCTCCATCGGGATACCCACGCAAAATCCCTTTTTCAACCAGCAATCTCGCCGCCGCTTCCTCGTCCTGTATCGCCCCCATATTGGCGGCCTGCACAAGCATGACGGCAAACTTGCCGCGGGTCAATATGCTATCTGAGACTTCTTCCCTTTCAGACACGACACCCCATGCTGTACTTCCGGTTGCCAGGACCAACAGCAGCACTAATAAAAAAACGGCTTTCCGCATGCATCTTCCTCCTCTCCTTTATTGGTAGGACTCTTCATTTTCTGACGTCTTGCCTGCTTTTTGCCAGACCACCTCCTTTTTCCTTTATTGTTAGCTCCTTGTTAGCTCCTTGAAAAACCAAAAACCTCGAAAATAAGGAGTTTTGTCGTTTTTTAGCAGGGTTTCCTTCAGTCTTCGAAATACTTGGCAGAAATTACACTGGAGGTGAACCCCTAGTGCCCAAATACAAACAAATCTCTCTTTGTGAGCTTTACAAAGAATTTGAGCAAACAACAAGTCCAAACCCAGCCAGGCGTCTAGCTTGGCCAGGTCTTCCGGGAGTTCAAGTACTTCAGGTGGCAACAATTGGTCGATAATGATATTTGCCGGTAGTCTTCCTGGCGGAGGCGCTTTCATTTTTCACCTCGATTTCCATGAGGACCGACCCAATCAAACGCAGTGCGGACTCTTCGTTGGGAAAGATCTGGATTACCCGTTCACGACGCCAGATCTCCTGGTTAAGTCGCTTCCGATACCGCTCTGGCAGGGCCACTACTGTCATGGCATCCTCAAAGCCAACTTCCAGCCCTCCCACCGCCTTGGGAGCCCGATCGGCATAGTCCCGGAACACCTCGTCCATAAGCCGGCACGCCGTCGCCAGGTCCGGTGCGTCGAAGATCAACCGCAGCAGCTCGTGCAGTTCGCGTTGCAGAAATTTGGGGCAGGCGTCCAGGATGTTGCGGACAAATGGGTTTGGCCACACTGCCATTCGGCGAATTTTGCCATTTTTCCTGCAAAATAAAAGCAAATCTTGGGTGCCAGTTCTTATCATCAGATGAATATGTTAGTCGAGGGAGATAAATTGTTGGTAGAGGTCCCACTTTTCCCGGTTATACTCTTCCAACAGGCGGTTGGCAACATCTATGTATCTCTCTGCTTCTGAAAAAGCCATTCTCGACTGCGTTATCGTCCAAGGACCTAAGAATTGTAGTGCTTCCAAAAGCTTGAGGTTTCCTGTGTAATAATTCCTCAGGGCATCCAGATAGATCGTACGAAGATCTTCTACCTCTGGAGTTTGGGGGTAATAGGAACCTACTTCTTGCCGCAATTCATCCAGAATGCCCAGAATCAGGTTCTGGCACTGAATTGCCATGGCGAGGTTGTCGTTCTCAAGAGCCGCAATTACTTCTTCTGTCAGTTCGATAAACTGGTTATACAGTTCTGCCCATTTTTTGTCTTGCTCCAAGTAGAGAAGAAAGTCGTCCTCGACACCGAACGGCGGCTTTGCCCTTACGGCAAGGCAATATTCAATTGGTAAGGCAAAGTTCAATTCCAAGCCTTCCCCTACCCCGGCAAAAATTATCCCGACTACCTCGCCACCCATATTTAACATAGGGCCACCGCTGTTTCCAGGAAGGACAGACGCATCTGTCTGAAGAATTGTTATCCCAGACTTATCGGGTTCTACCTCACCGATATCCCTGATCGCACTGATAATGCCTTTTGAAGCACTATTCCTGAGACCTAAGGGATTACCCAAAACAACAACCTCTTCCCCACGCTGAACCTCGGTGTTGTAATAGGGAATATACGGAAACGAGTCTCCATCGACCCTGATGATGGCAATATCCAAATATGCATCCAGTTTTTCTATTCGACCATGATATGTTTTACCTTCGTAAGTCGTCACTTCTATTTCCGAGGCCCCGGCTACAACATGAGCATTGGTGACTATCTCACCGTCTGATGACCAGAAAAAGCCGCTACCCTGGCTCCTGTTTGTCTGTATTAGAACGACAGTAGGCTGAGCAATTTCAATGACTTCACTGACTGAAAGTCGCTGCGGCTCTTCAGGTTTTTCATCTCCCAGACTGACGATTAACACCCTTTGAGCACTAGGATCCCAACTCACTGCATAGCCAAGCGCTTCCGCGATAAAGCGGGCCGGTAAGTAAGTGCGGCCCTGGATCAACTCGGGTGCCACATCTATAGATTTGCTTAATCCATTTACGACCATTACTTTGTTGTTTATGCTCAGTTGAATTACTGTATTGCCTTTAATCAAGTAAACGGTGCCGTTTTCGTAAATCACACTTTCTTCAGCTACACCGCAGGCATAGGCCAGGTAGCGGACCGGAACAAAAACCCGGCCGTCTTTGATGTAAGGCCCCGCGTCCATAACATGTTTTTGACCATCCACGGTGTATGAAGGGCAACCGACCGTAAATATTGCAGAATAGCCAGGCGCGGCTCCAGCCAGAGAAAGACAGGGACAAAGAGCGAAAGAAAGTACAAGAAAGAGCCCAATAAAGTATTTAAGGTATTTAAACTGGACCACCTCTTCACTCCCTCAAACAAATAGCTCAATAAAGAAAACTCTGAGGCACAGTTCTAAAGCAAAGCCTAAAGCACAGCTTTTTGCTGCCTATTACAATATTCGCCAGCACAAAGCGCGTTCCTGCAATTTTATATATCGCTCACCACCTTGAGAAAGACCTCGACGAGGTGAGGGTCGAACTGGGTTCCCGCATTCCTCCTGATCTCTTCCACCGCCTCTTCCCGAGAAACAGCCCTCC
>LDZS01000096.1_pt1 | contig 10771 bp, 10 predicted proteins | sample 615471 | NCBI WGS metagenome assembly LDZS01 (sample SAMN03408295, study PRJNA278302) | terrestrial metagenome | isolation source: oil reservoir sample K3 | place: USA: Alaska, North Slope, Kuparuk formation | collected 2013
CCGCGGGCGCCATAAAAGCGAAGGTTTTGATCTATGCGCTTTGCCTCACTGCCAGGTCTATAGAGGAGTCAACGCTGAGGATCCCAAGCTAAATCAAGCCATAAAAGTAACAAGCGGTATGGTTATCACATATCAAGGCAATCTTGCTCTTGTGTTTTATCATGCCGACAGCGGCGGCTATACTGCCGATGTAAAAGACGTTTGGGGAGGGTCTTACCCCTACCTAAGGCCAGTCGCTGAACCGTTTTCTTACCAATCTCCTTATAGCCAATGGAGCCTTTCGCTTCCTCTGAGAGAGATCGAAAACAGGCTTCGCAGGGCGGGCTTCGATGTGGGAGTGCTTTTGGGCCTGCAGTTTGAAAGCACAAGCCCGGGCGGCCGTGTGGACAGCGTAATACTCAACGGTTCCATGGGCACTCAAAAAATAAGCGGGCATGCCTTTCGCATGGCGCTCGGACCCAATGAGTTAAGAAGTACTACATTCTCCGTCGACGGGATTCAACCGAAAGCGGTAGCCACAAATCCGACATCCTCGCCCACGACTCCATCGAGCGCCTCCTCAAATGTGGGCGAAAACACGCTCATCGCTCTGACCAAACAGGGATGCTTCACCCCCGATGAACTCATCGATATGCTCATGCATCCGGAGAAGCGCCAACATTATGTGCAAAAGGCGCTCTCCAAGAGAAAAAGCCCAATCCTTCCCTCCATTCCTGCCCCTACAGTTACTCCCACGCCAACGCGCACTGCTGGGGGAATCGTGAGCTTTTACGGCAGGGGATGGGGACATGGCGTAGGCATGTCTCAGTGGGGAGCGAAGGCGATGGCAGAGCGAGGCTGGAGCGCGAGGCAGATTTTAAATCATTATTATCCCAATACCGAGATTTCGAAGCTCTATTGAAGCGGCACAAAGGAATGGCAATACCTGACCTGTATAAGACGCAATCATATGATTACCTCCTCCCTGAGGAGCTTATAGCCCAATCTCCTATAGAGCCGAGGGATGCCTCGCGCCTCATGGTATTGCGTCGCAATGAGGGCACAGTTGAACATCGTCGCTTCCGAGACATTGTGGAATATCTGGATCCCGGAGACCTTTTAGTAGCGAACGATACGCGCGTCATTCCAGCCCGCCTTCGCGGGAAGAAGGGATCTGGAGGAGAGGTAGAGATTTTTTTGCTCGCTCCGCTCGACGAGGAATCCAAAAAGTGGAAAGCTCTCGTGAGGCCTGGGCGAAGGGTAAGGGCAGGTCAGCTGATTTTTCTGAACTGTGGCATTCGTGTAGTGATAGACTCAGACCTTCCAGAGGGCATAAGGGTCGTTTCCTTTCCGGACGAGGTCGACGTAAGGGCACTTCTTAAAGAATTCGGAGAAGTTCCACTCCCGCCTTATATCCGCAAAAAAGATCTGCCATTTGAGCGTTACCAGACAGTGTTCGCCAAAAATGACGGTTCGATAGCGGCCCCGACGGCTGGCCTCCACTTTACAGAAGCCCTAATGGCGTCACTCAGACAAAAGGGAGTCATGTTGGTGTGGATAACGCTGCACGTTGGACTTGGCACATTTCGTCCGGTAAAGGTAACCGATATCAAAGAGCATACGATGCACGCTGAACGTTATGTGATTTCTCCCGAAGTGGCTGAGCAAATCGCCAAAACCAAAGATAAGGGCAGGCGAGTGGTTGCTGTAGGCACGACAGTGGTGCGATGTCTTGAATCTGCAGCCCTTAAAAACGGTTCCGTGATGAGCGGTCCAGGCATCGCAAGCCTTTTCATATATCCTGGATTTCAATTTCACATCGTCGATGCCCTAATAACGAACTTTCACCTGCCGAAGAGCACTCTCCTGATGCTCGTGACAGCGTTCGCGGGCTATGAGAATATAATGAAGGCGTATCAAATTGCGGTGAATGAGCGATATCGTTTTTTTTCGTTCGGCGACGCGATGCTAATTCTGTGAGGTAGATGAGATGTCTAAGAAGATCGCCCTTTCGGCATCGATCGCCGGGTTGTATGTGGCACTGGTGCTCGCTTTCTCCCCTGTTTCTTTTGGGCCAGTGCAGTTAAGAGTAGCAGAAGCGCTTACATTGCTGCCCGTTTTGTGGGCAGAGGCAATCCCTGGCCTATTCGTAGGGTGCGCGATATCCAACTTCTTCGGCGGCTTCGGAATCATCGATGTCGTCTTCGGCAGCGGCGCGACGCTCATCTCTGCTTTTCTCACGAGGAGAATGCCCAACTTGGCACTTGCGGCGCTGCCTCCCGTGATTATCAATGGTTTAGTTGTGGGAGGGTATCTATCTTATCTGTTATCCTTGCCCTTCATTCCGACTCTGCTATACGTTTCAACAGGAGAGGCGATTGCATGCTTCGGCCTGGGGATACCCCTCGTCCTTGCTCTGCGCAAATCGCGTCTTTGAAATATAATTTATTCGGAGGTGATCCCTATGTGGCTTTGGGGTGCTTTTACGCCTCATCCCCCCATCATAGTACCCGAGGTGGGGCGTGGAAACGAGAGGGAAGCCCAATCGACTGTAGATGGCATGTTGAGGCTCGCAGAGGGGCTTCGCGGGCTTGAGTCTGAGCGGCTGCTCGTCTTTACCCCTCACCAGATTTACAGAGAAGGCCTACTAATGCTGGCCGCGGACCGCTTCGTAGGGGACCTATCCCAGTTTGGCGCGCCGCAGGTGCGCATCCAAATGGGAGGAGATAAAGCGGCGGCTGCGGCTCTCGAATCATATCTGCGCTCGCACAAAGTGCCGGTGCACCTCCGTGAAGGAAGCCGTCTTATGCTGGATCATGCAACCGTCGTCCCGCTTTATTTCTTGGCTAAGGCTTGGGGGAAAGTCCCACCCGCTATCTTGGCAAATCCGATAGGATTGACTTACAAAGAATCCTACCGGTTGGGAGAATTGCTGCGCGACTTCGACGACGGAGCGAAATGGGGACTCTTGTGCAGCGGCGACCTGTCACACAGACTTATACCCGGAGCTCCGGCTGGTTATAACCCGAGGGCTATAGCTTTCGATCGGACCGTTATCGAGTCGCTACGAAAGTCCTCTCCTGAGCCAATATGGAAGTTGTCCCCTCTCGAAATAGAGGAGGCGGGCGAGTGCGGTCTGCGGTCTGCCTTGATTCTCCTCGGAGCTGCGCGAGGTGAACCTATCGATGTCATCTCCTACGAAGGCCCCTTCGGCGTGGGTTACGGTGTGGCCCTTTGGCAACCAGTGGCAGTAGAAAAAAAGACAAGGGATGACTTATCGCCACACGTGAAGCTGGCGCGACTCACGCTCGAGCGCTACCTCTCGCAAAGGCGATTGCCTTCAAGAGAAGAGGTATCCAAAATCTTGGACGAAAGCGCGACGCGCCAGCTGGAGAGCCAGAGGCGAGCCGCCTTCGTCAGCTTGAAAACGCGCGATAAAAACTTGAGGGGATGTATAGGAACAATAGTTCCAGCCTACGAAAACCTGCTTCGAGAGATCATGCATAACGCCGTTGCGGCCGCTACAGAAGACCCACGATTTCCTCCGGTAAGACAAGAGGAGCTGGAAGGGCTCGTAATATCTGTGGACGTCCTCTCTGAGCCCGAGACGGTCTCTTCTATCGACGAGTTGGACTCTAAGCGCTACGGCGTGATAGTCGCCAAGGGACATGCCAGAGGGGTACTGCTTCCGGATTTAGAGGGAGTGGACACACCCCAAGAACAGCTTTCCATCGCTGCTCAAAAGGCAGGCATACGTTCGCTGGAAGGGGCTACGGTATATCGGTTCACCGTGGAGCGGTATGAGGAGGCCTGACAAAAAATGACACGCGGCGAAGCCGCTCATCCAGCCCTATACTGGCACAGAGAAGGCGAGGCTGTCCGCTGCGACCTCTGTCCCCACCGCTGTTTACTGCCGCGAGGCGCACGTGGGGTGTGCGGGGTCAGGGAACACGCGTCTTACGGTGAGATGGTGACGCTAAACTGGGGGCTTGCTATCGCCCCCGCCCTCGATCCTGTGGAAAAGAAACCCCTCTACCACTGGCGCCCGGGCACGCAGATTCTCTCCTTGGGCACGGTAGGGTGCAATATGGCCTGTCCCTTCTGCCAGAATTGGCACCTCTCCAGAGGGGATGAAAAGTTGGAGCTCGTCCCCATAGCGCCTGAAGAATTGGTTGGCTTGGCGAAAAAATACAAGGGCAACGCTGTCGCGTTCACTTATAACGAGCCGTTTGTGTGGTATGAATTTGTCATCACCAGCAGCAAATTGCTGAAGCAAGAAAAAATAGCCGTCGTTCTGGTAACGAACGGGCTGATCCTTCCGGAACCGTTGAGTGCACTTTTGCCTTACGTGGATGCTGCCAACGTGGACCTCAAGGCTTTTTCAAAGGAAAGCTACAGGAAGTTGGGTGGCGACCTTGAGTGCGTAAAGGAGACCATCGCGGCACTCTTTGAGAGCGGTGTGCACGTTGAGATTACACATTTGGTCGTCACCGGCTTCAATGACCGTGCAGAGCATTTTGGTGAGCTGGTGGATTGGATCGCGTCGCTTTCGCCGGATATACCGCTTCATATATCTCGTTACTTCCCTCAGCATCGTTGGCATGAGCCGCCTACCTCTACAGAGTTGCTACGTAAATTTCAATCGATAGCTTCAGAAAAACTTCACTATGTTTACCTTGGAAACGTGGCTGAGCCGGCTATAACGCGCTGCCCGAGGTGCGGAGAGGAATTGATTGTGCGGCACGGATATAAGGTCGTTAAAACTGCACTCGATGCGTCTGGTACGTGTCTGAAATGCAGCAATAGGACCGGCATAGTTTTAAAATAAACAGACGAAATTTGCTATCTATATTAAGGAACCAAGTGAGATCCTTGAAGAGTGTCATGTAGTAAACTGATACAAGGGGCTATGACAGCTGTAGGAAAAATGGTTCACTTTACGATCATAACTGACGCATAAAATCGACTCTGAAAGTGGACTGAAGCGGCCAAAAGGGATAACGACCTTGGACGGTTAACGGTTGTCAATCGCTTTTTAGCGAAGGGTGATTTTGAACAGCGTGTGTAAAAGCTTATAAAATTCTTGCAATTTTGCAAATCTCGGAAAACTCTCGCCCTGTGATATACTTGCCTTAAGCAAAAGAATACACTATGCGGTTCATTTTAAATAGCTATGGAAGGAGCGCGTAGAGAGGCAATGAAGGTAGAAGTGCTGTGTAGAGGGTTCCCAGGCAAGGCCGACGTCGGCTTTCTGGGCCTGAGCAATGTAGCCCTCATCACGACAGAAAGCGAGAGGATACTTTTCGATACGGGTGCCATGAGCGTTCGATTGAACCTGTTGCACGCCTTAAAGAAGCATTCCGTGAGACCTCGTGACGTCAACAAGGTTGTCTTCAGCCATCTGCACTACGATCATTGCGATAACGCTTTCTTGTTTCCCAATGCCACCTTTTTTGTCAGCGAAGATGAGTGGGCTTATGCAACAAATGGTGACGACCTTCTGATCCCTTACGGCATAGTCGATTTCCTAAAAGGGCACAATTTGACCCTCACAAAAGACGAAACAGAAGTCGCTCCAGGTTTAGAGCTAATTTCTACGCCAGGGCACACGCCTGGAGGCATCTCACTCGTTTTAAATGTAGGAGAAAAGAAGTGGATCCTCGCCGGCGATGCCGTTAAAAATAGAGTAGAGCTTGCTACCGGGCATGCGGATATGACGCTCGACCCCACAGCGAGCGAGCGCAGTATAGCTAAAATAAGAAAATTGGCTCATCGTGTACTGCCGGGTCACGATGGATGGCTCAAAGTGGAGGGGGAAAGGGTTATAGCAGAAGAAAATCCTTCCCTAATCATTACATTACCAGAGGGGATAAAAGGGGGTAGAGATGGAGTTTTTCGTCTAAATGTAGAAGCTTTAAATTGAGCTTTTGCTTCTATTAGATTAAAGGTGAAAGGTCGGTGAGTTATCGTGGACATGACAAGGAAAAATCGCATTACTGCTATCGTTATAATTGTGCTTTCTGTCTTTGGCCTTGTGGAAGCAAAGAGCTATTCGGCAGAGGCAGCTGCTTATCCTTTAGTGGTTCTCATTATGGCGATAGCTTTATCTATAATTCTCTTTTTCACAAAACCTCGGACTCAGACAAAACCGAAAAAGATCGTTTTTCGACAATTGATAGCAACTATCTTGCTTACCGGCGCCTACTATTTTTCCATCAAAAACCTTGGATATTATTTTTCTACCCTACTGTATGTTTTTCTCGCCATGTGGTTTCTAAAAGAAAGAAACTTGGCGGTGCGTATAAGTATCTCCTTTGCTTTTGTGGCAATTATATACCTTGTCTTTGGTTTGTTTCTAAAGGTGCCGCTTCCCTCTGCCAGCATTTTTTAAACATAGAAAGGGGATTAACCGATGTATGACGCAATATTAAAAGCCGTACCGATAGTCTTTAGTTTAGATTCAATCCTTTTAGCGTTGTTAGGAACCGGCCTCGGTATAATTACAGGGGCCATGCCAGGATTGTCAGCGACAATGGGTGTTGCTCTCCTTATACCTATTACTTTCGGTATGGAGCCGGCTTATGGCTTAATTCTTTTAGGTGGAATATACTGCGGTGCTATATATGGAGGTTCTATTTCCGCTATACTCCTTAGAGTGCCAGGGACACCCAGCTCAGTCGCCACCACATATGACGGCTTTCCTATGACACAAAAAGGGGAAGCCGACAAAGCTCTTAAGATCTCTATCACCGCTTCGTTTACTGGAGGAATAATAAGCGCAGCCATATTGCTTTTCATGGCGCCACCACTGGCCCGCGTGGCTCTTATGTTCGGCGCCAGCGAGTACTTTTGGCTCGCCCTTCTTGGGCTTTCCGTCATAGTCTCTCTGTCCAGCGCCAACCTGATTAAAGGATTCCTCGCTGCCGCTTTTGGTCTCTTTGTTGGGGCAATTGGACTCGATCCGTTGACCGGGGTACCACGCTTTACATTCGGCATTCCCAACCTTTTGGACGGAGTTCCCATAATTGTATTTCTCATAGGCCTCTACTCGATCCCGCAAGCCTTGGAGATGATCGAGACAGAAACTGTGAACAAAGTACCAGAGATGATTCAGCGCGGTACTGCTTGTAAATTTCGGGAAATCTGGCACGAAATAGTTCACATATGCTGGCCTACATATATTCGGTCGAGCATACTCGGCACAATCATAGGTATCATACCGGGAGCGGGTGGCGATATCGCGTCGTTCTTAGGTTATGAGCAAGGCAAGAGGTTTTCAAAACATCAAGAGAAATTTGGGACTGGATGGAGCGAGGGAGTTGCGGCATCTGAGGCAGCGAATAACGGTGTTACGGGTGGATCGTTGGTTCCGATGTTAACCCTTGGTATTCCTGGCAATGCCGTGAGTGCAGTCATGCTCGGCGGACTTCTCATCCATGGTCTGCAGCCAGGACCGAGGTTATTCGCTCAGCGTCCCGACGTAGTGTACACATTTATGATAGCATTGTTTTTGGTCAATGCGATAATGTTGTTTTTGGGATATTTTGGGTCATACCTTTACGCAAAAGTAGTGAAAGTACCATATAGTATCGTTGGTCCATTAGTCATTACATTGAGCGTAGTGGGCAGTTATGCGATAAAAAATAGCATGTTCGACGTAGGGCTGATGCTCTTGGTAGGATTCATCGGATATATAATGAGGAAGCTGGCGATCGAGGCGGGTCCTGCCGTACTTGCCCTTATACTGGGTCCCATGGCAGAAGAAAACTGGCGTAGGGCCATGTTGATAAGTGGTGGCGATGTCACATATGTATTTACAGGGGTTTTGAATTGGTTTTTGATTATCCTTTTTGTTATTGTGCTGGCGTTTGGCATCAGGACCTTTATAAAAAGGAAAAATGAAGTGGAAGAGTTTCAAGCTGATACATGAGAGAAATAAATTTTTAGTGGTAAAGCAGACGATGTTTTTCAAGAAAGAGTTTTCCCAATTGCTGGAGGCAAAATAAGTTTCTTTAGTATCTGGTATAATAAGCATAGGTTTATCTATACATAGACTCAAGAGGAGGGATTTGTATGAAACGATTGGTGGGTTTGATTTTGGCTTTTGCAGTGTTGGCAATGGTTGCTGCACCGGGCAGTGCTCAAGATTACCCCGCTCAACCCATAACTGTTATTGTCGGTTTTGGTCCTGGCGGTGCCACCGATACTTTAGCCAGAATAGTAGCCAAATATTCTGATAAGTATCTGGGCCAACCTATGGTCATAAATAACATGCCGGGGGCGAATACAGAGATTTCCCTTGTGGCACTTAAAAAGGCAGCGCCTGACGGCTATACGCTCTGCACTATAAACATTCCCCACGCTCTCTCCAACATACTAATGAGGGAAACCCAATACGAGATGGACGACTTTAAATACTTGGCCAACTTTGTAGTCGATCCAGGTTTAATAGGGGTTAGGGCTGACGATGACAGATTTAAGACGCTCGACGATTTAATTAAATACGCTAAGGCCAATCCTGGCAAGACCACGTGGGCCACATCCGGTATAGGATCAGACGACCACATAGCGGCTAATATGTTCGAAGTGGCAACTGGTGTCAAGGTGAGGGTGGTCCCTTATAAAAGTGATGCCGAGATCCTCGCAGCCGTCTTGGGAGGGCATGTGGATGTAGGTGGTTTCAATGTGGGCAATGCGGCAGAACAGGTATTGGCCGGCAAAATCAAGGCTTTGGGTGTGATGGCGGAGAAACGATATCCCGATCTGCCAGATGTGCCTACGCTTAAAGAGCAGGGATACGATGTAATTAGCGATTCGAGCCGCGGTATCGTAGCGCCAAAGGGCATTCCCGATGAAGTCGCCCAAAAGCTTGGGGATGCCTTCAGGAAGATCTCCCAAGATCCCGAATTCGTCGAGGATATGCGCAAGGCCGTTCAACCTATGGATGTTAAGATACTCAATGAATATGATGCGTATATAAAGACTTTAGTCAAACGCTTTACCGAGCTATATGAAGTCAATCCTTGGGGCAAGAAGAAGTAGTATTCCTGCTTTAGTAATGGATTAAGGCTGCAGTTTTTGCCACTGCAGCCTTAATGTTTTTAGAGATATCACAAGGGGATGATTAACTATGGAGTGGCATCCTTCTCAGGACTTACTCGAAATTATAAGAGGAGCCATTGATATGCACATCCATGCGGCTCCAAGCCTTTTCCCCAGACTTATGGATGACTTCGAGCTCTCTGCAGAGATTCAAAATTATGGCATGAAAGGGGCAGTAATAAAATCGCACGCCGGTTGCACAGCCTCCAGGGCGGTTATTGCCAATAAACATTCCGACAAAAATACCAGACTCTATGGATCACTTACATTAAACTATTTTGTAGGGGGGTTAAATCCCTTCGCTGTGGATTCGGCGCTGAGTTTGGGTGCCGCTGTAATTTGGATGCCAACCATTCATGCCCAAAATCACTTTGGCTTTTACGGAGGCGGGACATATAAGACTCAGAAGATGGAGCGCCCTTTGAAGGAACCGAAGAGCGGCATATCCATCCTGAATGAAAGTGGCAAATTAGTCGAAGCAATCTATGAAATTATAGACTTAGTAGCTTCTAACGGTGCATGTCTTGCCACGGGGCACCTCGGCAACCGAGAGGCCATCGCCCTTTGCGAGGAGGCGATCAAAAGGGGCGTTAAAAGGGTTATCTTCACCCACCCAGATTTCGAGACGAGCAAGTTGCCCATAGAGGAACAGGCCAGACTGGCAAAGATGGGGATATATATGGAAAAGACAGTGCTTTCCCTCCTTCCAGGCTGGGATTCGGTCACTCCCGAATATATGGCCGAGACGATAAAAAACGTTGGGGCCTCAAGATGCATTATGGCCACCGATTTTGGACAAGCCTCAAATCCGTCACCCCCTGTAGGGCTTGCCCATTTTGTCGACCTCATGTTAAAATGCGGCGTCAGGTGCGACGAAATAAGCCTCATGTTAATTCACAACCCCAAGGAACTCCTCGATTGAAACTTATTTGAATGAGCGGGGCAACTTGACAAGCTCGGCGGCGAGCAAGATCATGGAGATACCGAAGGAAGCCTTTGTAGCGCTGGTTTCCCAAAATCCCCAGGAAAACGCAGGAGTTGGCGGGATGCTTTTGGCCGACAAAAAGCAACCTTGTTCCGGGGAAGCCCCTGCGGAAAAGCCAAAGCGGGGAGGCTGTCAAAGGAAGAAAACCGAAGCTTAGGTTTTTTGGGATCTCTCTATTGGCTGGGGATAAATAATTAAAACTCATCTTTGACACCTAATACCTGAAAAAGCCTGGGGAATGGGGATTTCCAAGGCATGAAGAGGGACGTACCACTACAAATTCCTGAAGGGGGTTTTATCTCTTGCGTTGCACTACAATGGAGTAGCTTCGACTGTCGCCAGAACGGGCTGGACCTTCTTCTCCGGAGGTCTCAGGCCCAGAGCCTTGAAAGCCTCATAGGCCTTGCCCTGAAACTCGGTGCGGACCAGACATTCCTCTCCTTCTGCGGACCTTGCCACCGGAGCGTTTGGCCTCAACCAGGTAAAGATATGTTCTCGTCGTTCCGTCTTTGTTCGTGAAGGTCTTCGTCCTGATATACATGGCATTCTCATTATACGAAATGATCCAGTGAAAAGCAATGCTATAACGGCTCTATGTCAAATAGTGTGGAAACATTCCGGTGGTAAGAATCCCAACAACACCTTCCTCGTATAGACTGTTACGTCCCGCAGGCCAAAGGAGAGGCGCTTGAGCATCTTTATCTT
>LDZS01000097.1_pt1 | contig 10758 bp, 8 predicted proteins | sample 615471 | NCBI WGS metagenome assembly LDZS01 (sample SAMN03408295, study PRJNA278302) | terrestrial metagenome | isolation source: oil reservoir sample K3 | place: USA: Alaska, North Slope, Kuparuk formation | collected 2013
TTTTTCTGCGGTGCGCCGGTAGCTCAACTGGATAGAGCATCGGACTACGGATCCGAAGGTTGGGGGTTCAAATCCTCTCCGGCGCGCCATGATTAAAAAACACAGATGCGACCAGCAATCTTGACACTTTTTATCAAACTAGCAATTTCGGCCAAAAATGCATAATCCGTTGTCCATGAAAAAGCCGTTTTTACACTCCCTTGCCGCCGGCACGAGGCGAAAGGGAGTGTTTTTTATGACTGTCATACCTTTCAGGAAAGCCGTCTCATGGCAAGAAGCGGTAGACGAATTCATATGCTTCAAGATGGCAGAAGGCAGGGCAGGGCGCACAATCCGGGACTACCGATATCACCTGTCGCGCTTCTTCAAGCGCTATCCCGACGCCTTCGATCCTCAAAAGACCAGAAAATGCTTGCTGGAGTTCATGTCAGACCAAATGAAGCCGGCCACCTACAACCTGCGCCTTGCCTACCTGCGCTGCTTTTTCTCCTGGTGCGTCAACGAAGGCATACTGCCCTCAGACCCCACAGAAGGCCTCAAAAGAAGAAAAGACGAAGGACGTATCGTCTCGGTCGAAGATGACGTCTTACTACGGCTCCTGGAGCTGCCTGACAAGGGCACGTTTACAGGCATTCGAGATTACGCGCTCATGCTCCTTACCATTGACACCGGCATAAGGCCGGGCGAGGCTTTATCTTTACTTCCGCCGGATATAAACATCCGATCGAGGGAGGTTTACGTGCGAGCGGAAGTCGCAAAGACACGCACGCGTCGGATGCTGCCAATATCTCCGGCTACAGCAAAGGCCATATCAAAGCTCCTATCGGCTCGCCATCCGGAATGGGAGGAAGATGTGCCGGTCTTTTGCTCGCAGGACGGCACCAAGCTTCAAGTGCTCTCTTGGGCTCACAGGATAGGCATATACGCAAGAAGTTTGGGCGAGAAGATCAGGCCTTACGACCTGCGCCACGCCTTCGCCCTTTCTTACCTGCGAAACGGCGGAGATACGCTCTCCCTGCAGCGCATCATGGGACATACGGATTTAACAATGACCAAACGTTATGTGGCCTATACGTTGGGAGACATAAAGGAGCAACACGCTCATGCCTCGCCGGTTAATAAGCTCGTGCCGGTGAGGAAGAGGGTGGTGAAGGTGAGGTGATCTTAAATCAAAAGAAGCGAGGACTAACCGAAGGACAATAGATCGTGCTGTTTTTATATATTGAGCCATTGCGCAAACTCCATTCAGCTTATGAGAATATCTTGCTCATTCAAAAACCGAATATCATTGCAACGTAGTAAGCATGAGTACAAAATTGAGTTCTATTTCGATATAATTCATATAGATCTTTGCCTTTTATGGATATCAGATATAGCCTCATAAAGCATAATAGCGTTACACTTTATATGTTGTGTGCCTTTCCATTTTGATATCTTAAGAAGGACAGGCAGAAATTGAATCAAGAGATGTTGGTTCCAGTCAGCCTAAATGACCATTGTACAATATTAAAAGTATAAAAAGTCATGAATGGACGGGGAGGTTAAAATATGCCGGGAAATGATCTCGACGTAAAAACGTTGGAAAACTGGTTATGGGAAGCTGCCTGTAAAATTAGAGGTCCCATCGATGCTCCCAAGTATAAAGATTACATTCTGCCCCTTGTATTTTTAAAAAGGCTCTCCGATGTATTCGATGATGAAATAAATAGACTCTCCCAAAAGTACGGCTCAAGGGAGATTGTCGAACAGTTATTAGCCCAGGATCACAACCTCGTCCGTTTTTATCTCCCTAAAAAGACCCGGTGGGAGGAAATTGCCAAACAGACTACCAATGTTGGAGAATATCTAACCGATGCCGTTCGCACCATCGCCAGAGAAAATGCCAAACTTCAGGGCGTTATAGATGCCGTAGATTTTAATGCCACTGCTGCAGGGCAGAGGATTATCAGCGATGATAGATTAAAAGAGCTCATAGATGTTTTAGGTAGATACCGCCTGGGCTTAGAGGATGTAGATGCTGACATTTTAGGATGGGCTTATGAATATCTATTGCGGAAGTTCGCTGAGGGTTCTGGACAAAGCGCCGGAGAATTTTACACCCCCGGAGAAGTTGCCATATTGATGTCTTATATCCTGAACCCCGAGCCCGGGGATGAGATATATGACCCCTGCTGTGGCTCGGGAGGTCTACTCATAAAATCTCATTTGCGGTTTAAAGAGAAATATGGAGGGGATTCTTCTCTTGAACCTCTAAAATTTTATGGCCAGGAGATACTACATTCCACATTTGCCATAGCCAAGATGAATACTTTTATTCACGATATGGAAGCTCATATTGCTCTCGGGGATACAATGAATAGGCCTGCATTTTTAACGCCGGAAGGGTCGCTCAGAAAATTCGACCTGGTTACTGCTAATCCGATGTGGAACCAGAATTTCCCTCCCTCTACTTATGAGAATGACCCCTACAATCGCTTCATTTTTGGTTATCCTCCTTCCAGCAGTGCAGACTGGGGTTGGATTCAGCATATGTTCGCATCTTTAAATGAAAAAGGTAAAATGGCGGTAGTAATCGATACCGGTGCAGTCTCAAGAGGTAGCGGAAATGAAGGTAGAAATAGAGAGAGGGATATAAGAAAGGAGTTTGTCGAAGGCGATTTTGTAGAAGCTGTTTTATTGCTGCCAGAAAATCTGTTTTATAACACAACGGCACCAGGAGTTATCATAGTAATCAACAAATCTAAGCCAGACGAGAGAAAAGGGCAGATATTGCTCATTAACGCTTCTAAACTGTTTAAAAAAGGTAGACCCAAAAATTATCTCCCGGATGAGAGCATAACACAAATTTCTGATATATATCTCCACTGGATAGAGGAAGAAGGCATAAGCAAAATCATCACCCGGGAAGAGGTAGCCAGAAATGATTATAACTTGAGCCCTTCTCGCTATGTTGCTCAAAATGGTGAAGATGAGACCCTGCCCCTAGAGGATGCGATTGTGCAGCTAAAAGAGGCAGAAGAAGAAAGAGCAAAAGCAGATGCCCACCTAAAAGAAATACTAAAAGGGCTGGGGGTGGAGCTTTAATGAATGAGCTAAAGGGAGACTTACCAGAAGGCTTCAAAATGACAGAACTCGGTCCCTTACCGGGGGAGTGGGAAGTAATTCCATTAGAAAACGAGTATATCGAATTTAAAAATGGTCTTTGGAAAGGGAAGAAAGAGCCATATATTAAAGTGCGAGTGTTAAGAAATACTAATTTTAACAATGATGGAACTATATGTTTTGATGATATTGCAGTATTAGATGTAGAGCAAAGACAATTTAAAGACAGAGAGATTCTTAAATATGACATTATTTTGGAACGTTCTGGCGGTGGCCCAACTCAGCCAGTCGGAAGAGTCGTTTTTTTTGAGAGGAACGATCAATTCAAATATTCATTTAGTAATTTTACAACTCGAATAAGAGTAATTGACAGGAAAAAGATTTTTCCAAAGTATCTGTTTTATTTTTTATTAGATTTCTACTTTTCTGGAAAGACAAATGATATTCAAAATAGAACTACAGGGATAAGAAACTTGGATTTTTCTAAATATAAGCAGATTTTAATCCCTCTTCCCCCTCTTCCTGAACAGGAAAAGATTGCTGCTATCCTCTCTGCCGTCCAGGAGGCAAAAGAGAAGACCGAGGCAGTGATAAGCGCCACCAAGGATCTTAAAAAATCGATGATGAGTTACCTCTTCACCTATGGTCCTGTGCCACTACCAGATGCAGAGAATGTACCACTCAAGGATACAGAGGTAGGTATGATACCTGAGGGGTGGGAAGTAGTAAGACTGGGAGAAGTTTTTTACGTCCAACAGGGAAAACAATTATCTGGAAAAGAGGTAAGAGATGGTAAGATAAAAAAACCGTTCTTAAGAACTTCTAATTTATCTTGGGGTTATATTAACATTTCCAATGTTGATGAGATGTATTTTACACCAGAAGAATTTGAAAAATTAAAGCTTAAAAAAGGAGATGTATTGGTTTGTGAGGGGGGAGATATTGGAAGAACTGCATTGTATAGAGGAGAACTAAAGGAGTGTGCTTATCAGAACCATCTTCACAGATTGAGACCTAAAAAGGACAATATAGATGTAAAATTTTTTGTCTTTTGGATGGATCATGCGGTCAATCAAAGACAATTGTATACTTATACGGCTAATCGAACAACAATCCCTAATTTATCAAGCTCTCGGCTTAAGAATTTTATTTTTCCTCTTCCCCCTCTTCCCACCCAGCAAAAGATTGCCTCTATTCTCTCTGCCATCGACCAGAAGATTGAAGCAGAGGAGGATAAAAAGAAAGCCCAGGAGGACCTGTTTAAGACTCTTTTGCATAACCTTATGACTGCTAAGATAAGAGTCAATAACCTGGAGGTGGGAGTATGAGCTCATTGGGAGGGGAAAGATATGCCGTTCAGAAACCTATTATTAACTATGTAAAAGAGAAATCGGCAGAATATATTTCCCAGGATGGAAACAAGATATTTATAAAGCTGGGATGGGAATATGTCAGCCCTGATGAAGCCTTAAGGTTAAGAGGTGGCAAGACGGGCCTCGTATTCAAGGAGATATTCATCAATCAGATGCAAAGACTCAACCCCGGTTTTATGGACCATCTTCTCGCCGAAGAGGTAATTAAAAAGCTGGAAACTGTCCTACCCAACATTGAAGGTAATTTTACCGCTTGGAAATATCTCAAAGGCTTAGGAACGATATTCGTTCCCGGCGAAAAGCGGGAGAGAAATATAAAATTTCTGGATACCGAAGATATAGACCGGAACACTTTTCACGTAACAGATGAGTTCGAGTTCACCAACGGGACTAAGACTATCAGGCCGGATATCGTTTTCCTCGTAAACGGTGTCCCTCTTTTGTTCATCGAAACAAAAGCCGCTTATAAGATAGAAGGGATAAGCGAAGCTTTAGAACAGGTGAAAAGATATCACAGAGAATGCCCTGAGCTTCTGGCTGTTCTCCAGGTTTATGTTCTGACTCATATTTTGAAGTATTACTATAGCGGCACCTGGAACACCTCTGAGAAGCTCCTCTTTAACTGGAAAGAAGAAGTCAGTGGCGACTTTGAAAGCCTGGTTAAAACATTTTTAGATAGAGAAAGGGTGGTTAAACTTCTTGTTGATTTCCTAATGTTTACCAGGCAGGATGATGAACTCAAAAAAGTTATTTTAAGGCCTCACCAGATGAGAGCAGTCAGTAAAATAGTGGAAAGGGCAGAAGATTCAACCAAGAAAAGAGGCCTGATATGGCATACCCAGGGTTCAGGTAAAACCTACACGATGATAGTAGCTGCCCAAAAGATAATGGAAAACCCTATTTTTGAAAATCCAACAGTCATTATGCTTGTAGATAGGAATGAGCTGGAAAGTCAGCTCTTTGGAAATCTTGCTGCTCTCAGCATTGAAAATGTGGAGGTCGCAAAGAGCAAAAAGTATCTGCAAAATCTGCTTTCTCGAGATAGAAGAGGCTTGATTGTTACAATGATTCATAAATTTGAGGATATGCCTGAAAATATAAATCTTCGAAAGAATATTTTTGTCTTGGTAGATGAGGCGCACAGGACTACGGGTGGGAAACTCGGTAATTTTTTGATGGGCGCAATTCCCAATGCCACATACATTGGTTTCACAGGCACTCCCATTGATAAAACCAGTTATGGTAGAGGAACATTTATCACCTTTGGTAGAGACGACCCGCCCAAAGGATACCTCGATAAATATAGTATTGCCGAGTCTATAGAAGATGGTACCACTGTTCCTCTATATTACACCCTTGCTCCTAACGAGCTTCAGGTTGATAAAGAAGTGCTGGAAAAAGAATTCCTCGACCTGGCTGAGGCTGAAGGAATGAGCGATATTGAGGAGCTCAACAAAGTGCTGGAAAAGGCAGTAACCCTTAAAAATATGCTCAAAAATAGAGAAAGAGTTGAAAAAGTCACCAGGTATATCGTTGATCATTACCAGAAATATATTGAGCCTATGGGATATAAGGCGTTTGTGGTTGCTGTAGATAGAGAAGCTTGTGCTCTATACAAAGAAGAATTGGACAAATATTTACCACCCAACTATTCCAAAGTTGTTTACAGTCCCTTTTATAATGACCCACCTGAGCTTTCCAGATACCATCTTTCAGAAATTGAAGAGAAAAGGATAAGAAATGCTTTTAGAAAACCTGATGAGCTACCGAAAATATTGATTGTAACAGAAAAGCTTCTTACCGGTTTTGATGCACCGATTCTCTATTGTATGTATCTGGATAAGCCAATGAGAGACCACGTCCTTTTACAGGCTATCGCGAGAGTAAACAGGCCTTATGAAGATGATGAAGGAAGAAAAAAGTCCTCCGGATTTGTCCTTGACTTTGTCGGTATTTTCGACAACCTTGAAAAAGCTCTGGCTTTTGACTCTCAAGACATCGAGGGGATTGTCCAGGATGTTGGGGTTTTAACGAAGAGATTTGAGGAGGAAATGAAAAAGGCCAGAGAGGAATACCTTACTCTTATCGAAGGAAAAACTCCAGATAAGGCATTTGAAGCAGTGCTGGAATACTTCAGAGATGAGGAGAGGAGAAAGGAATTTTATAAATTCTTTAAAGAGTTATCTGCTATTTATGAGATTATTTCTCCGGATGCCTTTTTAAGACCCTATGTAAACGATTATGAAACACTTTCCAGGATGTATAAAAGCCTTATAGAAAACTATGAGCGGGGGGTTCCTATAGACAGGGAATTTACCCGAAAGACCGCTATGCTCGTTCAGGAACATACCAGAAGCGGCGTAATTGGACCTACGCTGGATATCTGTGAAATAGACGAGCAAACTTTGAGAAGAATTGAAAAAAGTAAAGCCTCTGACACAGAAAAGATATTCAACCTGATAAAGAGCATTGCCCTCACGGTTGAAAAAAGAGGCGGCCAATCCCCTTATCTGATTTCTATTGCTGAGAGAGCTGAGTTGATAGCCAAGCTGTATGAGAGCAGGCAAAAAAACACCCAGGAAACACTGGAAGAGCTGAAAAAAATAATTGATGAAATCAACTCTGCTCAGAAGGAACAAGCGGAAAAAGGTATGTCTGCTGATATTTTCACCATTTACTGGATGCTGAAAGAAAAAGGTTTCCGAGATGCCGAGACAATGGCCAATCAAATGCGGGAAGTATTTGAAAAGTATCCCCACTGGCAAAAAAGTGAAAGATACGAAAGAGAAGTCCGGTCTAAACTCTATGAAGTTATATTACATTTATGCCCGACAGATATTCCCAAAGTCTCAGAGGTGGTTCAGAACATAATGGATATACTTAAAGCAGGTAGTACAGAATGATAGCTCCTGAAGAATTTAAAAAAGATGTTTTAATGTTAGCTAAAGAGGTAGGAGTTAACCCCCGGGAGATCCATATTCAGACGATGAAAAGAAAATGGGCTAGTTGCTCAAGTAGAGGTAGATTAACTTTCGATAAATCCTTATTGAATGAACCTGAAGAAGTAAGATTCAAAGTGATTTTACACGAACTCCTTCATCTAAAATATCCCAATCACGGCAAAATGTTCAACTCTCTATTAGATGCATATCTGCAAGCAAGTATCAACTCAAATAACGGAGGAGAAACTGAGTCTCCAGTTGCTAAGCAAAAATAAGTGCAAGAATTTGGGGATTAAAATGTTCAGACAACGATCAACAAGACCGCCATATCCAAGCTCAGTGCACCGATCGCAGATGTGAATACCTTCAATACGATCATCGGGCAGGTGCTGGCGGACAACCCCTTCGGTTGTACCTTTGAAGTAAGTAGTGAAACGATGCCCCGCATGGTGAAGAGCAGAGAGAGCTATGGCGCCCGTATCATGGATGAGAACGACGGTAGGGACGATCACGATCAAGGCACCCTCAAAGGAACTTCTCAACGATGAAATAAAATCGAGGTCTAAAACAAATTTGGTCCAGAGCAAGACACTAATGGAAATGCTCGAAAAATCCATTACGAGGTATCAAAATAGGGTCATTACTGCCGCAGAGGTTATAGAAGAATTGATCGGGCTTGCCAAAAAAATTAAGGAAATGGACAAGATACCAGAAGAAATGGGATTAACCGATTATGAATATGCCTTCTATACGGCCATAGCTGACAACGAAAGCGCCAGGGAGCTGATGCAAAAAGATACACTGCGTGAACTGGCTATTGTCCTCTACGAACAAGTAAAAAAGAATGCATCCATTGATTGGACTATAAAAGAAAGTGCTAGAGCCAAGTTAAGAGTGGTGGTAAAAAGAACTTTGCGGAAGTATGGTTACCCGCCGGATATGCAAGAGCTTGCTACCGAAACCGTCATCAAGCAGGCAGAAATGATTGCAGATGAGTTGGCACAGTCGAGCCTTATGGAGGCACAGAGTGCGTAGCTGGCCCAACATAAAGCTTGTGGTAGAGGAATAACAGAGGTAATTATAGGGCTTGAAAAAAGACCCTTAAGGTTGGCTATATTTTTAGTAGCTTATTTTTTCTTTTAAAGGAAATTCACCTTTGCATTTAAAGGTTTTCCCGTAAACGTCAAGCACCTCAATCTCGAATGTTCCCTCTCTAATAGCCTTTTGCTCTTTTACAGGAAAAATAAGATTGTAATTGTAAAAATCTCCGGGTTCGAGGCGTATTGGCTTAAAGTTTGCACAATCAAGTTTTAATTCTTTATTGATAATAGCATTGATTTGTTTAATCGTGGTTGTTTTCCCACCAATGTTTGAAAGCGAAAGTTCAACATCGTAACGACTAGGATAAGGAGTCATAAATGCAACAGAACTTCCTGGCTCATTATTTATCAAACTGTAGCTGAAGCAGGTTACCTCGATGGTAAGTTTAGTTTTGATCAAGCGATTGAAAAGTTTGTCTCCCAATTTGCCGAGAAGTGTACTAATGACACTTTCAGTCCACATATTAGATATAGCCACACTTTGCTGTGAATTTTTGAAAACTAATGACATTTATGCACATAACCATCCCCCTGATTTTTTTACTTTATATCGTTAGAAGATCTAGGATTGAGTATTATCTTATTAATAAGCGCCCTGATAGCATGGCTTTGTCAAACCAATTGTCTATTTCCTGCTCTTCGTTCATCGATATGAACGGCTTTTCATTAAGTATACGCATTATACAAATGAATGCTAATACTCTAATCCTTTCGACATCGGCATTTGCTACCTCATAATGGCCAGAGTGAACAATTTTTGACCTTATGTTATACAAATCTCTAACTTCCTTTTTGACTTTTTCTCGATTTTCCGGTGTATCTCCAGTCAAAAGCGCCGTGCGCATGCTTAACCTATATGAAAGCTCAATATCTTGTTGGCGCCCCAGCATTATGGTCTCAAGTGCAATAGCATAATGGAGAAACGCTTCTTCAGGACGTTGTTGTCGTTCTACTGCGGCTTTACCTGCCCATTGAATGGATGCTAATATCTTTTCCTCAAGGGGGCTTCGATTGTCTTTAGCAAGGATTTCGTTGATGCGATAAAAACCTACACTTTCCGCTTCCTCAACTAGCTTTACTTTCTTGAAAGATACAGGGGTAAGAGGCCCGACAAACTTATGCGATAGATAGAAAAATGATGGATTGATTCCGAAAGCTAACAGAAGCTCACTCGTTGGTTGAAGTTCTCCAACAAAACGTAGCTGAGCACCAAGGCCAGGTGTGCTTATCAATATGTCTGAATAGAAATTGATCACATCCATGGTTAAGCGCAATTCACGCCGAGCTACGGAACAAGCAGCTTCTCCGTCACAAGCGCTTACCTCTACCGACGCTATTGGAAAACCCAGAAAATATTTTTTAATAGAATTCTCAAATTCAGTTTTTAAGGACAGTTTTGTCTCTGGAGGATCTGTTCTACCATCGATAATGGCATTATATGGTTTTTTCAGCTCGTCTAAATTATTTTCATCGGCTACCCAAAAATTAACTTTGCCGAATTTGTATGGCAGGCCTTCTGGTGCCAACCCCTCAATGCGCATATGGACCACCCAAGGTTTCGGGTGATCCATAAGTTTTTCCCTTATTTCTTTTATGGCATTAGCAAGGCGGTCCTCAAATGGCATATCTGTTAACTCGTGTTTAATGTCTAATGCGTATAGGATCGCTTTTTGCATGAGCAGTTCAACAGCCCTTTTGCTGTGGTGTTGATATGTCTCTCTGGAGTAATAAAGTTCATCTAGACATTCCCGGTATTCGTTGGTCTCTTCGCGATTAAGAACTAGGAGGCCTTCATCATAATGTCCAAAAATTAACCCAATTTCAAAAGGTTCCAAATTCTGTTTACTGAGGTCTCCCTTCCCTTCAAGGTCTATTATGAAGTCCTTGAGGTTCTGTAGGGCACTTTCCATTGTCTTTGAAGTCATGGCTTGTCCTCTCAGTTTTACAGTTATATAAATAGCTATTTATAACACATTATACCGCCCCGCACATACCTTTGCACACCAACCCGAGCTCTTTGAGCCTTATTTCCATTGCCTGCATGGAGACCTTGTAGCGTAGGGCCAGCGCCCGAAGGGTGTACCTGTGCGCCTCACGTGAAAGCATTACTTTGGGCATCAGGAACTCCGCGGCAAAGGCGTTGGCCGCCCGCTCCTGCCTGGACTCGCGCTTTATCATGCCGCCTCCGCTCTCGGAAAAGGAAAGCGAGTTGTGCCCAAGCAGGTAGTGGCCTATCTCGTG
>LDZS01001829.1_pt1 | contig 10743 bp, 6 predicted proteins | sample 615471 | NCBI WGS metagenome assembly LDZS01 (sample SAMN03408295, study PRJNA278302) | terrestrial metagenome | isolation source: oil reservoir sample K3 | place: USA: Alaska, North Slope, Kuparuk formation | collected 2013
ATCGGGAAGCGGGCCCGTGAGGAACTGGAGCTGATTTTTGGGAACCAGGTCTACCTCGACCTCTGGGTGAAGGTGAAAAAGGACTGGCGTGACGACCTGGCAGTCCTGCGCTCCCTCGGCTATGAAAGAACTTTTTAGCTTGACATCGGGAGCAAGAATTGGTAGCTTAAATAAAGGGTTTTACGAGACTGACGCCCCCTCGGGGGTTATTTTTTTTGGAGGTTGAAAGTAAGTGTCTTCTCTAGACCCTGACTCTAGATTATCCTGTGGCAGATAAAGGCCGGGGTGCCCTTTTTAGCCTGGCTGGGGCCCCGGCGGAAAGGAGCACCAGACCATGGCTAAAAAGAGACTCAACGGCCTTGTTTACCTGGTGAAGAAGCTTCTCGAAAGCAATGACGCGAAGAACCTCGCCGTCCTCGTCAATGACCTCCAGGCTGTCGATCTCGCCGAGGTCCTTGCTGAACTCAAGCCCGAGGACAGGCTTCGGGTTTTCGCCCTCCTCAAGAACGAGCTTGCCGCCGAGGTCCTCAATGAACTCGATCCCCACCTTGTGGCTCCTATTCTCGAATCCCTCGGTGCCGAGCGGGTTGCTGACATCTTCGAGGAGATGTCTTCCGATGATGCTGCTGACATCATCGGGAGGCTCTCTGATGCTGAAAAGCGCAAGTTCCTGGGAATGATGGAAGCCGAGGATGCGGCTGATGTCGAGGAACTCTTGGTTTACCCGGAGGACACCGCCGGCGGGATCATGACCACCGAGTACGTGGCCATCAGGAAAGACATCACCGTTGAGCGGGCGATCGAAGTCCTCCGGGAGACAGCACCAGACGCAGAAACGATCTACTACGTCTACGTGGTCAATGAGCGCGGCCAACTGGTTGGGGTGCTCAGCCTCAGGGACCTGCTTGTCGCCTCCCCAGATACCCTGATCGAAGAAATCATGCGGACAAAAGTGATCTCCGTCAATGTCATGGCAGACCAGGAGGAAGTGGCGAGGGTGATTTCTAAATACGACCTTCTGGCAGTCCCGGTTGTTGACGATGACCAGGTGCTGGTGGGGATCGTCACAGTTGACGATATTATTGATGTCCTCGAGGAAGAGGCCACCGAGGACATCTACAAGCTGGCGGGCAGTGGGGAGCCGGAGGACCTGGAGGCGACGGCATCCTTCTGGCGCAGGGCGATGCTCCGCCTTCCCTGGCTGATCGCCCTTCTCTTCGGGGAACTCCTCGCCGGAAAGGTCATCGACAGGTTTTCTGCCGCCCTTCAGGTGTTGACTGCACTGGCCTTCTTCATCACCGTGATGGCAGGTGAGGCTGGGAACGCGGCTACCCAGTCGCTGGCTGTTGTCGTCCGCGGTCTGGCCACGGGCAGCCTCGACAAGCGGAAGCTCTGGGTGGTTGTCTACAGGGAGGCGAAGGTCGGCCTGGCTGTCGGGGTGATCTGTGGTACTCTCCTCTCGCTCGTCGGCTACTTTTGGGTCGGGAGTCTTCCCTTCGCCCTGACTTTGGGCTCCGCGCTCTGCATCAACATCTTCGTTGGCGTTGTTCTCGGCTCATTTTTCCCGGTGGTCATCGAGCGGCTGGGCTTCGACCCTGCTCTTGCTTCCGGGCCCTTTATCACCACCCTCACCGATATTGTGAGCATGGCTGTTTACTTCGGGCTTGCCGTCTTCTTCTTGGACATCCTGTGAGTCCCTTTTTAGAGCACTGATGCCAGGCAGCGCAGTTCGTCCCTCAGGAGGCGGGTGATCAGGAAGTTCTTCCTGACACCTTCCTTTCCCTGCCTGCCGATGATCTTTGCCTCTTCAGGGTTCTTCAAAAGGTAGATGACGCGCTCGGCGCACTCCTCGATGCTCGACACCAGGAAGCCCCCACCTTCGGCGAGCTGCATCTGGATCCCTCCGGTCTTGCCGGCAACGACCGGTGTTTCCTTCCAGAGGGCTTCGGAGACCACCAGCCCGAACCCCTCACGGATCGAGTTCTGGATGACGACACTGGCGAGCTTCTGGAAGGCGTTGACTTCGATGTTGCTGACCCCCGTGAGGTTGGTGAAGACGTGGAGGTGGTGCTCCTGGTTGTCGACTTCCATGATCCTCCCGTAGATCTCCCAACCTTCTGGGTCGTCGAGGGCCATCGAGCCGACGAGGGCGAGGTGGAGGTCGGGAAACTCTTTCTTGACCATCCTCCAAACCTCAATTGCACCAAAGGGGTCCTTCCAGGGGTCGAACCGGGAGACCTGGGTGATGAAGCGTTCTTCAGGATACATCCCCAGCCAGGCGAGCAGCTTTTTTGCCAGGTCTTCGGGGAGAGGGAGATTTTTGGGGCTTAAGGGGTCGATCGCCGGGGGGATGAAGAACATCTTCTGGTGCTTGAAGTCCGGGGGAACGAACTCCGGCATCGTGAAAACGACGGCTTCGTAGTCATCGATGAAGTCCTTTAAAAAGTTCCAGTAGGCTGGGTTGGGCTGGGAAGTGTCGATGTGGCACCTCCAGACCCACTTGGTGCTGCTTTTAGGGTGGAAGGCCTTGAAAAACGCCCGGATCGCCGCAGGCTGGGGGTCGTGGACGATCACCACATCGTATTCGGTGTCGAAGAGCTGGGCGTTGCGGATGTTGTAGACGAAGTAGGTCTCTTCATCCTCTTTTTTCAGCGGCCCCTCCATCCCCTGGAGAGCGTTGTGGAACTTCTTGGTGACGTTGAAGAACTTCTCGTCTCCCGAGATCACCCTCCAGTCGGCATTGATCCCAAGGTCGCGCTCCAAAGGGACGACCGAGCGCAGGAGTTCGGAGACCCCGCCCCCGTAGGGAGTGGCGTTGACGTGCGCCAGGCGCAGGCCCCTCAGGGGCTCGGCGAGCTTTTTCAATTCGAGGACTGCCTCCTCACCGACGATTTCCCGGTAAGCATCGACCGACTGCTTGCCGACATCGATCAACTGAAGCATCGACTTTTCCCTGACCAGGAAAATGCCCTTATACTTCAGTTTTTGCAGAAGCAGGTGCACAAAAGTGCAAAACGCGCTGTCTGTGAATGGTGTGCTGCTTTGTTCTCTCTGTTGGCAGTTTCTGGCCAGGTTCCTCCTTTCGATCAGAAGTTCTTGGGTTTATATTCTTCCACTCGTTTGGGATTTCCTTTTTGGCAATTTGTTGACAGAAGGCTGCGGTAGGTTTACTATATTCACGACAATAATCTGGAGCTCTCCGATGGCGCTTCTTTGGCAGAGCAAAAGGGTGGGAAAGGGAGATGGTGTTGAGACTGGGTGTTGCCAGGCAGGGTTTGCCGGGCTTGCTGTTGACAGTTTTCCTTATTCTCTGCCTGGGCGTCTCTTTGCTGTGCTTTCCGACGGCAGCGGCAGCCTACCACGTCCTTGAGGAGGATTTTTCTGCCGAGCCCGTCGCTTCTGGGGTGACCCTGCTCAAATTCGTCCAGGAAACGGATCAGGGCCCTTTGAAGGTCTACGCCCTCCACATCGACCTCGGCAACCCTTACGTTGAACTGGAGACGATGGTCGGGGCTGATGGGGAGACCTTCACCAGAGCAGCCACGGTGTTGGAAATGGCCCGCCGCGAGGGCGCTGTTGCTGCCATCAATGGTGACTTCTTCCACCTCAAGGAGGGCAAACACCCGCTCGGTTTTACCGTCCGCGCTGGGGAACTGCTGACGAGCCCGATGCTCAGAAACGATTTTTACGCTTTTGCCCTTACCAAAGAGCGCTGTCCCGCGATTGAGGTCTTCCACTTCGAGGGCTTCGTCGAAGCGGAAAACGGAAAGAGGTTTCCCCTCTCCGGGATCAACAAGCCCCGCTATAGTGTCCAAGAAAATGATGGCACTGAGGTCTCTGACAGGGACCGCCTCCAGCTCTACACCCCGGTGTGGGGCCCGCTGAGCCGGGGCGCTGCGGGGGATTTGCCTGGCTGGGTGGAAGTTGTCGTCGAAAACGGCCGTGTTCGGGAGGTCAGGGTCGACCAGCCGGGGGTGCCCATCCCGGAAGAAGGCTTTGTTCTCGCCGGGCACGGAGAGGCTGCCCGCTTTCTCCTGGAGAACTGCCCTCCCGGTTCTGCGGTATCCGTCAGTTACGAAGTTACTCCTCTTGGTGAGGAGATCAAGACCGCGGTCGGTGGCCAGGCCCTCCTCGTGGAAAACGGGCAGCGGGTCGCCGCTTTCAGCCAGAACATCAAGGGGAAGTTCGCCCGCTCTGCGGTGGGCTTTTCGAAGGACGGGAAGCAGTTGTACCTCGTCGCTGTCGAGGGAGGGAGTGAGAGCCGGGGGATGACCCAGGAAGAACTCGCCGACTTCCTCGTGGAGAGGCTGGGAGTCTGGCGAGCCCTCAACCTCGATGGCGGGGGTTCGACGAGCCTGGTTGCCAGGCCGCTCGGTGAGGAGGAGCCGGTTCTGGTGAATAAGCCGGCCCAGGGCAGCCAGCGCCCGGTTCCTGATGCCCTCGGCGTGTTCTCGACAGCACCAAAGGGGGAGCTTGCAGGTCTGGTGATTCGGGGACCAGCAGAGGTTCTCGCGGGCCTCCCTTACACCTACTCTGTGAAGGGCTATGACAGATACTACAACCCCTGCCAGGTAGCAGAAGAGGAAGTCACCTGGTGGGTGCGCCAGGGCTGCGGCACGTTTGAGGGGAACACCTTCAGGGCGGAAAAAGGCGGCACTGCGGTGATTGAGGCCGAATGCAGGGGCGTCAGAGAGCGGTTCACCGTGAGGGTCATCGGGGAGGAAGACCTGGCTTCCCTCGAGGTGACCCCAACTGAGATCAAGGTTAATCCTGGGGAAGAGGTCGCACTCAGAGTGAGGGTCAAAGGAAGAGACGGGCGGATTTGGGAGGTCCCCGCGGACGTGGTTGATTGGGAAGTGAGCGCTGAGTTTGGCCAGGTGCAGGACGGGTGTTTCCAGGCCGGTTCGAGGGATGGCCGGGGAGAGATCAGGGCCACTTTTCTCGGCCTCCAGGCGAGGATCCCCTTAACCGTTGGGATCCCCCTGCCACCCGATGTTGTCGGACACTGGTCGCAAGATTTAGTGCGGGAACTGCTGAAGAACGGGGTGGTGCAGGGGTACCCTGACGGCAGCTTCCGACCCGAACAGCAGGTGACCAGAGCCGAATTCTTAACCATGCTCAAGAATGCCCTGCAGTGGACAGAGGCTAAAGACACAGCCCTTCCTTTCAAGGATGCCATCCCAGCCTGGGCGCGCCCTGCTGTTGCTGCTGCATGGGAGAAGGGGGTCGCCAGCGGTTACCCTGATGCCACCTTCAGGCCCCACAACCAGATCACCAGGGTGGAGATGGCCGTGATCGTGGCCCGGGCCCTCAGGCTTTCCAGCGGTTGCTCTCAGCTTTCCTTCGATGATGCCGGGCAGATCCCCGAGTGGGCGCGCCAGGCAGTTGCCCAGACAGCAGCAGCGGGAATCATCAAAGGCTATCGCGGCAGGTTCCGCCCCCTTGATCAGGTGAGGCGGGCGGAGGCAGCAGCAGTGATCTATCAGGTTCTCCTGCACAAATCCTAGAGAAGTTGACTTCGTCATACTTGGTGACTATTGACCGCTTTGCTGTGGCTAGTTTCCGACATCCTAGAACCCTTAGCAACAACTGTTTGGTCAATGGAACATATTCCAAGCAGTGAAACCCCTCCTGGAAAAGTGCTCCAGGAGGGGTTTACTGTTTACAGCAATACCCCGTTTCCGTTATCTTAAAACACCTTTATAAAACAATACCATCGTTGACTGTAAAAAACGCACCAAGTCTGTGAAAAACCTGAGTACCGATCCGCAGAACCTCTCTGAAACTTGTACTCAGAGAAGCAATTATGAACTCCTGGATGTCAACATTGCTGTCCGGGAAAGGCAACAGCAACAATTCTGGTTGGGAATGCCTGAAGCAGTTCGAAATCTGCCCTGTTTTTGATTGCAGAAAATCTAATAGTGCAGGTTCCCAGAGGATCGCAGCTGGATGCTTTTTGATTCATCAAGAAGGTGTTGATTCATTCCTAGTAGGCTCTGGGAGATTCTCTTTTTCGTAAAGATAAAGCAGGAGTGCAAGTTTTAATTTGAAGGCATCTGTAAATTTTGTGGGATCTAGTCCTGTCGCTGATTGGATCTTCTTCAGTCGGTGAAACAAAGTGTTTCGGTGAATAAAGAGTCGCTGTGACGTTTTCTTAATACTCAGGTCTTCTTCAAAGTAATTCTTAAGCGTATTTAAAAGTTCTTCTGTATACTTGTCGTTTGAAGCAACTAGTCTACCTAGAACCATTTTCCAGAAAGCTCTTTTCAAAGAATTAGGTAGCTTAGAAACCAGATATTCCACTTGAAGGTCTTCAAAAAAATGGATCTTGACCTCCGGACAAAAGATTTTCCCTAAACTAACGGCTTCGAGCCCTTCCATGTAAGACTTTTTAATTCCTTCAAGCTCTGGATGATACCTGCCTACACCGATAACAACTTGCAAACGGTGCTTTTTAGCTTGCTCAAGCGCTCGAAGACTAAGTTGTTCTAATCTTCGGCGTTGTTGTTTTGGAGTACTATTCAAGTCAATAGGAGTAAGAATAACGAGCCTATTGCTTCCCATAAGACCTACGAGACTTCTTTTATCAGGAGAACGAACAATCTCATTACTCAACTCGCGGAGAAACTCTATCTGGTTTAAACCTTCAGTTTGACTAAAGCTGAGAACTATGGCCACCCGTGGTATCGAGAGATCAAAGCCGATGAGAGAAGCTCTGTGCATAAGCACTTCTTCTTCTGTCTCCCAGTTTCCACTCAACAAATCATGAAGGAAAACTTCTTTGACACGTTCCTTCATATGAACCTGCTCTTTCAAGGCAGCCTGCTCTAACATAAGTTCTACCGTATAACGAACGATCTGGGCATAATTCCGCACCTCGGAAGGCTCTCCAGTAATTCCTACCACGCCGACAGTTCTATTTTCCAATGTAATCGGAACATTGATACCCGGACGAACACCTTCTAGTGCGTCTACATCTTTTGGAGAAATCTCAAGAGGTTTCCCGCTCTTAATGACATAAGCCGCTCCTTCGTGAAAAGTCCCTATCCTTGCAGGATCACCACTTGCAATAATAACTCCTCTCTCGTCCATTAAGTTGATATTTTTCCCCAGGATACTGATGAGTTTGCTGACAATAGCACTAGCAAGTTCTTGTTTCAACATTTTCATCAGACTCTCCAAAAAGCGATAACTATAGTTTCTTACACTAACAGAATACCAAAAGTAGAGCAATGTTTCACTGTGCATAGTGCACAATCGCTACCTCTCGGAGCAGATTCACTATTGGCCTTTTGACTAAAGGAAAGTAATTATCAGTCGTCAAAGTCTAAATCGAAGTTTATTGATACTAATTCCTAAATTAGAAACCAGAAAGGACGAGTAATTTTTAAACCATGAAGAGGATAGTCATTGCCCCAGACTCTTTTAAAGAATGCCTAGGTGCTGCTGAAGTTGCTGAAGCAATTGCCACGGGCTTTAGAAAGGTTTTTCCAAGGGCAGAAATTGTGAAAGTGCCTTTGTCTGATGGCGGGGAGGGTCTTGTTAATACACTTGTCACAGCAACTCACGGAAGAATTGTCCCTTGTGAAGTGACTGGACCCACCGGAAGAAAGGTTAAAGCTTTTTTAGGGGTTCTTGGTGACGAGAAAACTGCTGTGATCGAAATGGCCGCAGCTTCTGGGCTTCACCTCATACCACCTTCAGAGCGCAATCCACTCATCACAACAACGTACGGTACAGGCGAGTTGATTAAACGTGCTTTAGACTTAGGGTGTACCAGAATTATTGTAGGTGTTGGCGGCAGTGCTACCAATGACGGTGGTGCCGGGATGGCACAAGCTCTTGGAGCACGTTTGCTCGGAGCTGATGGAAAAGAAATTTGTGCTGGTGCGGCAGGGTTGCGAAGCCTTGAAAAAATAGATACCAGTAATCTCGATCCCCGTCTCAAAGAAGTATCAGTTGTTGTTGCTGTGGATGTAGATAATCCTTTATGTGGTCCTAATGGTGCTTCTTACGTTTATGGCCCTCAGAAGGGAGCTACTCCAGAAATGCTTCCAGTCCTTGATGAGTCTTTAAGGAGATTTGCCTTTATTCTGCAGAGGGACATCGGTGTCAACATCCTGAATGTTCCTGGAGCCGGAGCTGCAGGAGGTCTAGGTGGTGGATTAATGGCCTTTCTAGGTGCTCAGTTGAGGTCAGGTATTGAAGTCGTATTAGAAGTTGTGCGGTTTGAAGCGATCCTGCAAAAAGGAGCAGACCTGGTTGTTACTGGAGAGGGGCAACTTGATAGGCAGACTTCTTTCGGAAAAGTGCCAATAGGAGTTTCAAAAGTAGCAAAAAAATTTGGGATTCCTGTGCTGGCCATCGTGGGAGCAATTGGTGAAGGTGCTGAGGTTGTTTTCGAACAGGGGATTGACTCCTACTTCAGTGTGACTCCTCGTCCGATGACCCTCGAAGAGTCAATTGGGGAGGTGAGAATTCTTCTAAAAAGTGTTGCTGAGCGCTGTGCAAGAATGATCAAAGCCTTTCTGTAGGCTGTTTCTTCATGAGTTTTTTTAAACTTTGAGTGGAGGTGTAAAAGTGTCAGGGCCTTTACTGTTGGTGGTTGTCGTTGCGGTAATCATATTTTTGATTCTTCTCGTTTCCAAGTTTAGACTAAACGCTTTCCTGGCTTTGATTGTGACTTCGTTAATTCTCGGGCTTCTTAGCGGTATTAAACCTGTGGAATGCGTAAAACTGATTACTGAAGGTTTTGGGGGGTTAATGGCCTACATTGGTATTGTTATTGCTTTAGGTGTAATTATTGGCGAATTCCTCGAAGCTACAGGTGGTGCTGAAAAAATCGCTGAATCTGTTTTAAAACTAGTTGGCCGGGATCGCAGTGTGCTTGCCATGGGAATTACGGGAGCAATTGTTTCCATTCCAGTTTTCTGTGACTCAGGTTTCGTTATTTTAAATCCCATTATCAAAGCACTTTCCCGTGTAGGAAAAGTTCCTCTTTTCTGTTTGTCTACCGCTCTTATGGCAGGACTACTGGTTACTCATGTTTTTGTACCTCCAACGCCAGGTCCGATAGCTTCCGCTGGTATCCTTGGAGCTGACCTGGGGAAGGTAGTTTTTTACGGAATTCTCTGTTCAATCCCACCAGTAATTGTTTGCTCACTTTGGGCTAACTCTAAGTTTCTCCGCAATAAATTCCCCAGGCTTGCCGATGGGGATAAACAAGTAGCAGTAAGCCAGGAAGTACCACAAAAGACTAAATCCCCTTCTACTTTCCAGGCCTATTTACCGATTGTCGTGCCAATTTTACTGATTGTTATGCAGTCTTTCGGGAAACAAATGCTGCCAGAGGGAAGTTCCTTGCAAAATTTCCTCGCCTTTATTGGTCACCCTGTAATTGCTCTTTTAATTGGTACAGCTCTTGCGTTTACCCTCACCCCTGTCCTTAATGAAGAGATTCTGGATACCTGGGTCGGCAGGGCACTCGAAAAAGCCACAATTATCTTACTTGTGACCGCTGCTGCTGGTTCCTTTGGGAAAGTTCTTGGTGCAACAGGAATTGGGGAATACCTGGGCAACCTAATAGCAGGAAGTGGGGTGCCTGGGATTTTGCTTCCCTTCCTAATTGCTGCGTTTATCGTTACTGCCCAGGGTTCGGCTACAGTAGCTATTCTAACAACTTCGGCAATAATTAAACCTATGCTTCCTGCGCTGGGAATTTCTCCTGAACTTGCTGTGCTGGCAATTGGAGCTGGCGCAGTAACTGTTGTTCATGCTAATGGAAGTTACTTCTGGGTAGTTGTGAAATTTTCTGACATGACTATTTCAGAGGGTTACTGGAGTGTTACGCTAACCACTCTAATTATGGGAATAGTGGGCTTCTTGAGTGTTGCTATTCTTTCCCTGTTTGTTTAGGCCATCACTATTTGTGACTAACATACTTTTAAGGAGGAAATGGATTATGTGTGCTATGACTCCTAAAGAACGGTTTCTTCGAGCACTATATCGGGAAAGGGTTGACCGCATTCCTGTAGGCAATCCAACCTCAGTCGCTACTGTTGAATCAATGGAAGCCTGTGGTGCCTATTTCCCAGATGTTCATCTAGATCCAGAAAAAATGGCCAGACTAGCAGCGACAGGATACGAAATTCTGGGTTTTGATACTATTGCTCCTTATTTCAGCGTTCAGCAAGAAGCAGCGGCTTTTGGGCTTAAAGTTGACTGGGGTACAATTGACACTATGCCTGATGTGCTGGAGAACCCTTATGAAGACCCTGAAGAGATTGTTGTTCCTGATGACTTTTTGGATCGCCCACCGGTGCGTACAGTGATCGAGGCTCTAAGGATACTTAAGAAGGAATACGGTGACCATGTGTGCTTAGTAGGCAAGGTCATGGGGCCCTGGACGCTTTCCTATCATCTTCACGGGGTTCAGAATTTTTTGGTGAAGACGATCCTTGACCCTGATAAGGTGCGGCGCTTTCTTGATAAACTAAAAAGCGTTTCTGTAATGTTTGCTAACGCTCAATTTGACGCAGGTGCTGATGTTGTTACATTCGCTGACCACGCCACAGGAGATCTAGTTAGCGCGGCATGTTATCGCGATTTTTTGCTTCCCATCCACCAGGAAGTCACTCGTGAAATTAAGGGACCCACGATTCTTCATATCTGTGGCGACACCACCGATCGACTGGAATATATCGCTCAGGCAGGATTTACCTGTTTCCACTTCGATTCAAAGGT
>LDZS01001830.1_pt1 | contig 10682 bp, 6 predicted proteins | sample 615471 | NCBI WGS metagenome assembly LDZS01 (sample SAMN03408295, study PRJNA278302) | terrestrial metagenome | isolation source: oil reservoir sample K3 | place: USA: Alaska, North Slope, Kuparuk formation | collected 2013
GTCTTCCCATGATCTACATGCCCTATCGTCCCTACATTAACATGCGGTTTCGTACGCTCAAACTTTTGCTTCGCCATCTGGATTCCTCCTTATCCTTGAAAATTTCTAAAGGCTCAAAGTGTTCCCCTGGTGCTTCCAGAGGATCTTTTCAGCAACTGCTGGCGGTACCTGTTCGTAATGGGAAAACTGCATTACAGAACTGCCCCGACCCTGGGTCAAGGAACGCAGGACCGTAGCGTACCCAAACATTTCTGCAAGAGGAACATACCCCTTAATCACCTGGAGTGTTCCCCGAAGCTCGGTAGCCTCGATGCGGCCACGTCTGGCGTTGAAGTCTCCAATGACATCCCCGAGATACTCCTCGGGAACAGTAATCTCGACCTTCATGATCGGCTCTAGCAGAACCGCCCTGCCTTTCTCAGCAGCAGCCCGGAACGCCTGGGAAGCCGCGATCTTGAAAGCAATTTCCGAGGAATCCACCTCATGGTAAGAGCCCCCAACGAGGAGGACTCGGACTCCTACTACCGGGTAACCAGCAAGGACCCCTGTTTCCATCGCTTCTTTGACTCCGGCCTCAATAGCTGGAATGAACTCTTTCGGGATAATCCCTCCAGTTGTTCGGTCCTCAAACTGGTACCCGTCCCGCGAAGAGAGAGGCTCGATCTCCAGAACAACGTGACCGTATTGGCCACGCCCTCCGGTCTGTCTGATGTACCTGCCCTCTCCGCGCGCCTTCCTGGTAATCGTCTCCTTATAGGCAACCTGAGGTTTACCAACATGAGCATCAACATTAAACTCGCGGCAGAGGCGGTCGATGATGATCTCCAGGTGAAGCTCACCCATACCGGCAATCAGGGTTTGACCAGTCTCACGGTCAGTGTATACACGGAAAGTGGGATCTTCTTCAGCAAGACGGTGGAGAGCCACTCCCATCTTGTCCTGGTCAGCTTTCGTTTTGGGTTCAATAGCCACAGAAATAACTGGATCGGGAAACTGCATCGGTTCCAAAACCAGTGGTTCCTCTTCAGTGCAGAGGGTATCTCCAGTAACTGTTGCTTTGAGACCTATAGCAGCAGCAATGTCACCAGCAGAAACCTCGTTAATGTCCTCGCGGTGGTTGGCGTGCATGCGAACCAGACGGCCGATCCTTTCCTTCTTCCCCTTGGTTGCATTGTAAACGACTGTTCCTGAGCGCAGGGTTCCGGAATACACCCGGAGGAAAACCAGTTTCCCTACATAGAAATCAGTCTGGACCTTGAACGCCAGTGCTGCCAATGGTTCCTGAGGATCTGGTTTCCTTTCCCGAACCTCTCCGGTTACCGGGTCATTACCCTTAACCGGAGGAACATCTGTTGGTGCAGGTAAGTAGTCGACAATTGCGTCCAAGAGCGGCTGTACCCCTTTATTTTTGAGAGAAGACCCACAGAGAACAGGAACAAACTGGCAACTAATTGTTCCTTTCCTGATGACTGCCTTAATCTCTTCCTCAGTGATCTCTTCTCCTTCGAGGTACTTGACCATGAAGTCCTCATCAAGTTCAGCAAGAGCCTCCAGCAACTGTTCGCGGCAGGTTTTCGCCTGTTCTACGAGTTCTTCCGGGATCTCGGTCTCCTCACTCACGGTACCCAGGTCATCGAGGTAAATGACAGCCTTCATTTTGATGAGGTCGACAACACCCTGGAACGAGTCCTCACAACCAATAGGAATTTGAACGGGAACAGCATTGGCGCCCAACCGCTGGCGGATCATTTGCGTTACTCTGAAAAAGTCGGCACCCACACGGTCCATCTTGTTCAAATACGCAATCCGCGGAATATGGTATTTATCCGCCTGCCTCCAGACTGTTTCTGACTGAGGCTCAACTCCGGCAACAGCACAGAAAACTGCCACCACTCCGTCGAGCACTCGCAGACAGCGCTCGACCTCGGCCGTAAAGTCCACGTGCCCTGGTGTGTCAATGAGGTTGATAATATAACCCCGCCATGGACAAGTTGTAGCAGCCGATGTAATCGTGATCCCGCGCTCCTGCTCCTGGGTCATCCAGTCCATCGTCGCTGAACCCTCATCTACCTCACCCATTCTGTAGACACGCCCTGTGTAAAACAGGATCCGCTCTGTTGTGGTTGTTTTTCCGGCATCAATGTGAGCCATAATCCCAATATTCCGGATCTTATCCAGAGAATTTGCCTTATCCATTGCTTTCCCCCCTTTCCGCAAAGCTGACACCATCTTCTACCACCGGTAATGGGCAAAGGCCTTATTTGCTTCAGCCATTCTGTGGGTGTCTTCTTTCTTCTTCACGGCACCACCTGTGTTATTGGCAGCATCGATGATCTCCGCTGCCAGCTTCTCTTTCATGCTCCTACCAGACCGCTCACGGGCAAACTCCACGAGCCACCTGATACCAAGGCTGAGCCTGCGGTCAGGGCGCACCTCTACAGGAACCTGGTAAGTGGCACCCCCTACTCTCCGGGGTCTGACTTCCAGAACAGGCATTACATTTTTGAGTGCTTCCTCAAAAACCTCCATTGGGTCACGCTTGGTTTTTTCCCTGATGATATCGAAAGCACCGTAGCAGATCTTCTCTGCTAGGCTCTTCTTCCCGTCCCACATCACCTTATTCACGAGCTTAGTGAAAACCTTGCTGTTGTAGACAGGATCTGGCGGAACATCACGCTTAGGAACTGGACCGCGACGTGGCAAACACATCCCTCCTCATCAAGATTTCGCAGTTTTCGGTCTCTTTGTTCCATACTTGGAACGACCGCGATTTCTTCCCTGCACTCCAGCAGCATCAAGTGCTCCCCTGATAATGTGGTAGCGAACCCCGGGTAAATCTTTTACCCTTCCTCCCCGCACGAGCACAACCGAGTGCTCCTGCAGATTATGACCGATACCGGGAATGTAGGCAGTTACTTCGACACCACTGGTAAGCCGTACCCTAGCAACTTTGCGCAGAGCCGAATTGGGCTTCTTCGGGGTCGTTGTATACACCCTGGTACATACTCCCCTCTTCTGAGGGCAACCTTTCAGGGCTGGTGCTGCTGACTTTGACTCCACCTTTTCCCGGCCCTTGCGGACCAACTGGTTGATCGTCGGCATCCCCACACCTCCTTTTCAGCCAAGCATCAACTGAGAATAGCGGCAGATGCTGCTCCCACCTTGATTCCACAAGCCTTCCCAAGCTCTGCCATCGAATCAACCATGACAACCTCGACACCTTTCTCGGAACACAACTGGAGTAGTGGAGAAGTAACGTGTTCCTCGGCATCCTTGGCAACGTAGACAAGCTGAGCGATCCCTTTTTCTACTGCTTTCTTGGTCTGCTTCGTTCCGACGACTCTTTTTTGAGCGTTTTTCAGCCTTTCCACTTCTTCTCTCCTCCCCTTCTCTTTAAAGAAGGTTTCCCCAAAAGGAGAACCCTGCAATTGAGGGTTCTTCCTCTTGAGAGAGAAGACGCAGAACACAATGATAATCTTAACATCAGGTAATTGCTTCTGTCAATTTATTTTTGAGGCACCGTCTTCGGTGGATTCACCGTCATTTTCGTAAACCTTCACATTGCGGTAGCGGGCCATTCCCGTCCCTGCAGGAATCAACTTCCCAATAATTACATTTTCTTTAAGACCAAGCAAAGAGTCAACCTTACCCTTGATTGCCGCGTCCGTCAGCACCCGAGTGGTTTCCTGGAATGATGCTGCAGAAAGGAAAGACTCGGTTGCCAGTGAGGCCTTGGTAATTCCCAAGATCACCGGTTTGACAGTTGCAGGTTCTCCTCCTTCAGCAAGGACACGTCTGTTTTCTTCCTCGAAGTCGAAAATTTCCACAAGCCCTCCAGGAAGCAGTTCTGTGTCACCTGGATCTTCCACTTTGACTCTTCGCAACATCTGCCTGATGACGATCTCGATGTGTTTGTCATTGATGTCAACTCCCTGCATCCGGTAGACCCGCTGCACTTCGCGGAGCAAGTACATTGCCACCGGGATAATCCCTTTGACCCGGAGCAGGTCATGGGGATTGATGGCTCCCTCGGTCAACTCTTCACCAGCCTTCACAAACTGGCCTTCTTTAACCTTGAGCCGCGAGCCCGGGGGGATCTGGTATGTGTGTTTTTCTTTTTCCCCAATGATCTCCACTTCACACTTGTCTTCGCCTTCATTGATCTCAACGGTACCGTCGATTTCAGCAATGATCGCCTGACCTTTCGGCTTCCGGGCCTCGAAGAGTTCCTCTACCCGCGGCAGACCCTGGGTGATGTCCTCACCAGCGACCCCTCCTGTGTGGAAGGTGCGCATCGTCAACTGTGTCCCAGGCTCGCCAATCGACTGAGCTGCCATGATCCCAACAGCTTCACCGACATCGACGAGAAATCCAGTAGCCAAATTACGCCCATAGCACTTCTGGCAGACCCCATACCTCGTCTTACAGGTCAGAACCGACCTGATCAACACTTTTTTGATCCCCGCGGCCTTAATCGCAGCAGCGTACTCCTCGGTAATTTCGGTATCCGCAGGAACGATCACTTCACCGGTTTCCGGATGCACCACATCCTCAAGGGTGTACCGCCCGATAATCCTTTCTTCAAGCGTTTCGATGACAGTTTCGCCATCTGTAAACTCCTCGACGTAAACCCCTTCTTTGGTGCCGCAGTCCTCTTCCCGGACGATCACATCCTGGGCCACATCAACGAGCCTGCGGGTGAGGTAACCAGAGTCCGCGGTGCGTAGAGCAGTATCAGCGAGGCCTTTTCTGGCACCGTGAGTAGAAATGAAGTACTCCAGAACAGTCAGACCCTCACGGAAGTTGGACTTGATCGGTAGATCAATGATCCGTCCCGAAGGATCGGCCATCAAGCCTCTCATACCAGCCAACTGGCGAATCTGCTGGATGTTCCCGCGGGCTCCAGAGATCGCCATCATGTAAACCGGATTTGCCGGGTCGAGAACCTTCATCAAGGCCTCGGTCACTTTTTCGGTGGCTTTTTGCCAGATCCCGGTTACTTTCTCGTAGCGCTCCTCCTGTGTAATCAGTCCGTTCATGTACTGCTCCTCGACAACCGCCACCTCAGCCTCGGCCTCGGCAAGGATCTTCTCTTTGTCAGGAGGTATGGTAATGTCTGTGATCCCGATCGTGATTCCCGCTTTCGTAGCATACTTGAAACCGAGTTCCTTAATTCCGTCAAGCAGGGTCGCAGTCCTGCTGTAACCAAGCTGTCGGTAGCTCTTGGCAATGATCTGCTCGAGGGTCTTCTTGGTGACGACTTCGTTAATGTAACCAAGTTCGTCAGGAATCACTTCATTAAAGATCAGCCTTCCCGGTGTTGTCTCCAGAAGTTGGCCATCTTTTCGCACCTTAATCTTGGCATGGAGGTCGATGACCCCGCTTTCATAGGCATAAATTGCCTCATGAGGTTCGCAGAAAATTTTTCCTTCCCCTCGAGCACCTTCCTTCTCCAGGGTCAGGTAATAACACCCCAAGACCATGTCCTGTGTGGGTGTGACCACGGGACTGCCATCCTTGGGGTTGAGAAGATTGTGGCTTGACAACATCAAGATCCGGGCCTCGGCCTGGGCTTCCGAGGACAAGGGAACGTGGACAGCCATCTGATCACCGTCGAAATCTGCGTTGTATCCAGTGCAGACAAGGGGATGGATCTGGATGGCGCGACCCTCAACGAGGACAGGCTCAAACGCCTGGATCCCAAGCCTGTGGAGAGTGGGAGCACGGTTCAAAAGCACCGGATGCTCCTTGATCACGTCCTCGAGAACGTCCCAAACTTCATTTCTCATCCGCTCCACCATGCGTTTGGCGCTTTTGATGTTGTGGGCATAGCCCTCACTAACCAGCCGCTTCATCACAAAGGGCTTGAACAGCTCGAGAGCCATCTCCTTCGGTAAACCGCACTGGTGGAACTTAAGTTCGGGACCAACGACGATTACGGAACGCCCGGAATAGTCTACCCGTTTCCCCAGCAAGTTCTGGCGGAAGCGTCCCTGCTTCCCTTTGAGCATATCGCTCAAAGACTTAAGCGGCCTGTTGCCCGGACCTGTTACTGGCCTTCCCCGTCTGCCGTTGTCGATTAAGGCATCAACAGCCTCCTGGAGCATCCGTTTCTCGTTGCGCACAATGATATCCGGGGCACCCAGGTCGAGGAGGCGCTTCAGTCTGTTGTTCCGGTTGATTACCCGCCTGTAGAGGTCATTGAGGTCAGAAGTGGCAAAACGGCCACCATCCAACTGCACCATCGGGCGCAGCTCAGGAGGAATTACTGGGATTACTTCAAGAATCATCCATTCAGGCCTGTTACCAGATTTTCTAAAGGCCTCAACAACCTCCAGCCTGCGGATCGCCCGCACTTTCCGCTGCCCCGAGGATTCCCGGATTTCGGCCCGCAGTTCCTTGCTCAACTGGTCGAGGTCAATCTCTTCCAGCAACTCCTTGATCGCCTCAGCCCCCATCCCGGCGCGGAAACGGTTGCCGTACTTTTCCCGGCACTCGCGGTACTCTGCTTCTGTCAGCAACTGCTTTTTCGTGAGTGGAGTATCCCCGGGGTCAATAACAATGTAAGAAACAAAGTAAAGCACCTTCTCCAACGCCCGCGGCGAAAGGTCAAGGAGCAACCCCATCCTGCTGGGGATCCCCTTGAAATACCAGATGTGAGAAACTGGGGCTGCCAGTTCAATGTGCCCCATGCGCTCCCTGCGCACTTTTGATCTGGTAACTTCAACCCCACAGCGGTCACAGATTATTCCTTTATAGCGAACACGCTTGTACTTTCCACAGTGACATTCCCAGTCCTTAGTAGGGCCAAAGATCCGCTCACAGAAAAGCCCATCCCGCTCTGGCTTCAAAGTCCGGTAATTAATGGTCTCCGGCTTCTTCACTTCCCCACTTGACCAGGCCCGGATCTGCTCCGGAGAAGCCAAACCAATACGGATCCGCTCAAAGTTGCTGACATCGAGCATAACGCTCACTCCCTTCCCAACTTTCGAAGACCACCTTATTTTTCACCATCTATAGGGAAGTCTTCGAACAAGGACTGTGTCTTCTGCTCAACTCTCGCCTCTGAAGAAGAAGTGGGTTCAGAAAGATCGATCTTCGTGACTTCTTCACCGTAGGGTACCAGCTTTTCCTCTTCTTCGGTATCCTCTTCCTGTTCTTCACTGGCATCGCTTTCTTGAACAGCCAGGCTCTTCGCCTTCGAGCCACCCTTGGCGACACTCTTCACTCCAGTTATATCCAGATCAAGCTCCTTCGCAGTCTCACTGACATCTTCTTCACCTTCTTTGATCTCAATCTCCTCGTCTGTTTCTGAGAGAACACGGACATCGAGACACAGGCTCTGCAGTTCCTTAATCAGAACCTTGAAGGACTCGGGAACACCGGGTTCGGGAACATTTTCTCCCTTGACGATCGCTTCATAGGTCTTGACCCTTCCGACGACATCGTCTGACTTCACGGTAAGAATCTCTTGAAGGGTATAAGCGGCTCCATAAGCTTCCAAGGCCCATACCTCCATTTCTCCGAAACGCTGGCCACCGAACTGGGCCTTCCCACCGAGCGGCTGCTGGGTAACTAGAGAGTACGGACCCGTAGAGCGGGCGTGAATCTTGTCATCTACGAGGTGAGCCAGCTTCATCATGTAGAGGTAGCCAACAGTTACCTCGTGAGCAAACGGCTCTCCTGTTCGACCATCGTAAAGAACGGTTTTTCCATCAGGAGGTAAATTGGCCTTTTTCAAGGTTTCCACGATGTCTTCTTCCCGCGCCCCGTCATAAACCGGGCAAGCCACATAGATCCCCAACTCCTTGGCTGCCCAGCCAAGGTGACACTCGAGGATCTGCCCGATGTTCATCCTCGAAGGCACTCCAAGGGGGTTGAGAACGATCTCCACGGGTGTCCCGTCAGGCAGGAAAGGCATGTCTTCTTCAGGCAAAATCTTGGAAATGACTCCTTTGTTTCCATGCCTTCCAGCCATCTTGTCTCCGACAGAGATCTTCCTCTTCTGGGCGACATAAACCCGAACCAACTGGTTTACCCCAGGTGGGAGCTCATCTCCCTTATCACGGGAGAAGACCTTGACATCTACCACCCTGCCAGACTCACCATGAGGCACCCGAAGGGAAGTATCCCTCACTTCCCGCGCCTTTTCTCCAAAAATCGCCCTCAGGAGGCGTTCTTCCGCAGTCAGCTCAGTTTCTCCTTTTGGCGTGACTTTGCCCACGAGGATGTCGCCTGGCCTCACCTCTGCCCCAACCCTGATGATACCTCTTTCATCGAGGTCTTTGAGGACATCCTCGCCAACATTGGGGATATCCCTGGTGATCTCTTCGGGACCCAATTTGGTATCCCTGGCATCACACTCATATTCCTCGATATGGATCGAAGTAAAAATGTCGTCCTTGACCAGCTTTTCGCTGATCAGAATGGCGTCTTCGAAGTTGTAGCCTTCCCAGGGCATGAAAGCAACCAGAACATTGCGCCCCAGTGCCAACTCTCCACCTGAAGTGCAGGGGCCATCAGCAATAACTTCCCCTGCAGAAACCCGCTGTCCCTTGGTCACTATCGGTTTCTGGTTGATACATGTACCCTGGTTGGAACGGGCAAACTTGGTCAGGCGGTAAGTATCCAGAGTCCCGTCATCTCGCTTGATCACTATCTCCTCAGCCGTCACCCTCTGGACAACCCCATCATGCTCAGCAATGACCACTACTCCCGAGTCGCGCGCAACCCGCGATTCGATCCCCGTTCCCACCAGTGGAGGCTCGGTACGCAGCAGAGGCACTGCCTGACGCTGCATATTCGCCCCCATCAAGGCACGGTTGGCGTCATTATGTTCCAGAAAAGGGATTAGAGATGCCGCCACACTGACGACCTGTTTGGGAGAAACGTCCATGAAATCTACTTCACTCGGCGGCACGACAATGATTTCTTTTCCACGTCTGGCATTGACCCGCGGAGTCAAAAAACGGCCTTCTTCATCAATCGGTTCGTTCGCCTGGGCGATCACATACTGATCCTCTTCATCAGCAGAAAGGTAGACGATCTCGTTGGTTACGACTCCTCTCTCTTTGTCAACCTTGCGGTATGGAGTCTCGATAAAGCCGTACTCGTTGACCCGAGCGTAAGTGCTCAAAGACCCGATCAGACCGATATTCGGGCCCTCTGGAGTCTCAATTGGACACACCCGCCCGTAGTGAGAGTGGTGGACGTCGCGGACCTCAAAACCTGCCCGCTCCCTGCTCAAACCTCCTGGTCCAAGAGCACTCAGGCGCCTCTTGTGGGTCAGTTCTGACAACGGGTTAGTCTGATCCATAAACTGTGACAATTGGCTGCTTCCGAAAAACTCCTTAATCGCCGCGACAACAGGACGGATATTGATCAGTGTCTGGGGTTTAACGGCGTCAAGGTCCTGAATCGTCATCCGTTCCCTAACAACCCGCTCCATCCTCGCCAAACCGATCCGGAACTGGTTCTGAAGAAGCTCACCCACTGAACGCAGGCGCCTGTTGCCCAGGTGGTCAATATCGTCGATTTCTCCTTCTCCCTTGATTACCTTGAGCAGGTAAGCAACAACAGCTATAATATCCTCTTTTGTCAGGCACCTCACATCGAGGGGAATATCAAGGCCAAGTTTCTTGTTCAGCTTATAGCGCCCGACATGGCCGAGGTCGTAGCGGCGCGGTTCGAAGAAAAGGTTCTCCAGAAGGGCGCGGGCGCTCTCCATTGTTGGGGGTTCACCAGGACGTTGTCTCTTGTAGATCTCTACAAGAGCTTCTTCCTGAGACTGAGTGGTGTCACGCTCAAGAGTAGCTTTAATGCACTCATCGTCTCCGAAAAGCTCGATAATACTAGAATTGGTGGCATAACCCAAGGCGCGCAGCAAAACAGTTGCCGGGAGTTTGCGCGTGCGGTCGACCCGGACATAAATCACACCGTGGACATCGGTTTCCAGTTCCAGCCAGGCACCCCTGTTGGGGATCACAGTCGCCCCAAAAGTCTTCTTCCCAGCAGCATCGACATCCTGATGGTAATAGACCCCCGGCGAACGGACCAACTGGCTGACGATGACCCGCTCAGCTCCATTGATCACAAAAGTTCCCTTCGGAGTCATCAGGGGGAAGTCCCCCATGAAGACCTCGTGCTCAACAATTTCGCCAGTTTCCCTATTGGTCAAGCGCGCCGTTACCCGGAGCGGAGCAGCGTAGGTAACATCACGCTCTTTACACTCTTCCACCGAGTACTTGGGTTCACCAAGCGTATAATCTATAAACTCAAGGGCCAGGTTACCTGTAAAGTCCTGGATTGGAGATACCTCACGGAATAGTTCCCGCAAGCCTTCTTTCAAAAACCACTCATAAGACTTTTTCTGGATTTCGATTAAATAAGGCATTTCCAGCACTTCGGAAATGCGCCCAAAACTCCATCTTGTGCGTCGTCCTGAGGGAACCGGCTTGGGAAAAGCCACGAGTTCACACCTCACCTTTATAGTGAAAACTGGTAACTAAAACAGCCAATCAAAGCTTACTGACCTAATAGACATTCTCAAATGTTAGCATAGAAAACAAACGTTGTCAAGAAAAATATTGGCTATTTGTGATCCGTCTGTGATATTGTCAGGGTAAAATCCGTCTGAGAAAATGTCAGTATGGGTAGGGAGATGATCACTTTGTCACAGACGG
>LDZS01000098.1_pt1 | contig 10607 bp, 14 predicted proteins | sample 615471 | NCBI WGS metagenome assembly LDZS01 (sample SAMN03408295, study PRJNA278302) | terrestrial metagenome | isolation source: oil reservoir sample K3 | place: USA: Alaska, North Slope, Kuparuk formation | collected 2013
CCCGGCACGACAAACTCAAGATAGCTCCTTCCCCCAAATTGGATACTCCTGCCTAGCCCCCAGCCGAAAGCAGTCAGAAACAGCAGAGGGCTAACCAAACTGCTCGCAAAAAACCGCAGCAATTTCTTGCGAAGCAAAAGCAATTCCCGCCAAAAAACAGTATACGTGTCACGCATCTCACTCACCCACTCTGTGACCAGTGAGTTCGATAAAAACATCTTCCAAATTGCTCTCCCTGATCACCACATCACCGTCCACTGTTGCCGCATAGCGAAGAGCCTGGTCTCGATTGCCAAAAACTCGGTACTCAGTCTCGTTTCCGTCACACACTTCAACAACGAACCTCCCCACCTTTGCCTTCAACTCCTCAGGTGTGCCCAGAGCAATCAGCCTCCCTTTGTCCAAGATCCCCACACGGTGACAAAGAATTTCAGCTTCTTCGATGTAATGAGTTGTCAAAAGAATGGTTATCCCTCGACGATTGAGACTCCTGATCAAGTCCCAAAGCCGACGCCTCACCTGAGGATCAAGCCCAACTGTCGGCTCGTCTAAAAAGAGAATCTTGGGATCGTGCAGAAGAGCACGAGCAATCATCAAACGCCTCTTCATCCCCCCAGAAAAATGCTCCACAGGTGAATGAGCTCGATCCCGCAACTCGACAAAATCGAGAAGCTCATCAATCCGCTTGCTCCGCACCTTCGAAGGAATCTTGTGCAGTCTCCCATGTAACTCCAGATTCTCCCAAGCAGTCAACTCCTGGTCTAAGTTAAAATGCTGGGGGACTATACCGATCTCCTTTTTTACCTGCATCGCATGGCGTGTAACCTCAAAACCATTAATAAAAACCTTCCCCGCAGTCGGCCTGCTCAAGGTCGTGAGAATGCGCACAGTCGTCGTCTTTCCAGCACCATTGGGCCCTAATAGTCCAAAAATTTCTCCCGATTTTACTGTCAGGTCAAGGCCGTCAACGGCCTTGATCGAACCATAGTACTTACAAAGCCCACGGATCTCGATCAATTCTCACACTTCCCAGAAACATTCCACATAATGTTTTTATATTTATTTTCCGCTTGGCTAAGATTTTCCTGCCTCGACCCCAAAGCAGTTCACAGCCCGGAAACCAAAACCCTTCGTACCGGGAAGCATCGGCATAGCAACCAATGCGGTAGGAACAAAAAAGAGGGTGACCCTAACATAAAGACTTCGTGCCTTTATGTTAGGGAGGGAAAGGGGAACTAGATTTGTGGGAGGTTAAATATATGCCTCAAGACCGGGATGAGGACTCACTTCCTGTGAGTCATCCGAAACCTCCACGGTCTCATTGCCTGAAATCAAGAACACTCCGCTTCGTTCCAACTTTCTACTCTTCCTCAAGAATGATCTTGTGATCAACTAGGGCAAGTTCTTTGATTCGGGCTTTGATGATTTTCTGCTGCCCGAAGATGTTCTCCAGAAGTAAGCCGTCTTGATGAGGACGCACGCGATCCACATTTTCCATGAACAATTCTTCTTTATCCCCTCGGCGCACATAGGCATGGGATTCACACATCTTTTTTCACCTCCAGCAATTCTTTCAATCTGGCAACCAGCATCTCCACCAGGTGGGGCAAAGGTTCCATTGTCACCCCCACAACTTCTACCTTCGACAAGGTTAGTGGTAGAAGAATCTTCAAGGCTTTGCTCTTGGCAATGGCCTCGGCCATGCGAGGTGTGAGTTCCCCCCGCATCGAGTGGGCTAAAATGATGCCCAAAGGCCCGACAATCACATCTACATCATCCACATTCTGGACAATGGCATTTTCTCCACTGGCACCCTCATTGGCACCAGCCTTCAGCATCAATGAGGTGGCAATAGCATTAGTACCTAAGGCGATAATCTCCGTCTCCGGAGGCAAAACTTTTCTGATTTTTTCAGTAATAACTCTTCCTATACCGCCTCCCTGGCCATCGATAACAGCGATTTTCATCATATCCCCCTGCCACAACCGAAAAATAAAAACCACGAAGCCTTCCTGCTTCTGCAGGACAACCAGACCTCCGTGGTCTCTTCCATCCAACTATCTGTTTTGTCTTTACTATAATATAACTTATTCGTCCCTTAGAGAAAAACTCCTGCTGCACCAGAAAAAATTTTTAGAAAAATTTTTGGAAAAAACCAGTTTCACAATTCATGCAACTGAGCCTTCAAAAAGGATAGGAAGTTTTCCAGGATCAGGCTTTTGTGCTGGTGCCTTTTGGTGACCCAGTACAAACCTCGCTTAAATGAGAGACCTCTAATGCGAAGATAAGAAAGCTCTCCAGAATCTGCATGCGGCTGGGCAGCAAGACGTGAGACAAGAGAAATTCCCAGCCCGGCGATGACAGCGTTGATCACCGCCTCCGTGCTCCCCAATTCCAGCTTTACTTTGAGTGATCCCGGATCAATACCTCGCCCTAAGAGCCTCCCTTCAATGACTTTCCTTGTCCCTGAGCCCTTTTCTCTGGCCAGCAGCGGTTCAGACAGAAACTCTTCGAGGGTGATTTCTTGCCTTCCTTCGAATCTGTGGCCCCTGGGGACAATGACAACAAGTTCATCTTCGTAAACAAGCTCCTCCTGCAGAGCCTTGTTTTTGACGGGAACACCAATCATCCCTACCTCAACCTCGTTTTCGAGAACCTTGCGAGCGATCACCTCACTATCGGCAATCTCCATTTTTACCCTAACCTCGGGGTAAAGCTGTTGGAATTGGCCGAGGAGACGAGGCAAAAGATATTCACCAGGTATTGTGCTCGCCCCAATCAGCAACTCACCTTTCATGGTACCAGCGATATCTTTGACTTCTTTCCTGCTCTTTTGGAGCAACTCCAAAACCTGTCTGCTATACTGGTAGACCACCTTCCCGGCCTCAGTTAATTCGATATCCCTGGTCGTCCTGTGAACGAGGGTCGTCCCGTAATACTGCTCTAGAGAACGGAGGTGCTTGCTGACTGCTGGTTGTGTTAGATGAAGGGCCTGTGCTGCTTTCGTTAAACTCTTCTTTTCGACAACCATGTTGAAAGTCAGCAGCCACGAGAAATTCATAAGCCCACCCTTTGAGCCTCTTTTTTGCCGGAGTCTTTTGGTTTTAACTAGCTTTTACTCTCCTGCGCCTTTTTGCTAATATTTGCAAACATCGAACTGTTAAGATCTTCTCTACTTCTCCTTCATTTTCCTGCAACCCGACCATCTCGAGGATTTTCGCCTTCAGAACCCTGATGAGGCGCCTATAAAAAATACTTCATACTGGCCTTTTTCAATTCTTCCAAACTAAATAACATTTGGTAATTACTGATCCCGCTGACCTGTGAAAGCGCTTTCACAACCCGGTAACACTCTTCTGGTGTTCTTCCATGAATCATGGTATACAGGTTATAAGGCCACTCCGGCAGGGAAGGAAAGCGCTGATAGCAATGAGACACCTGATCAAAACCAGCCATCAAGTGACCTACTTCCTCGAGGCGCTTCTCCGGAACTTCCCAGACCACCATCACATTGGATGTATAGCCCAGATCCTGGTGACGGACTACTGCTCCAAAGCGCCGGATAATTCCTTGAGCAAGGAAATCCCGAACCTTCGCCAACAACTCTTCTTCACTTATTCCTAATTTTTGGGCAAGCGCCAAAAAAGGACGCTTAACGAGGGGGAGACCTTCCTGCAGCACCTGGATAATCTCTTTATCTAAATCGTCCAGCACTTCAGTCATCCTCCAGAGGAAAATTAACCCGGATTTTAAAAATTTTCTGAGCTGGTAGATTGAGGATATTGGTGATCCCAGTTCGCTCTTTAATTTCTTCTAAGATAGCTTCCAGCCTGTCCGGGGACTCCGCTAAGAGGGTAAACCACATGTTATAAGAGTGGTCTCGGAGATAATTATGGGTGACTTCTGGAAAGCTGTTGACTACTTCAGCCACTTCCCTGACGTTTTCTGGAGGGACTTTAACTGCACAAAGAGTGCTGCTGTAGCCCAATTTGCGGGAGTCAAAAATCGGTCCCAGCCGCCGGATAACTCCTTTTTCAATCAGCTTTTCCAACCGGGCGAGAACCTCTTCCTCGGTGGTGCCCAGGATTTTCGCCAGTTCCTGGTAGGGCTCAGGAACAACAGGGAAGTTGTTCTGAATTAAATTTAATAATCGTCTATCCAGACGGTCCAGTGTCATCGTGTTTCCTCCACCAGGATATTTTTCCCTTTTCGGTAAAGACAGCAAGGGTCTTCAGCCATGTAATCCCCGTAGTAGAAATAGGCCCGAGCGCGACACCCACCACAGCTCCTCCGGTAGCTGCAGGTTCCGCAACTACCTTTGTATTTCCCAGTGCGCAGGTGCTTGAAAACCGAATTATCTTGCCAGAGGAGGGTGAAAGGGGTTTCCCGAACATTGCCTACAGGAATGTCAAGGTAAGCACAAGGCTGAAGATCTCCTTTAGGAGTGATTATGCAGTAACTTATCCCTGCTAGGCATCCCTTTTGAAAACGGAGTTTCAAGCCCATCTGAGAAGCAATACGCATAAACTGAGGAGCACAGGTAGGTTTAATTTCAATAGGAACTTCTTTTTGTTTTTTCATTAACCGATAAAGCAGATGCTCGTATTGCTCAGCACCCAAAGACTCGTCTGCAACGTGTACCGCCCGTCCCGTGGGGACAAGGAAAAACACGTGGTGGGCTTTTGCCCCCAGGCGGATAGCCAGATCTGTTAGCTTTTCTACCTGTTCGTAGTTCCACTTCATTACCGTGGTATGGACCTGAAAAGGAAGACCAGCCTGGCGACAGGCTTCCATCCCCTCAACTGCTGCCTTCCAAGCACCGGGAACACCGCGGAAGCGGTCGTGCTGTTCCGGATCAGGGCTATCAAGACTGATTCCAACAGCCATAACTCCAGCCCTTTTCAGCCTTTCAGCTACCTCACCGGTAATCAAGGTACCGTTAGTGCCAAGAACAGGTCGAAGACCATTTGAAGCAGCATATTCAGTCAGTTCGTAAATATCTGAACGCATCAGTGGCTCTCCGCCACTGAAGATCATCATTTTAAATCCGCTCTGGGCAATCTGATCAATCAAATTTCTCGCTTCAATTGTAGTTAATTCTTCGTCCATCCGGGCACCGGCATCCCGATAGCAGTGCCGGCAGGAAAGGTTGCAAGCATTGGTGGTATTCCAGGAAACCAGCATTAGCCTTCACCCTCCCGTAACCAGTGAATAACATCCCTGGCTTAATATGTGGTCAGCCACATCTACTACCAGATGTGTTACCGGCACCAGTCTACGCACTGATTCATTCGTCCGCAGGCTGCGGGGACGCTTAATGGGAAAGCCCATGAGAATCCACCCTTCTCATATGTTTTTTCATCAAGGCTGTTGAGCAATTCCAATTTCTTCATCAGTCAGATAACACGCCGGGTCAGGGGCCCAGAAATCGTTAAATACTGCTTCTGCCCGGCTTCGAAGATTCCCATTACATATCTCCAACCACTGGCAACGAGCGCAACGACCTTTTAGCAAGGGGCGACGATTCCTTAATCCGGCAAGAATAGGATGAGAAGGATCTGTCCAGATTTCTGGAAAGCTTTTCTTTCGGATATTGCCCAGAGTATACTGGGGAGTGAACTGATCTGGGTGGACGTTTCCTTCCCAGTCAACAGCAGCAATAGCTATACCCGAGCGGTTACCTCCGTTTTGGAGAAGCAACTGGTAGGCCCGTTCTGCTTTCTGGGGATCACTCTGGCGCAACTTCAGGTATACATAAACCCCGTCAGCATGGTTATCCACAGTCAAGATTTCCTTATCCAAACCCCGCAAGTGAAAATCCAATGTTTTTTCGATAATCAGGTCGAGGGCAGCACGGGTTTCCTCGTGGGTCAGGTCATCGCTTAAGAGTTTTCGGCCGCGACCACTGTATGCCAAGTGATAAAAGCAGGCCCGAGGGATGTTTTCTCTTTCGATGAGTTCAAGAATCGCTTCCAGTTGGTTGTAATTGTGCCGACTTAAGGTAAAACGCAATCCCACCCTCTGTCCAACCGCCAGACAGTTGCGGATCCCCTCAAGTGCAGCCTGAAACGCCCCCGCTTTACCCCTGAACTGGTCATTAGTCTTTCCTACTCCATCCAGGCTGATTCCCATATACCCCAAACCGATTTCCTTCAAGCGTTGAGCCACTGTAGGAGTAATCAGGGTACCATTGGTGGAGAGAGCAGTGTGGATACCTCGCTCTTTAGCATAAGCGGCCAGTTCAAAAAAATCCTGGCGCATCAAGGGTTCACCACCAGAAAAAAGCAGCACCGGAACCCGAAAAGAAGCCAGTTCATCAATGAAACTTTTCGCTTCTCGCGTGGTCAGTTCATTAGGGTGTTTCTGGCTGTTGGCACTAGCATAACAATGAATGCAGCGAAGGTTGCAGGCTCTGGTGATGTTCCAGACCACTACCGGGCCGCGGCCATCTGCTGTCCCATGCACTTGGTGTCGGGAAGAAGGGCTGTAACGCAACTGGTCGCCAAAATGACTTGTATCCCAAAGCAGTTTGCTGATGCTGATCACTTCTGGATGTTCCTCCTACTTCTTTAGGACAAACCTCATAGGCAACAAAATTACAAAGACGGAATCAGAATCGTAAAAGTTCGAAGCTTAATAACTATGCAAACCACTCATTAAATAATTGACTCCAAAGAAGGTGAACAAAACCAGAAAAAAGCCGAGCAGAACCATCGCGGCTGAAATTCTTCCTTTCCAGTAGCGTTTTCTCCGGAAGTGTAGATATAAAGCATAAACTATCCAGGTGAATAGAGACCACGTCTCCTTCGGATCCCAGCTCCAGTAACTACCCCATGCCTGCTCAGCCCAAATGGCACCAAAGACAATAGTCAACGAGAGCATAGTAAAGCCAAAGATGATAACTTTATACATTTGTTCTTCTAAATTTTGCGGCACTACTTCCTCCAGATGCTTTTGTTTTGTCCCCTTCAGAAGATAAACAGCAGCCAACCCCGCCCCGAACGCAAATGCCGCATAAGCCAGCACCGCGGTCAACACATGAACTGCTAACCACCCACTTTTCAATGAAGGCACAAGAGGTGCCACTTTATACTGTTCGCCAGGCATTAAAAACACAATTAGTCCAAGCAGGAGTGCTGCAATAAACATCACCGGTGCTCCAGCCACCTGAACTTTGCCTCGCACTAAAAACAGGAGAAATAACCCCACTGTAGCCCAGGCGAAGCTGAGAAGAAATTCATAGGTATTCGCCACCGGAAGGCGGCCGCTAACACCTATTCTTACAGCCAATGCCGCAGTATTTAGCACAAAGCCTACCACTACAAAGACTTTTGCTAAGTTGAAAACAAATGCTTTTTTGGTAAACTCAAACCAAGTGTGGGCTACTGCTGCAAATAGATAAATTAAAAATGCTACAAAAGTAAAAAGACCAAGTATTGAAATCAAACCCAGTCCCTCCTTGAACCACTTGCTGGTGAACTCTGTTCCTAAATTCCCTCCTCTCGACTCCTAGCCCTCAATGCACAACCCAAAACCAAAATAACCCCAAAAACCAGCAGCAGACCGCCTGCAAGGACTACCGAACGTCCGGGATCAATTTTTACCATCAGTGTAGATACTGGCCTCACCCCTGTAAAAACTAGTGTAACGTCATCACTTATTTTAATTTGCTCTCCCAACTTAGCGATACCAATTCCGAGGCGTTGTTGTCCCTTGTACACGGAAAAAACAACACGGGGATTATCTGGTCTAAGCCCTTTGCTGGTCATACCCCAAGCAGGGTCGTAATTAGGGATGTAGCGATACACTTTCACCTGAAATTCAGAGCCTGGTATGTGAACCAGCTCTCCCTCCATAACCGCTGAAGAGGTTTTAGAGCCTGCTGGCCCAGAAACCTCTTGCTCTACCAACCAGCTATAACTGTACTGGTATATCTTGAGTCCTTGGTAAGATAGCGGATGGTTGACACTTATTTGTTTGTCTACAGCTAACTTCTCTTGGTCATATAATGTTATCCTGGAAGTAAACTGTGATGGTGATCCGTCTTCATTATAATCTATAGTAAATTTTTGCAGACTTAAGGATAAATTTTTCTGTCTCTCACCTAAGATATCATCCAAATTGGCAGTTTCTCCTTGCGAAAGGCTCACGAAACCAGTTTTCCCCCCATATATAGAAACAACAACACCCGCGATAATCAGCAGCAAACTCAGATGAACCATTAAGATCCCCATTTGTCTTGCTTTTAGAACTGGAACTGTATTGCTGATGATAATAAACCGAAGCCTTTTTACAGAACAAAAAAGCAAATTAATAAAGAGCAAAGAAAGAATAGCTACAAACCACCAACTACGATAAAAATCTTCTTCACTGATAGTACTTCCGATGATAGAACCGATCCCGAGAAGAACTACAAGAAACAACCCAAACTGCATTGATTCCAGGAATCTGAGCGTTTTCCTGATTATGATCCCAAATTTATCCATAAGGTTGCATGTCCTTTCTTTACGTCATCCAGCTTTTAAAACTCATGCCGGAACAAATGTGTTTTCAAGCTGCTCCAGCATGTTCAAAAGAGCAACTAAATTTTTAGACAACTAAATTTTTAAAAATCTAATTTTTTTACCTCAAAACTTGCCTCCTGTTTCTGAGCTCCTTCTACCTGTCCCAATGCTTCTGTTGATGACTTGCGAAACTCCTTGTTCGCGTTCGCTATCGATTTGCCTACCTCCGGCAATTTTCCAGGATCAAAGATGATCAGTAAACGGTCAATATAGCTATTAGTTCCCATGGTCCCAAATTTGGCAAAAGCCCAAACATCCGTACCTAACCCCTTTCGAAAGCTATTATTTTTACCAAACACAAGCTCCCTAGTGCGTGCGCCCAGGATCAACTGATGGCTACCCAGCGATGCCCCTGGCGGGACAACTGGTAAACCAGAGGTCTGTCCATCCCGGTCCTCTCGTACTAGGAACAGCCCCTTTCAGGTTTCCTGCGCCTGCGAGGGATAGTGTCCGAATTGTCCCACAACATAGTCTTTCTCCCCTGTCGGAGGGATTTTACTGGGCCAATCCTCCACCAATCTTAAAAATGCTTCCTAATTATTTAATAATTTATTCACTTATTCACCAATGCCTAATCTAACACAAAGAAGAAAACTGGTCAATAATAATCTAAGCTGAGTCAGTGTCAAGACTTAGTAGGTAAAAAAGCTATTTGCGTTGTAAACATTTTTGCCTCCTGGGAGGCTAACGTCCATACCACGCATGGATGTTTTCCAAGCCACAGAACAAGGAAATTAACCTAATATTGGGGCAAGTGGGTTATATATCCTTTACCACCCCTTGTTAAAGGGCATACTTATCCTAACACCCCATTGGGACGCCCTTTTGGCACTGTAATTTCTCTGATTGGCCCTTGTTAGGCTGCCTTGACCAGGCTCCTCAAATTTATTCCCTGCTTTTGTCGCAACCGGCCTACAGTCATCGCCAGCATCACCATCAGGGCCAACCCGCAGCGCAGTCGCATTTTTTTCAAGCCCCGGATGAAATGCTTTTCAAATCCAAAGGCTTCGTCCAAACAGGCGTTTACTCTTTCCACAGCAGTACGTTTCTTATAGGTTGTCTCCCATTTGTAACTGGACCGCGCCAGCGGGGTAAAAATCCGCCGGTCTTGAGCAAGAGGTATACGCACTCCACCGGCTGCAGGACACTGTTTTATCCCCCGACACTCCAATCCATAGTGCCGAGCCAGACAGCGATACTTCAAGGTTTCCCGGTCTTTTTCAAATTCCCCGAAAATCATCTTGCGGCGTTTGTCCGTCCGGGGACAGTAACAGTAGACCGTACCACGATAATCATAGACAATGCTCTCTTTGCCGGCCAAAACCCGAGTTTCCTCACCATCCCGCCAATGATTGCGAATGTCAATAACCGGCTTGATCCGGTATTCATCGACAAGAGCTTCATGATTAGTTTGGTGTCATCACAGGCTTTATCCGCCGCTAATGCCTCACAGCGATCTATAATCTCTGGATTTTGTCCAGCCACCCGCTCAATCAACTTATGACCTTCTTTTACGTCACTGGCTGATGCTCTTGTCACTGTAAAGCCCACAGGTAGCTCATATACTGCATCAACTATGAGATGAAGCTTGTAGCCAAACCATGTAACTACTTTTTCCCACAGGGTACCGTCACTTCTTTCAGGGTGTTGAAAATCAGAAAAAATTATCAATCTCTCAAAATGGGAAGGGAAGCGAATGAGCCCGGAACGGGCGGAAGCCATCCGCCGGGTCACGATCCGGGGCGTCTTCGCCACCAAAGCGCTGAACACCGGGATGAACGGCCACCTCACCTATGCTAGCACACAGGTGCACTGGGACAGGCACAGGGTATTGGCCGGATGATGTGGCTCTTTTTCGCCGCCCTGATGTTTGCGAGTATATATTTGCTGAACTGCACCATAGGCCTGACCTCCGGGAAATAGAAGCATCTTGCCATTCGCCCGGGAGTACAAGATCGGGTAGGAGGGGGCGGTTAACCCCCGTCCCCCCACACCACCGTACGTACCGTTCGGTATACGGCGGTTCATAAGGCACTACGAAGT
>LDZS01002909.1_pt1 | contig 10603 bp, 12 predicted proteins | sample 615471 | NCBI WGS metagenome assembly LDZS01 (sample SAMN03408295, study PRJNA278302) | terrestrial metagenome | isolation source: oil reservoir sample K3 | place: USA: Alaska, North Slope, Kuparuk formation | collected 2013
TACTGCATATATTCCTAATACCAGGACTGCAGTAGCTATCATCTCGACTAAGAACGAATTAGCAAGTGTATAGCTGTCGTTAGCAGCTCCTGTATAGAATATATTCATATATCCATCTTTTATAAAATTGCCTCTATATATTACATATGCTAAACCAGCACCGCAGAAGGCTCCTGCTACTTGAACTATCATATATGCTATCGCTTTTCCTAGCGGGAAGCCTCTCCTCACTACTGCTGCTAATGTTACTGCTGGATTAATATGTGCACCAGTTACGCCTCCTGCTACGTATACTGCTATCGTCACTGCCATTGCCCACCCAAAAGCTATTGTATCCCAACCGTATCCTGCACCTGTTTTGAAAATTCCAAAACCATTTAGCCGTGGTGCAAAAAGAACATTAGCCACAACTCCACAACCTAGCATAATCAACAACAAGGTTCCTAAAAACTCTGCTAAAAGCTCCCCTTTTAAATTTTCTCTTTTCATAAATTCTCTCTCCCTTCATACAATAATTTATTTTTCTTGTTTTTAGAATTAAATAATCATTTTTAATTATTTTTACAATCTTATCTGCAAGTTTTATAACCAAGTGGAAGATGAGACCGTTTTTCTCCCTCTTTCAATTTTTCGCCTATACTTTAAACTATCCTGAAAGCATCAACTAACACACATCTTCTTTGTCTGGTAAATGTTCTTGCTGAAGTCAAACCTTCACCCGTAGGTCCTGCAATGGTTAATGTTGTATATCCTTCTCCTCCAAACCCTAACCCCGCATATGAAGGAGCATTTTTAACAAAGATGGTAGTTTGGATAGCTCTTGCAAATGCAGTCATGTTCTCTACATTTTTTGAATGCATTACTGCAGTATGTCTATTACCGCCTTCTGCTTTTACAGCAAGATTTATAGCTTCTTCTACGGTAGGTACTGTTACAAAAGGAATTACTGGCATGAGTTGTTCGTGGTATACAAGTGGATGTGAAACATCAACTGGCATTACTACTAATCTTATGTCCTTACCTGTTTCGATACCTATCTGTGATAGGATGAAATGAGCATCTTTTCCTATTAAATCTTTATTTATAGCCCCTCCTTGGAATATTAGTTCTGTCATTCTGTCAATATCTTTACCGTGTAATACATATGCACCTTCTCTTTTCATTCTTTCAAGCAACGTATCAGCGATTCTCTCAACAGCGATTATCTCCTTTTCCGCAATACATAGTAAATTGTTGTCAAAGCTTGCACCACATGCAATATCATGTGCTGCTTTTACTATATCTGCAGTTTCATCAACTACTACTGGTGGATTACCTGCTCCCGCGCCAATCACCTTTTTGCCACATCGCAAAGCTGTCTGAACGACTGCTTTTCCTCCTGTTACAACTACCATATTTACTTCAGGATGCTCCATTAATTTTTGTGCCGTCTGTATTGTGGGGTTATTTATACTGCAAACTAATCCGTTTGGTGCCCCTACTTTTAAAATTGCTTCATTTATTATTTCCACTGCCTTGTTTGAAGGCTTTTTAGCACTTGGATGAGGATTGAACACAACTGCATTCCCAGCTGCAAGCATACTAATTGTATTGTTAATAATGGTAGCTGTTGGATTAGTCACTGGAGTTATAGATGCTATAACTCCTACTGGCGCCATTTCAACTAAAGTTAGTCCTCTATCCCCTGTCCATGCAGTTGGTTTTAAATCTTCTGTTCCTGGTGTTTTCTTGACTGCTAATATATTCTTCGCTACCTTATCCTCTACCCGACCCCTTCCAGTCTCACTGACTGCCAATTCCGCTAATAATCTCGCATTGTTAAAGCACGCTTCTCTTATTGCCGCTATTATTTCTTCCCTTTTTTCCAAGTCCATAAGTGCAAATTTCTTCTGTGCTTCTTTTGCACATTCTACTGCTTCGTTAACATCATTAAAAATCCCAAGATCCCCAAGATCCGGATTATCCTTTTCCTTTTTTTCTTCTGCTTCTTTTAAATTTATTTCATTTAATATTTTTTTTGTAATAGTAACTACCAAATTTTCATCAATCATTTTGCAAAACCTCCTCACTTATATAAAATTTCTAAAATGTGCTCCATTTCTTTTACACAAGAAGTTGCTACAGCAATATCTTCCTCCACACTTCCTCCACTAACTCCTATCCCGCCTATTAACCGTCCTCCCCACCTTAATGGTATCCCGCCACCAAATGTTACAAAATTTAAACTACTAGCATTATTTATCCCATATAATTCACCACTTGGTTGAGCTAATTCATGCAGCTCAGAAGTTTCCATTTAAGTTTTACAGCTTCCCTTTCTGCCCTTCTTACAACTGTTCTCGCAAGATGTAAAGACGAGGAAGACAAATAAGGTCCAGGTAAAATAAAATCCCTAGGCAATTTAATATTTTCAGTAATTTCATCTATTTTCTTTTCCACCCATTTAACTTCTTCTTGAGTAAGCCGTACTTCTAGTTTTTCAGGCTCTAATGTTGCCAGTTCACTGTTAAGAATAAACAAGTCTTCTTCTATTTTTTGCAAATAGCCCCTTACTTGTTCCCTTTTTACACACGACCTTGCCAGCGAGATTGCACTTATAGCCTCATCAACTGTCCCATAGGTTTCAACTCGTTGGTCACACTTTTCTACCTTCCTGCCTCCAATTAGAGATGTTTCTCCCTTATCCCCCACTCTGGTATATATCCTCATTTCAAGCTCGCCTCTTCTATTTCAATATTATCTACAATTCCCACTATAGCCGCATCTATAGGAACACTTTCATTCGCTGCAACTCTCGTTGCAGTACTTCCTCTTACAATCAAAACTGTCTCCCCAATTCCAGCACCTACTGTATCTACTGCTACTAATAGTTCACCATTTTTACTTTCTTCTTTTTCATCTGCTTTGTTAATAAACTTCATAGGCTGTACTATTAATAATTTTGTCCCTATTAAAAAGTCATTCTTTTTTGTTGCAACTACATTTCCTACCACCTTTGCTAATTGCACTTTACCCACACCGCCTTACTTTTTACTTACTTTTTAGATTATGTTTTTATAACTTTTAATTGGTTGTCACGGATAAAGTCCATTGCCAACGGTGTTATTATTGAGTCTTTTGCTATCTCAATTGTATCTATCTTCCCTTTTAACCCTATTATATCTTCTCGAGTTATTATTTTCTTTTCTAATCTGATATTTTTCGCTCCATTATAGTAAGAATTTTCCCTTTTGCTTTTTTCTTCTTTATTTATTTTTTCTGCAATTGAAAAGCTATTACTATTAAGATAACCTAGTACTTTTTTTGCCAGCTCAAATGAATTACAAAGTTCTATCCCATAGCTTTCAATGTCTTTGAAAATCTTGTCGTAAGAATTTTTTAAAGCAGGTGGGAAATTCGAAAAACCTAACTCTCTCCACGTCTCTACGTTTAGATCTGCAGCATCCCTTACTGCCACTATTGGAACGTCTGATAATACACAATTAATTGCAATTTGAGTTGGAAGGGTATCTAAAATAAGATGGGATATTTTTGAAGCAGTATTTCTTGTCAAGGTTGCAAAAATGACCATGTTATGTTTTTGAACACATTCTCTTGCGTTTATAGCTTCACCTTCTTCAATAACCTCCACACTCTCAAGCTGGTCAGAGATCATTTTTTTGTTAAAAATTTGCGACGCTGCCCTAGAAAATACAAGAGTATATTCTACCATACTGTTTTCTTTTATTTTTTTCAGCTCGTCTAGCGATATATCAAAATTTACTTTTCCACCAGTAAAAACTACAAGAATTTTTTTTGAAAGAAACTTTTTTACAACTTCCTCTACTATTCTTTTTATCATTTCAATTGAAATATCACTCATTTAAATTCACCCCTTCTCACAGGAAAGAGCTATGCCTAATGGAGTTATAAAAATAGGATACTGAGGGACTATCACTTTTTTCCTTGTCGTATTTTCTACTACTTCTTTCAAACCATGCAATGCACTTGCTCCTCCTACTAGATAAATAGTATCTATATTGTCAAAAGAAAAAGTATGCCTTTTTATAATTTCAGCTACTTTCTCCATGCATGGTTTTAAAATAGGAGTCAGCAATTTCTGCCTTTGGACATCTAGTTTTATTTTCTCTGCCTCTTCAAAACTGATGTTGAAATGTCCCGCAAGTACAAGTGTAAAATGCGTACCTCCCGTAGGCTCATCTGCAACATATACGACCTTCCCATCCTTCAATACAGAAATTCCTGTTGTGCCTCCTCCTATATCCACCACTATACCATCCATAATTTCTAGCAGTTTTGCAGCTGCGGTTGGTTCATCTACCACCTTTATTACTTCTAAACCAGCTTCTTCTACGACATATTTTGTTGCTTTTGACACTCCTTCCCCTGTCCCAGGAGGAATAGCACATGCCGCAACTCTAAGTTTCCCTTCTAACTCTTCATTCAGGAAATCTACCATTCTCTTCACTATCTCTTTTGCCCCCACAAAATCTACTACTACACCATCTTTTACAACCTGGGCACTCTTCATTGCCCCTGCAACTGGTTCATTATTCTCATTTAGCACTGCTACAACTACATTTGCTGTTCCTAAATCAACCCCTATCTTGTATTCTTTACCTTTTTTTTGAGGCTTTTTGTTTATAATATTTGCAAATTTCTCACATATCTTTTCAGATATTTTAGGTACAACTTTTGTATCCATCTCTTTAATGCTCCCTTTTAAATCAGTTTTCCTCCTTATAGTAAGATATACCCTTTTGCTTGGTTCTTAATTCCTGCTGCGTTTGCTTCATCAGTATCTACGTGCATTTCTAATACGAATTTTTCTGAAACTCGTGCAAGGACGTTTTCAAATATCAATTTCCTTTCCTCACCTACTTCTACCTTTAACAAGTTTTTATCTTTTATTCCTATCTTTTCTGCTAAATTTTTTGGCATATGAACATGTCTCATGGCAACAATTACACCTTCTTCAAGTTTAACCGCACCCATTGGCCCTACAATGATACATCCAGGAGTACCTTCATGATTCCCTGAATCTCGCACCTGAGCTTCTATTCCCAATGTATAACAATCTGTTTTGGAAACTTCAACCTGTGTTCTCTTCCGTGCTGGCCCTAAAATTCTCACGCTTGGCAAAATACCCTTAGGTCCTACTATTATAACCGTTTCTTTTGCAGCAAATTCACCAGGCTGCATTAAGTCTCTTATGGGAGTAAGAGTATAACCCTTGCCAAATAAAGCTTCCATGTGTTCTTCGCTTAAATGAACATGTCTTGCTGATACATTTATTGGTACTTCTATTTTCCTTCTACTTTTAACTCCTTCTTTTTCTTCATAATCCCTAATTTCTTTTATTATAATCCGGGTAAGTTCTTCAATATTGAGGCAGTCCATCATATCACCTCATTTTTAGCTCGTTGTAATGAATGCACAGTGTACGTGGTTCACCTTTTTTACGTGGACATCCAGGATCTTTGCAGAGATTGCACGTATATGCCATTCCTTCCTTATCATCTTCTTCCTCTACTTCTCCAGTTTCTTCTTTAGCCTCACTTTTATCCTCTTTCTCAAATTTCTGTTCTATTTCTCTTTTCTCTATTGTCTCTCCTTCTGTTACTTTTATCTTTGGCTCAGAATCGTTTTTCTCTTTTTCCTCTTTCTCGATAACTGGCATCAATAAAGTAAGGTTTTTTTCTTCTCCCACAATAAATCCTACCTGCTTATCAGGCCGAGGTATTATATGAACTGCATAAACTTTGCCTACCCTTAAAGCCGCTGCTTTGCCAGCTTCTACTGCTGCTTTCACAGCTCCAACATCTCCTTTTATCTTTACTGTTGTAAGACCACTACCTCTAGCTAATTCGTAACCTATTAGTTTTACATTGGCTGCTTTAACTGCTGCATCAGCGGCTTCAATTGCTGCAACAAGCCCTACTGTTTCTATTAATCCTATGGCTTCACTCATACCACCTCTCCACCTCACTTTTGTAACGTCAAATTAAAGCCTTAAATTCGCATATCTATAGTCTCTAAAACATTGGAATAAAAATTTTTTCGAGAAAAAGGAGGATTCCCTCCCCTTGGTGTCGTAGGTAGTAGTTGTAGCAAAAACAAACACCATCAACCCAAAGGAGGGAATCCTAATTTATGTTTCGACAACTACTACCCGTTTTCCTTCTTACTCATTTATTAAATTTTTTGCTTAAAATTTCTCTATTCGCTCTCAAACACTTTAAAGTAGATATTCAGCCGCCTGTTGACCTCCAACCTTCAGGCTACAAAGTTTTCTCACCTTTAGAGGATCCTTTGCCACTTGTTGAAAAAGTTGTTGAGAAAAAAGATTACAAGAAAATCCTTGCCGAAGCTGAAGCTCAAGGTAAGCCTATCTCTCATGTTAGACGTATTAAACCCCTTTGTGTTGATGTTGATAAGTGCCCTGTTTGCGGTGCCCCTCCTGATTATTTGTACAGTTTTGGTAAAGACCCTGACGGCTTTCAAAAACTACAGTGTAAAGTGTGTAAACATCAATGGGCTCCTGGTAAACCTGCTCCTAAAAAGTCTCGCCCTACTTACCGCTGCCCTTTCTGCGGGTCTGCCCTTATTCAGGATAAAACTAGAAAGAATTTTACTGTGTTTAAGTGTCGCAATGATAATTGCCCTAAGTGGCTTAACCACCGTAAAAGATATCGCTTCAGAGCTTTTGATGTTGATTTTGACGAACTCTCTTCTTCTTCTCCAAATGCTGCCCCTGTTAACCTCGCAAAAAGCCATTTTAGCCCATTCTTGATAGCACAAACTGTTAATTTATACGTAGGTCTCGGTCTTTCTTTAAGGCAAACTGTCTCTGCACTACAGCATATATGGCAAGTTCAACTCTCTCATCAGACTATACAAAACTGGGTGGTTTCCTTGGCCTCTAAACTCGCTCCGCTTGTTAAGTCTATCAACCTCCCTTTGTCAGGCCTTGTTGTTATTGATGAGACTTACATAAAGGTCAAAGGTAAGTGGCATTACCTTTTTACTGCCTGTGATGGCTTGAGAGGTTTTATTATCTCACAGCACCTTTCTCCTCATAGGGATGCTTTAGCTGCTTTGACAATCCTTAAAGAGGTCATTGACCGTTACAACAACCGAGAATTCATTTTAGTCACAGATAAAGCGCCTATTTATGATGTGGCAGTCCATTTCGCTTCGGTTTTCTTTGGAGCCAATATCCGTCATCGACCTGTGTTGGGAATCTCTCCTCCACCCGGTGGTGACAGTCATACTTACAGACCGTATAAAAACCGTTTAGAACGCTTATTTGGCTCTTACAAGGCTCATTACAAGCGCCATAAGTCTTTTAGTTCTTTTGAAGGTGCCGTCGCTCATGCATTGCTATATCAGCTGTACTACAATCACTTGAAACCTCATGAGGCTTCCGATGGCAAAGTACTTGCACCCCTTAAAGATAAATATGGCCACCAAGTGGATAATTGGGCTAAACTGATTCAATGGTTTGTTGAGCTTAATTAAACTCTATAATCTTGACAACTTTTATGTGGTAAGTTAGACTGTATTTGAAATAGTCTAGCTTACCATAGGGTGATGTTTGCCTTCTTTGCCCATAAAAGCTTAGATTTTATTTACTTATAGTTTTTCCCTAGGTGTCATTTTAAGTTATTGATTTAATAATCACTAATTTCTTTGCTAACTACTACCTACAATTTCTATTTTTTAGGGAATCCTCATGTTCCTACTTGACGCTACCCTCACTTTCTTACGCAAAAACTAATGGTAAATTTTTGGCTAACCTGGCTGCATTTATACCAATATTTCTATACAAATTGGGATCGTACTTTTCTCCTCTCAGCGTCTGAATAGGCAAGTTGGGTGGTAAACGTCTCTGCAGCAATGCACAATCTCCATTTTTCAAAACCCCAATCCCAATTCCTAAGTTAGAATTTCTTGAAGCGTTTTGTGCTAAAACCTCTACAGAATCTTCAACCTTTTCTACTTGTTGGATTTGAAAGGGTACGCCTTCTTCCTTGATTCACAGGTCTTTTAGCTAATACTTCAAATCGCTTAGACCTCATTCTCACTCCCTCTTTTCTTTCAAATTTGTTTCGCTATCGTGCGAAGTTAGATATATGGATGAGTTAAATATAAGGTTCACCACTCAGAGATTTTGGTGCCTCTCCAAGTGTACTTAGAAGCTTCAATCCCACTTCTCTTGCAGCAATAATAGCTTGTCTCACTGCTCCAGAATCTCCTGAAATAGATAATATCGCCTCATTTGTCATACTGGTACCTTTTGCTGGACTAGCATAGCCAATAACTTCTACTTCTGCTGCCTTTACAGCAGTATCACAGCATAATACTCCAATTGCAGCTGGTGCTCCCACAATCAATCCAAATGCCTTTCCTAACGGAGCTCCAAATGCTTTTTGCAATGCATAGCTTGCTCTTGCAGTATACTGGAATTCTAAATGTCCAGCTTCGTTTACATATACATCGCCAAAGGTGCGTCTCAGCTCTTTCAATGCAACCTCTACTGCTCTTCTTGCATCCGAGACTTCTTCTGCACCGAAGATGATAAGGTTCCCATGTCCAGCGCCACCTTTCGTATCCCTTGGCAATTCAATAGCAACTACTTCTGTGTTTGTAGCTTTTACTGCTTCATCCGCAGCCATTATTTGTGGTCCTGCTCCTGTACGACCACCAATTATTCCTATAGAACGATACTTTGGGTCAATTCCCATTTTCTCATGCAAAGAAGCATCCACATTTGCAATTACCAATCCAATTGTGTCACCTAGTGCAGTACCTACAAATTCAGTCAAGCCTGGATTTGTAATTACTGGCTCTCCTCTATTTGCTTTATTTTCTTCTTTTTGCTCTATTCCTACTTTTTTCAATACATCTTCGACTACTTTTTTGATTACTTGTTCATCCATATTATCCTAGTACCTCCTTTCTTTCACATAAAATTTTTACTCTTCAGCTTTAGGAAGAATCTTCTCAACATCTGCGTGAGGTCTTGGAATTACATGGACAGATACAACCTCACCAACTTTTCTTGCTGCTGCTGCCCCTGCGTCAGTAGCAGCCTTAGTCGCCCCTACATCTCCTCTTACCATTACAGTTACTAATCCTGACCCTATTTTTTCATAACCAACTAGTTTTACGTTTGCTGCCTTTGCCATCGCATCTGCAGCTTCAATTGCTGGTACTAATCCTCTTGTTTCTACCATTCCTAATGCTTCACCTGCCATTAAAAGACACCTCCATAATAGTTTGTTTTTTAATATTTTATTTTTCTTTATTTATAATTCGCCTTAATAACAAAATTACCTCTTAATAAAAATGACATATCCACTGTAATAAATAGATGAATTAATTTTATAGAAAAAATTACTAATTAAGTATTATAACTGTAATAGAATTTTTTTGACTTCTAGATGTTCTTTTTTGACATCCCACCAGAATGAGTTCTAATCTTTTGCATAGAAATTTAACATCGCGTTAACAGAAATTATACATAAAATTATATATTTATTAAAAACTAGAAACTTTATAACTAGTATCTAATAGATCTCTTTGACTATTAATTGGCGTCCTCGCATTATTTTAATGAAAAAATATATATATTAAATGTAAAAAAATCCCTTTGTAATAAGGGACATAAGAAAAAAGCACTAAAAAACATCTTATTTCATTTATTAAAAAATTATTAATATTAATGGAATAACGTTAATTTAATATTGTCAATTAAAACAAAGTACTAATTGCTATAAATAGTAAAATAATACCACTTATCAGTGTTCCAAACTGACTAAGTGTAAAAGAACCTATCCGTATTTCCGCAACTCTTTTTCCTAATTTTACACCTACCCAAACAGAAATAAAGCTTCCAATTGATGTAGTTAATGATATAGTAAAAGGAGAAAAGCTTAAAATGCCTGCACCCAAACCGTTGGTAAGAGCATTTGCTGAAAGGGCTATTCCTAAAAGAATTGCTTCAATCAAACTGATTTCTCCTGATTTATCCAAATCTACAATTTCGGGACTTTCTAAAATGTCTTTTATAGAATTATATTTTGACTGTCTTACCTTTTTGTTAACTGACTTGCGAGGTACGGCTAGTAAAATAATTCTAAGTCCGATTATAAACAGCAAAAAAGCCCCTACAAAAATAGAAAGTGACCCAGGCAGTACTGAATTTAACCATTTGCCAAAGATAATCCCAGATATACTGAACAAAAAAGCTATTATTGCGATAATAGCATTAGAGAAAAAACTTATTCGTATATTTCGTATGCCATAAGAAAGGCCTACACCAAAGTTGTCTATGCTTGCTGATATTGCAAGGCCTAAAATAATTAGCCATTTCATATTTTATACATTCCTTTCTATCGAATTAATTTAAAAAATGGCACTGTTGATTAACATTAAAAATGGTTATTTTTAAGATACTCCTGGTTTTTATCTTGATAAAATTATAAATTTTGGAAATAATTTATTTTAATATGAAATTTTTCATTTTCATCTTTTAAAAGCTTTCTATTTTTTCTCTGAAACTTTTAACAAAATTATATTTATAAATTGCAATATTAAA
>LDZS01003685.1_pt1 | contig 10557 bp, 7 predicted proteins | sample 615471 | NCBI WGS metagenome assembly LDZS01 (sample SAMN03408295, study PRJNA278302) | terrestrial metagenome | isolation source: oil reservoir sample K3 | place: USA: Alaska, North Slope, Kuparuk formation | collected 2013
ATACTTGCATACGCGGGCATTTCCATTGGGAAAGATTTGGGTACACTAAAAAAGACGGGGTGGAGAATTTTAATTGTATCCTTTGTCGTTTTCATAGGTACATACGTTGGTTCCACCGTCATCGCACAGGTGGTCTTGAAGATCATCGGGGAGATTTAAAGCCGTTTGCGTATTTAGAGAATTAATAGATCTTTAAACAATTAGAAAAGGGCAAATTATAAAACTTTCGACATGCCAAATGAAGCATGAGTGCTGTTTCACTTTGATTTTACGTCAGACGACTAATTTAATTGACATTTATTTTTATATTTAGTATGATTTGTGATAGAAATGATAAGGTTGTATTTATGTAGCCTCCGAGTCAATGTTTCTAAGGGCAATTGCCTATGAGCATTGACCAAAAGGGTCTTTTTGGAAACGAAAAGGCCTCCCGTCTGGAAAGGAGGAAGTGATATTTCTACCCCCTTCCCAGAAGGAAGGGGGTAGTTTTTTAGTATAGGCATCCACGAAATCCCGTCAGAGATAAACATTCCTTGAACTATCTTTATACCTCACCGGCACCCAAGTACTTATTCACGAAAGAGGTGATAGCAAAAAATCACTTTTAACAGTCAGTAGTTGTATAGGGTCGTCAATCGTCAAGAATTTTTCTTAGATTTCATGTGAGTGCGGACGTGCAAAAACTGCAAGAGTGTATAAAGTGTCGAAAATTCCCTTACTCTATTTGTTTTAGATGAAATTGGATGATGCTGCGTGATGAAAGAGAAGGAGTGATATGAAATGATCCAAAAGCATTTTTTTGTCAATGGGGTAGAACGCAACATTATAGTCGATGGCAAGGACTCATTGGCAAAGGTTTTGCGTGAGCAGTTAGACTTGACGGGAACGAAGGTCGGTTGCGGGACTGGACAATGTGGTTCATGTTACGTAATCCTGAATGGCAAACTTGTTCGTTCCTGTATCTTTAAGGTCGATAAGCTCAACGAGGGAGATTCCATAACTACCATCGAAGGAATTGGCGCACCTCAAAAGATGCATCCAATCCAGAAGGCCTTTGTTAAGCACGGGGTAACACAGTGCGGTTTCTGCAATCCAGGTTTCATCGTATCGGCTAAGGTACTTTTAGACAGCAATCCCTCTCCGACACGTGAAGAAGTTAGGGAGTGGTTTCATAAGAATCGCAATGCATGTCGCTGCACGGGCTACATTCCCATCGTTGATGCCGTCATGGATGCGGCCAAAGTCCTAAGGGGAGAGATGGATGAGTCGGAGCTGGACTTCAAGATGCCCGAAGAGGGCAAAATTTGGGGCACCACCTACCCCAGGCCCACTGCTGTGGCCAAAGCCACAGGCACGCTGGATTACGGCGCTGACCTGGGGATAAAGATGCCCAAAGGGACCTTACAGCTTGCCCTCGTTCAGGCAACGGTGAGTCACGCTAATATCAAAAACGTCGATACGACCGAGGCCGAAAAGATGCCAGGTGTTTACAAAGTGGTTACGCACAAGGACATCAAGGGCAGAAACCGTATAACAGGGCTAATCACATTTCCGACCAATAAAGGAGACGGTTGGGATCGTCCGATCCTTTGCGACGAAAAGGTCTTCCAGTTCGGAGACGCCATTGCCATCGTCTGTGCAGATACCTACGAAAACGCCTGTGCTGCAGCAGAGAAAGTCAAGGTCGACCTGGAAATATTGCCGGCTTACACGAGTGCCCCCGAAGCGATGGCCGAAGATGCGCTAGAAATTCACCCCGGTACTCCAAACATTTACTACATCCAGAATCTGGAGAAGGGCGAACCTACGAGACCAATCTTTGAAAAGGCTCCATATAAAGTAGAGGATAATTTTTACATCCAAAGACAACCTCATATGACCATCGAGCCAGATGTTGGATTTGCTTACCTCGATGACAACGGCATTTTAAAAATTCACTCCAAATCCATCGGAGTTCACCTGCACTTGCTGATGATCGCTCCCGGCCTTGGCTTGGAGCCCGATAAAATAGCTCTTGTATCAAATCCCATGGGCGGAACTTTTGGATACAAGTTCAGCCCTACAATGGAAGCCCTTGTCGGAGCAGCTGCCCTGGCAACGGGGAAGCCCTGTTTCTTAAGGTACAACTACTTCCAACACATGACCTACACAGGGAAGCGATCCCCCTTCCATATAAACATCAAGTACGCGGCCGACAAAGAGGGCAAACTGCTTGCCATGGAAACGGATTATGCAGTTGACCATGGACCTTACTCCGAATTTGGAGATTTATTGACGCTTCGAGGTGCTCAATTCATGGGTGCCGGATATAATATTCCAAACATCAGGGGAAGGGGAAGGACGGTCTGCACTAACCATGCTTGGGGTTCTGCCTTTAGAGCCTACGGATCTCCTCAATCTTTCTATGCCTCGGAACTTCTCATGGACGAGTTGGCCGAAGCAATAGGCATGGATCCCTGGGAAATCCGATATAAAAATTGTTATCGTCCGGGCTCAACAAACCCGAGCGGTCAGGAACCAGAGGTCTTCAGCTATCCCGAAATGCTTGAGGCTATAAAGCCGAAGTACGAGAAGGCAAAGGAAAAGGCAAAAAGAGAATCCACAGATAAGATCAAAAAGGGAGTGGGGCTTTCTATCGGCTGCTACGGAAGCGGCCTTGACGGCCCAGATGGTTCCGAGGCCTGGGCAGTTTTTAATCCGGATGATACCGTCACTATAGTATCAGCGTGGGAAGATCACGGTCAGGGAGCAGATATGGGCGTAATAGGGACAGCCCACGAAGCGCTCCGTCCTATGGGCATCACTCCAGATAGGATCCGTTTCACCTGGCCCGATACGTCCAAAACTCCAAACTCGGGACCTTCAGGAGGATCGCGCCAACAGGTCATGACGGGCAGCGCAATAAGGATCGCATGCTCCGAAATGCTCAAATCTCTACGAAAACCCGATGGGACGTATATGAACTACGCAGAAGCCGTTAGTGCAGGCAAGCCTTTGAAATACGTAGGCAAATATACCGTTCCGGGCGTCCCCTGCGACGAAAAAGGACAGGGAAAACCTTTCGTCGTCTATATGTATGGGGTATTTATGGCAGAAGTTTCTGTAGATACTGAAACCGGAAAAGTCTCTGTAGACAAGATGACCCTTATGGCCGATATCGGAAAGGTCAATAACCGCCTCGTGACCGATGGCCAAATATACGGTGGCATCGCCCAGGGGATCGGCCTTGCCCTATCGGAAGATTTCGAGGACATAAAAAAGCATTCTTCCCTCATCGGAGGAGGATTCCCTTACGCCAAGGATATCTCGGATAACATCGAGATAGTCTACTTTGAAAATTACCCCCGTGAGTTTGGTCCATTTGGAGCTGCCGGAGTAGGAGAATTACCCCTCACAAGCCCCCATGCCGCTATAGGAAACGCCATTTACAACGCCTGCGGAGTCAGGGTCCACCGTCTGCCTGCCAAACCCGAAAAGATACTCGCCGGCCTCAAAGGCGAATACGTCTAAGAAGAAGTGTTAATGAGCGCTCACCCAAGATTTATTCAAACCTTGGGTGAGCATGTTCAAGCATTTGAGGAGGAAGAGAGCTTATGGAACGCCTTGACTTAACCAATTTCGAACAACGCTGTATCCAAGAGGAACTTCCTTATTGTCAGGCTGCATGTCCTCTTAAAGTGGACGTAAGGTCCCTTTGCGCAGCTATAGGGCAGGAACAATTCGACGAATCGAGGAAAATACTTTCAAGGTCGATGCCCCTGCCAGACATTCTTGGCAGAATCTGCGATCATCCCTGTGAAGATGCCTGCATCCTATCTCAAAAGGGAGGTTCTATTGCTATCGGAAAACTTGAACGATTTTGTCTTGAAAACTCCAAGGATATGGGAATGCTACTTCGCCTTCCTTCAAAGGTAAAGTCTGTCACCGTTTACGGCAGTGGACTTTCTTCGTTAACCTGCGCCTTTGAGCTTGCAAGAAAGGGTTATACTGTACAAATGGTATTTAACGGTGAAATTCTCGGCGGAAGACTTTTATCCTTACCGGAGGAAGTTTTACCTCAAGAAATTCTTGTCAATGCTTGGAAAACCTTAATTCAAATGGGAATAACGCGGTCTCAAGAAAAAGACCCAATACGAAGTGATATTGAAGAGGGAAATGCTGTTTATATAGGCATTGACGACCCCGATTGGTCAGATAGAGTAGACAATAAAGAAATAAACCCCCAAACCTATGAAACTTCCATTAAAGGACTGTTTGCCGGCGGTTTTCCTCGTAGCGATAAACCTTCGCCTGTTTGGGAGTCGGCTGACGGCAAGAGAGCAACAAACACTATAGACCGTTACCTGCAGGGAACATCTCTACTGTCGGGAAGGGAAAAGGAGTTCTCAGTCCTTACGAAACTTTATACCCCACTTGAGGGGGTACGATCCCTTTCTCCCCGAGATGACCCTATAGAAGAAGCGAAACGCTGTATCAAGTGCGAGTGCCTATATTGCGTGCACGAATGTGCTTTCTTGGAAAAATATAAGGGTTATCCGAAGGTATACGCCAGGCAAATATATAACAATTTCGCAATAGTCCAAGGCACCCACAGCGCCAATAAAATGATAAATTCCTGTTCGCTTTGCGGACTTTGCGAGGTACTTTGCCCCAACGATTTTTCGATGGCCGAGCTATGCAGATTTGCTCGGGAACAAATCGTTGAGCGAAACATCATGCCGCCATCAGTGCATGAGTTTGCACTCCTCGATATGGAACATGCCAACTCTCCAAGGTCGTCCGGATTTAGAAGCGGAGCAAAGACGACCGATGCCATCTTCTTTCCCGGTTGCCAGTTGAGCGGTGCCATGCCGGATCAGACAGAAAGAGTCGCAAACTTTCTAAAGGAGACGTTCGACGGCCATGTTGGCATAATGCTCGGGTGCTGCGGTGCTCCCGCATGGTGGGCAGGTAGGCGAGACAAAGCAGATGAGGTCGTTAAAAACATTGAGAAAACTATCGAATCCTTGGGAAACCCGATGCTGATTTTGGCTTGTTCATCCTGCAATGATGTATTTAAGCATTTTTTACCTAATGTGCCCAGGGTCTCATTGTGGCAGGCATTACTTGAAAAGGGGTTACCTGAAACAAGACCTGTTGCGGAAACTCTTGCGCTGCATGACCCTTGCACGACCCGTCACGAACCGGATTGGAGGCAGTCGGTCCGAAAGATACTTCAAACCCTGGGACAACCTTATGAAGAGCTCCTCTTTGCTGGTGAAACCACGCGCTGCTGCGGTTACGGCGGCCTTCAGTTTATGGCCGACCCCGACCTTGCACGAGAGGGCGTTTCACGAAGGCTTAAAGAAAGCAAAAATAATTTTCTGACCTACTGCGCCATGTGCCGCGAAAACCTTTCCGGGTCAGGGAAAACGGTCTTACATCTGTTGGACATCCTCTTTCCCCCTCCTGCAGAAAACAAGCGTTTAGGTTACGCCAAACGACAGCAGAACAGGGAGTCCCTTAGGCTAAAACTTCTTGGGCTTTGCGACCTACCTCAAGAGCCATGGGATGCTCTGCCCATATTTGTCTCTGACGCGGTTCGCGAAAAGCTTGAAGATCGTCATATCATCGATAGCGATATAAAGCAAACCCTGTGGGAAGCCTCTTCGAGGGGAAGGTACCTCATCTCTCCCGAGGGCACTAAGCTTGCTTCTTCGAGAATAGGAAACGTTACTTTTTGGGTGGAATTCCGCGAGGATGATCGTTCTTTTGTGATCATCAACGCCTGGAGCCACAGGATGGTCATGGAGTTGATATCATGAGCAAGGAAACTGATCTCGGTTTTCACGAAGAGACTGAGTGGAGGTGCAGCTGTGGCAACGAACTTACGCCGCACAAGGTTGCGGCGCTCTATCTCGGTAACCGCTTCGAGATAGAGCTTCCTGCCTGCTCTCGCTGCCGATTCATATTGGTGCCGGAGTCATTAGCGGTGGGGAAGATGCTCGAGGTTGAAAAGATATTGGAGGACAAATAATGTCTTTGCCCTACGAACATCCAAAGTGGCATTTGGTCATGGGCGAAGCGCTTCACCCGGGAGGAGAAGCACTCTCAAGAAGACTGATACGCTTGTGCAACTTCCCCCCAAAGGCCAAGGTGCTTGATGCAGGCTGTGGTGCAGGTGCAACGCTGGGACTTTTGATTGAAGAGGGTTTGGACGCCGTCGGACTAGACAAATCTTATGAGTTGCTCTCGAAGGCAAAGCAAAAGGGGCCGACAGTACGCGGAGATTTGTGTGGTATGCCCTTCGAAGACGGCAGTTTTGACGGTGTGATCTGCGAGTGCGTCCTCTCGCAGCAAAAGGAGCTTTCGCCAGCCTTGTCAGAACTTGCAAGAGTCTTAAAGGAAGAGGCAATTTTGGGCATAACAGACATCTTTTCCCTCAATCGCAGTTTCGACAGTCACACCTTCTACGGTTCATGTGCAAGCGGAGCCAGGTCCGCACTTGAATTGAACGAAGCATTCAGGATCCATGGATTTGAGGTCTTTTTCTTTGAAGCTTATCCCAAACTGCTCCGGGAATGTACTGCCCAACTGGTGTGGGCAGGCGTCATTGAAGCACCTATAAAGACGTGTTGTAGCTTGAGTTACGGCCTATGGTTGTGCAGAAAGGTGGGCAATGAAGGCACATTAAAAGAGCGATATGAGATTGATGACGCCAAAAGGGCAGCAGGTTAATCGGGAAGATTAAAGGAGAGATTAATATGCAAGACCTAAGCACCGCAGTCATGCAATGGGGGCAGGAAGGTTTTTGCTGTTCACAGGTCATGATACTAGCAGGATTGGCGCTTACAGGGAAGGAAAATAAGGATCTGACAGCAGCGATGAACGGCCTTTGCAGAGGGACATTTTCGCCTGCTTGTACGTGCGGGGCATTGACAGGCGCTTGCTGTCTTCTTGGGTTTTATGCCGGCAAGGGGGCGCCATTTGAAGAAAAAGACCCCAAGTTGCCCGAAATGATCGGCCGCCTCCACGAATGGTTTCAAGAAAGTTGGGGATCGGGTGGGCGCGTCAACTGCGGGGATATTCTGGGCCACGAGCCAATTACAGATCCAAAGAAATGCTTTCAAAAATGTTTTCCAATGATAATGGAAACGTTGGATAAGGCTTTAGAGCTTCTTGAAACCCATGGTTTTGATATACGGGAGGGGCGGCCCCTTTAATGACGATCTTACGACACACGTTCAGCGTATGCCCTGTCTGTCTAAAGCAAGTCCCGGCAGTTCTGGAAGGAAAAGAAAACGACGTCTTCTTGAGGAAACATTGCCCGGATCATGGAGAGTTTTCCTGCCTGGTATGGGAAGGAAAGCCAAGACTTGAGGCTTGGACATCGGGCCGTTTTCCGGTTACGGGACCTGAGGACATCCCCCCTGAAGCTTGCCCTGCCGGGTGTGGGCTGTGCGCCGATCATCTGCAAAAAAGCTGCACAGTGGTGGTTGAGGTTACCGAAAAGTGTCAACTCAAGTGTCCGGTATGTTTTGCAAGCGCAGGAGAGGGCTTTGAGCCTGACTTTCATGATTTGGCGAAGTTGTTACATGACGTGCACCATAAGGCATCAAACGCCATCCTGCAATTTTCGGGCGGCGAACCGACGATTAGAGACGATCTATTTGACCTTATTCGGTTGGCCTCAAATCTTAAATTCCCAGGAATTCAGCTAAACACAAACGGCCTTAGGCTGGCACAAGAGCCAGGTTACGCGCAAAAATTAAAAAAATTAGGACTGAACTGGGTGTTTCTGCAATTCGATGGCCTTCGCGAAACGACTTACAGGGCCTTGCGGGGAAGGCCGCTTTTGAGCGAGAAGGTACGGGCTATAAACGCGTGCCAAGAGGCGGGCCTTGGGGTCGTCTTGGTTCCCACTCTCGAAAAAGGGATCAACGACAACGAGATGGGAGATATCGTCCGTTTCGGACTTTCTTGCTTTCCAGCCGTTAGAGGAGTCCATTTTCAGCCCATGAGCTATTTTGGCCGTTTTCCTGAACCGCCAAGCGACGATAAACGTCTGACGCTTCCAAGGATCATGAGAGATCTGGTAGCACAGACAGATGGGATGATCGATTTATCTCATTTTCGTCCATCTCGATGTGAGCATGAACGATGTTCCTTTCGGGCAGTCTATCTGGTTGAATCCCCTGACAAAATCATTACCCTGACAAGTGAGCCATGTTGTTGTAACGGTCGGTCCTTAGATGAGGGATTTAAAAGCTCTGTCGAAAGCATCCGACGCCGCTGGGGAGCCGACATCGCCCCAAAGACTTGTGACCTACAGGGTGGAGATGCCTTTGAAAGGTTTATCGGCCTTTACGAAAGAGGGAGCTTTAGCGTAAGCGCTATGGCCTTTCAAGATGCGGAAAACCTCGACTTAGAACGTTTGCGCTTCTGCTGCATTCACGTGGCAGCACTTGATGGAAGACTTGTACCTTTTTGTGCCTGGAACCTGACCGCCAGGGACGGCAGGCCCCTGTATCGTCACCTATGAAAATCCCGCTGACCCCTCTGGACCCATGGATTGCCAGCCGCCTTGCCAAGGAGTTTCCCTGGCGCGCGGCCGGGGAAAAGTCCGTCAGGGTCAAAGACCGCAGCGAAATAGAAAGGGCACAAGAGCACCTTTTATCCCGTACAGTCGAGCATGCTTTTTTGCACTCCCCTTTTTACCGTGATCGCTTTGGCTTTGTAAAGGGCGTCCCTTTCAACCAACTTCCCTTCACCTTCCCTCAGGATCTCGCTGAATCGGCGTTGCGCTTTTTGACAGTGTCTCAGTCAAAGGTACGTCGCATCGTTACTTTAAACACCTCTGGAACGTCTGCTCCTTCCAAGAGGGTCTTTTTCACCGAAGAAGATCTAAAGGCGACCGAAGATTTCTTCATGTACGGAATGTCGACATTTACACCTCCGGGAAGCAAAGTCATCGTATTTATGGAAGGGCCTTTCCCCGACAGCATAGGGCAAATACTTAAGCGTGCTTTAAAACGCCTCGGATGTGAAACGCTTGTATTTGGGCTTATCCGCAACCCGACCGAAGCAATTTGGGCCATAAACGATCACCACCCCAATATCGTAGTCGGTCTTTCTGCGCAGATTGCAAGGATTGCGGGAAAGACCACTCATAAGCCCGATTTTGTCCTGCTTAGCGCTGACATGGCGCCTTTTTCGATAAGGCAGCGAATAGAAACACTATGGGAATGTACGACCTTCAACCATTACGGCCTCACCGAAACAGGCTGGGGCTGTGCAGTGGAGTGCTGCGCAAGGCAGGGATGTCACGTCAGAGAACTTGACGTCTACGTTGAAATCGTAGATGAAAACGGACAAACACTCCCAGATGGCGAATGGGGAGAAATAGTAGTCACCACACTTGGTCGAACGTCTTTTCCATTGATCAGGTATCGAACGGGCGACGAAGGCCGCGTGCTTCCTGGCATCTGCCCTTGCGGTTCGCCCTTAAAACGCATAGAAGTTCTTGGACGGCTTCCCATAAAAGGCGCAGGATGCGTCCCGCTTCGCCTTTATGACGTGGAAGACGCCCTTTGGGGATTGCCCTGGATTGAAGACTTTAAAGTATCCCTGCAGTATGCAGACGGCATCCCTGAAAAATTATTTTTGACCGTCGCCGTGCCTGAAGACATGAAGGATTGCATCGACAAAGCAGTCGATGTTTTAAGGCAAGTTCCCAGCGTTCCTCGCGATATCATCGCAAAAAGAGCGGATCTTTCCTCAATCCGACATCAAGGCCCGAAGATGGACTGGGAAGGCTGAGCAATCGGCAAAGATCGTATAATATATGTTAAGCACATTCGCGAAGGCAGTGACAAAAATGAAGGAGATACCTTATAGAGATTTCTCAAAAAATGACTTGGACGACAAGGTCGCGGCCATAAACCGCAAGCTTTTTTATAGGATATTCGATCCGATTGCGCTGTATCGGGTTTTGTATGACGAAAAGGGCAATCCAACAAATGTGGTCTTTATGGACATAAACCCAGCCTACGAACGCGTCATGGGAGTAAGACGCAAGGACATTATAGGAAAGACCTTTGCTGAAGTTTGGCCACTCGCTGAAAGGCAGTGGCACCAGCTTGTCATCGATGTAGCTCGAAGCGGACGCTCCAAGCACTATGAAGGAGAAAGTCGCGACACAGGCAAATATCTCTACGGCCTCGGGTTTAGCCCCGCAAAAGGTCAGGTAGCTGTAGTCTTTCTCGACATGACAAATTGGAAGAGGACCGAAGAGGCACTTCGAAAAAGCGAGTCCCAGCTTCTAAGTTACCGCGAGGAACTTAGGAAACTGATAGCAAAGATTTCGCTAACGGAAGAGGAGACGAGACACAGTATAGCCACAAATATTCACGATAGAGTGGGCTATTCTCTGGCGATGATAATGCACCGATTGCAACAACTCCACGGAATAGCCCAAGACCATAACACTAAAAATGAACTGGAAGAAATCATGAAGATGCTGGATAATGTGATACAGGATACCAGAACCCTCACCTTTGAGATAAGTTCACCTCTGCT
>LDZS01000101.1_pt1 | contig 10506 bp, 14 predicted proteins | sample 615471 | NCBI WGS metagenome assembly LDZS01 (sample SAMN03408295, study PRJNA278302) | terrestrial metagenome | isolation source: oil reservoir sample K3 | place: USA: Alaska, North Slope, Kuparuk formation | collected 2013
GTTAACATTGCGGATGTGACGGCGGATACCTACAACCCGAACCCTGATACAAGCGCAAACGCCACTGTAACGGTTAACCCAAGGGCAGAGCTCACCATTAACAAGACAGTGGATAGAAGGGCTGTGCGCATTGGTCAGAATGTAAGGTTCACCATAACGGTAACCAACAATGGACCCGACACAGCACTTAACACAATGGTTACCGACAGGCTGCCAGATGCCATGAGGTACATATCATCAAACGCCACCAGGGGTTCATACAACCCTGCAACTGGTGTCTGGATGGTGGGAGACCTCCCAGCAGGTTCAAGTGCAGTCCTCGACATCGTGGTTCAGCTCATAAGGCGCGGCACATTCGTCAACGTTGCAACCGTGAGCTCAGGTTCAAGTGGGGGTAACAACACCACGGACGTTGAGATCGATGTTGAGCCATCACCAGGTCCAGGACCATCACCGGGACCATCACCGGGACCTAGACCTGTACCAATGAAGCCAACAGGAGCACCTTTAACTGCACTTGTTGCAGGAATGCTTCTTGTGGCAGCAGGTTCAGCGATATCCAGGAGAAAATAAACCCTTTCCTTTTATTTTTTTAGAATTCACCTTGTGATTGCTATTCTTAACAGATAGATTATGTATATAATGAGAAGCACGACTCCTTCCACTCTTCTAAGCTCCATATCTGGTCCACATGAAGTACATTACAATAACTGTCAAAACTATCAAAACTGGGGCATCAAGCACAATTGAGAGGGCCTCGACAGGGATTTTTACGAATAATGATGGAACCCCTATGCCTATGAGGATATTGAATATGTTACTCCCCAGTACCGTGCCCAGTGAGAGGCTACACATGTGCTTCCTTGCGGAGTTAGCGGCGACAACAAGTTCAGCAAGGCTTGTTCCGATGGCAAGGGCAAAAAGGCCGACTATCATCTCAGGAATATGGAGAGCCACGGCAATTTCAACTGCGCTGTAAACCAGTACCCTCCGGAACACCAAAAGGCGGCGAAACTTAAAACTGCAGTTACAATGGTCTTCCAGCCAGCATCACCACCCTCTATGAGGTGGCTTGTGTTATTTCCTCTGCTTCTTTATAAGAATTAAAAGGTAAACACCATAGAGGCTGAGGAGAACGGCACCTGTAAGTGAACCTATGGGTCCCATGAGCATGAAAGATGAAAGTATCAGGATGCTGAGAAGCCCGAACACTCCATCCCTCCGGATATCGTCCCTGTTTGTTGTGACAGCACAGGAGAGAGTGGCAGATATTCCTATGATACCTGCAATGTTCCATATGTTTGAACCTATCACCACACCCACACCGAGTTCAGGCTACCTGTAAGGACAGAGATCATGGTGGACCCGAATTCCGGAAGAGATGTCCCTGCAGCTGCAACCGTAACTCCCAGTATTATCGGGGATATTCCAACTTCCCTCCCGATATCAACGATCTTGTCCACAAAGATGTCCGCGGATATTATAACACCGATCAGTGAGGCGCAGAAGATTAATATTAGGATGATGGGTGACATGATTAATAATCCCCGTGCTTAATAAATCCACTGCCAGTTATATATATGGATCATGATAAATAGACCTTAACTGTAATTGGTGGTAGCCTATGAAGAATCTTTCAAGGGAACTGGTTTCAAGGATACATGAGATATCACGTCCTGTTAAGATAATGCACGTCTGCGGTTCACATGAACACACTATAATGCAGCATGGAGTAAGATCACTTCTCCCGGATGAGGTTGAGGTGGTGGCCGGGCCGGGGTGCCCTGTCTGCTGCGTACCTGCCCGGGAGATAGACGAGTGCATAGAACTTGCAAGGCAGGGCGTTACAATCACAACATTCGGTGACATGCTACGTGTTCCTGGTTCGAAGGGGTCACTTGCAGATGCCAGGGCCGAGGGCGCCGATGTCAGGATAGTCTACGGAGTGGGAAATGCTGTGGATATAGCAAGAAAACTTGACAGGGAGGTGGTCTTCATGGCGGCCGGATTTGAGACCACCGCACCAACAACAGCATCGGAGATACTATCAGGCCCACCAGAGAACTTTTCAGTCCTATCCTGCCACAGGCTGATACCTCCGGCACTCAAATTCCTCATAGAATCAGGGGAAGTTAACCTAAATGCCCTCATAGAGCCGGGCCATGTATCAACCATAATCGGCATGAAACCCTATGAGCCATTCTCAAGGGACTACGGAATACCGCAGGTCATAGCGGGCTTCAACCCCCTTGACATACTAATGGCAGTGTACATGATACTCAGGCAGATCGAAAGGGGCGAGGCAAAGGTTGAGAATGAATATAAGAGGGCAGTGAAACCTGAGGGTAACATAAAGGCCCAGGAGGCGATGGATGAGGTTTTCCGCATAACCGAGAGGGAGTGGAGGGGATTCCCGGTCATACCTGAATCTGTATATGAGATCAGGGATGAATTTTCGGAGTTCAATGCAAGGGAAAAATTTGATATTGATGTTGCTGACGCCGTTGAGGTGCCAACTGGCTGCATATGCGGCGCAATACTGAGGGGTGTTGCAAGGCCAGAGGAATGCTCACTCTTTAAGACCCAGTGCACACCCACGAACCCTGTGGGGGCCTGTATGGTTTCAAGGGAGGGAACCTGCAACATAGCCTACCGCTACAGTTCATTCAGGGTGCAGTGATGAGGGCCATTGCAGTTGACATAGATGGCACAATAACCGACAGCTCCAGAAAACTGTGCATCAGTGCTCTCAGGGCCCTCAGGGGCGCTGAAAGAAAAGGAATCCCTGTCATAATCGTGACAGGGAATGTCCTGTGCTTTGCAATGGCAACATCCGTCCTTATAGGGACAAGTGGTGGTGTTGTGGCTGAAAATGGTGGCGTGATATACTCTAATGGGGATATAAGGGTCCTGGGTGATATCGAAAAGGCAGAAACCGCCTACAATCACCTTAGAGAGATTTACCCTGTTAGTAAGGTCCAGTTCTCTGATCTCAGGTTATCTGAGGTTGCAATCACCAGGGACATCCCTGTTCAGGCCATCAGAGAGGCCCTTGGGGGATTTGATGTGGAGGTCTATGACACGGGCTTTGCAGTGCACCTTACAGACCCCAAGGTAAATAAGGGCTCTTCCCTGAAACTTGTGGCAGAGTCTATGGGGATTGAAATGTCTGATGTCATGGCAATAGGGGACAGTGAGAACGATATTGAATTCCTTGAAAGAGCGGGCCTCAGTGTGGCCGTTGCCAATGCAGCCCCTGAGCTCAGGGAAATGGCAGATTATGTGACTGCAGGGAAATATGGTGATGGAGTTAGGGAGGCTATCCATAAATTTGCCGGGGTGGATATCTGATGTTTGATTTCGCTGAAAAGGCCCTAAAGCTGGCCTTAAGGAACTCTGAAATGGCTGAGGTCTACATTGAAAGGGAACAGACAGTTGAGGTGCAGGTTCAGAGGGACATCATAGACTTTGGTAAGATAGAATCCATGACAGGTGTCGGTATAAGGGTACTTAAGGGGGGTAGGATGGGCTTTGCATACACTTCAGATCCATCGAATCTCCAGCGAGCCGTTAAAATGGCCACAGAGAATCTCAGGCTTGCCGATCCAGATGAAAATTTTGGGTTCTCAGAGCCGGCCAGCTACCCCACCGTGAAGGATATCTTTGACGCATCATTCCTGGAACTGGACGTTGGGGAAGCTGCCAGCATCGCAGAGGTCATGGTTGATAAAACACTTGATGAGGGCTGCAGACCAACAAGCGGCGGGTTTTCAGCATCCATGGTTGAAACATTCATCCTGAACTCGGAGGGTGTTGAGGCTTCATCAAGGTCAACGGGATTCTCAGCATACATATCGGTGAATGCCGAGAAAAATAGGTCCAGGACAACGGCATATGAGTCTGATTCATCATGCAGCATGGACATAGACCCTGAATGGATAGCTGGAAGGGCATGCAGGATAGCCAGGGATTCACTTGGCGGTGAAAATGTTGAGAGCGGAAGGGTGTCAGCTGTACTGGATTACCATGCGGCTGCAGGGTTGCTCGGCACATTTGCCGCGGCATTCAGTGCGGATAACGTTCAGAGGGGGAGGTCCATCCTGGCTGATAGGATCGGCACTGAAATAACATCCCCTGACCTCAGCATATACGATGATGGTACACTGGGGGGTGGTCTTGGCTCATCACCCTTTGATGGGGAGGGCACACCATCCCAGAGAACACTCCTTGTTGCCGATGGAGTCCTTGAGGGCTACATACACAGCATCTACACCGCATCTAAGGGGTCATGTGAGAGCACAGGTAACGGGCTTCGAAGCTACTCGGACATACCCCTGGTTTCAACCACAAACTTCGTCCTTGAATTTGGGGATGAGGTTTCAGTTGATGATTTCAGCGGGATATATGTGACTGATGTGCTGGGTGCCCACACAGCAAACCCCATCTCAGGTGACTTCTCGGTTGAGGCCAACAACGCTTTCCTTGTGGAGGGTGGCGAATTCACGCCAGTGAAGAAGGCAATGCTCTCTGGTAACATATTCGACCTTATGAAGACCGTCTCATCCACAGACCTTGAGAGAAGGCAGATTGGAGACTTTGTAACAGCACCCCTCATTGTTGAGGGAATCCATGTAACAGGTTAAAATGTCACTGAAAGATGCTCTTGGCCACTACCTTGATGTGAGAGATGGAGGGAAGAATGCAAGATTTCTTGAGGCAAAGGCCACTCCAGCATCCTTCAGCAGGGAGTCAGAGACCAGTGAACTCTGGCGGGAACATGAAAGAATAGAGCAGGGCTTTGAGTGTTCGGAGGAGTGCAGGAAATCATTCCTTGATCTTAAAATTGAAATTGCAGAGAGGATTTTCAGGAAATGTTCACTGTGCCACTGGAGATGCGGTGTTGATCGTAACCTGAAACCTGGAAGATGCGGTGTCACATCACCCAGGGTTGCATCGGAGTTCCTGCACTACGGTGAGGAGGCGCCGCTGGTGCCCAGTCACACCATCTTCTTCTCGGGCTGCACAATGAACTGTGTCTTCTGCCAGAACTGGGACATATCACAGAACCCATCTGTGGGTGTCAGCATCCCTGAGGATAGACTCGCGGCCCTCATAGAGGATCGAAGGCGGATGGGTTCAGCCAACGTCAACTTCGTTGGGGGAGACCCAACCCCTGCACTACCATACATTCTACGTGTCCTCCGGCGGATATCCATCAGCGTACCGGTGGTATGGAACAGCAACATGTACCTCTCACAGGAATCCATGAGGCTCCTGAGCGGTATCGTGGACCTCTACCTCACCGACTTCAAATTTGGCAACAGTGACTGTGCATTGAAACTTGCCGGTGTAAGGAACTACTTTGAGGTCGTATCAGAGAATCACCTCAGAATAAGGGGTGAGGATATGATAATAAGGCACCTGGTGATTCCAGGCCACCTTGATTGCTGCACAAAACCCATCATATCATGGGTCGCGGATAACCTGGGAAAAGACATCGTAATGAACATCATGGGCCAGTACAGGCCCCTCTACAGGGCATCATGGTACCCTGAACTGAACCGTTATCCATCCCGTGAGGAACTTGAAGAGGCGAGGCGATGGGCTCTGAGGGAGGGTATTGAAAATCTTATTTAAGTACTTCCTTGGGGATGATTTCATTGAAATCATGGGTTTTGAGGTATTGAAAATCTTATCTGAGGATCAGTTTAGGTGATTTCGGTGAAGATTTTAATAACAGGAAGGCCTGGAAGCGGGAAGAGCACCCTTATTGAGAGAATAAAGGATCACCTGGAACTCGCGGGTCTTTCTACTGGGGGTATATTCACCCCGGAGGTGAGGGAGGGCTCATCAAGGGTTGGCTTTGAGGTTGTGGATATAAAATCAGGTAGAAGGGGTCTTCTTGCCTCGGTGGATAGCAGGGGGCCGCGTGTTGGAAGGTACGGTGTGAACATTGAGGTTATTGATGAAATCGCTGTTCCAGCGATAATGAGGGCGCTGAAAGAGGACGACTGTGTCCTGATAGATGAGATAGCCCCAATGGAACTTAAGAGTGAGGGGTTCAGGAGGGCTGTGGAGGAGGCGCTGGATTCAGAAGTTCCTGTGGTTGCAGCGGTCCACAGAAAACTTGTTCAAAGTATAAGAAAGAGGGGTGACATAAGAGTATTTGTTGTGGATCCTGAGAGTCGCGATGATGTTTATCGGAGGATCATTGATTTACTGGGTGATTGATTATGGAATGTGCTGATTATGGTATTACAAGGGCACTTGAGAGGGACAACCTCAACCTCAACCCCCTCCAGAGGGGCGGTGTTTTACCTGCAGCCGCCAGAAAGGCCCTATATGAATTTGGGGATGGCTACAGTGTCTGTGATTACTGCGCTGGCAGACTGGACCAGGTTACAAGGCCTGCTGTGAACAGCTTCCTGGATGACCTCGCAGATTTCATAGACGCAGATGCTGTCAGGACGGTTCATGGGGCAAGGGAGGGCAAATTTGCGGTGATGCATGCCCTCTGCGAGGCTGGTGACACCATCGTTGCAGATGGAAACGCACACTACACCACACACCTCGCTGCAGAGAGAAACAACCTTGAGATTGTTGAGGTCCCATCAACGGGATACCCTGACTATGAGATAAAGCCCGAAACCTACAGGGAGGTCCTTGAGGATGTCGCTGACAGGGTTGATGTTAAACTTGCGGTTCTAACACATGTGGATGGTAATTACGGTAACCTCACCGATGCAGAGGAGGTAGCCAGGATATGCAGAAAGATGGGTGTCCCCCTCCTCTTGAACTGCGCCTATTCCATGGGGCGCCTCCCTGTTAAACTCAGAGAAATCGGAGCGGACTTTGTTGTTGGAAGCGGGCACAAGAGCATGGCGGCCTCTGGACCGATAGGTGTTCTTGGGATGAGGTCTGAATGGGAGGACACCCTCCTCAGAAGGTCAGGGAGGCATGAGAAGAAGGAGATTGAGATGCTGGGCTGCACATCACGTGGAGCGCCACTTGCCACCCTCATGGCTTCCCTTCCACACGTTGTGAAGAGGGTTTCCAGGTGGGACGATGAGATTAAAAAAACCCGGAGACTTGTCTCTGAACTTGAGGAGATGGGTGGTATAAGGCAGATTGGTAAGAGACCCAAGGAACACGACCTTGTGAGGTTTGAAACCCCAGTATTCCATGATATAGCATCTTCCCATCCCAGAAAGGGTTTTTTCCTCTACGAGGAACTTAAGAAGAGGAGGATTGTGGGTATAAGAAGGGGTCAGACCAAGTGGTTCAAGTGCAGTGTCTATGGGATGACAGATGGGCAGGTTCAGTATGTCATTGACTCCTTCAGGGAGATCATCGAGAAAAACAGGAATTGAATTTTTTTCATGGGAAATGCAGTTAAATCATACTGCATTTTACTTTTAAGAAGAACAGGAATTGAATCAATAAACAGGGAATTCCCTTATAGTATAACAGGGAACTGTATTTCCCTTACCTTTTCACGGTATATCTCCCGTGGAGCCCCTATTATGTCAATTCCGTTCTCCTCTGCGTAAGCTATGAGCTCCTCATAGGTTTCATTCCGATTTTCAGTGTATTCTTTAAATATGACGGTGTGTTCGGGGATCGTAACAATTTTAATGTCACCGGCACCCTCTGATTCACCCTTTACTGGTATTCCAGCATCATATCTGCCATCATCCTTGAGGGGGCTTGTGTAGAATATCACTAGAGGGGCACCTGCTATTTCAAGGTCCTCTGATGAGATGAAGTCCCTCACCTTCTCAATGAGTTCGCCGGCTTTGCTTAGAGGTCCGCTGAAGGTTATAAGCGCCAGTTTCTCATCACTTAATGTCTTTTTTCCTGTCATTGAATCACCTTCACTTATTTACCCAACTACCAGTATGGGGGTTTCTGCAGATTTAAGAACCTTACGCGTTATGCTTCCTGATATTATGTGGTCAAGGCCGTGTTTACCTGAACTGCCCATGACGACCAGGTCCACATCCTCATCCTCCATTGTCTCGAGGATAACCTCTGCAGGGTTGCCCTCAAGTATCTGGGTATCAAGTTTGCACTCCTTCATCCTACCGTTTTTCTGCATTGATGAAAATTCGTCCTTGAGGATGGATATTGCCTTCTCTGACTGTTTTCTGAGTATCCTTTCAATGCGTCTGCTGATATCTTCATCCCAGACCTTCCTGTAGGATGTGTCAACTACACTTATCCCGAGGATATCTGCACCACTCATCTCTGCAATTCTGAATGCGTGTTCTGTTGCCTTCCTGGCGTCATCTGAGCCATCTGTGGGTATTAGTATTCTCCGGTACACCATCAGACACCTTCACTTATGAGTTTTATGGAGTCATCTGCCGAGTTCTGGAGTGCTATGCTGAACCCTGGCTCTGCACCTATAACAAGGGTTTCCTTCCCGTTCTCCTTTGCTATGTTTATTAGGGGGAGGAAATCTGCATTACGGGTCATCAGTGCAACCACATCAATGTGGGGGTTATGTATGAGTTCAAAGGCCTCCACTGCAAGCTGGACATCCACGTCCCCTGCGACTATCATGGGTGAGAATCCCTGGTTTACAACTGCCTCGATGAGTTTATCTGAGGCGTACTGATTGAGGAGGACCTTACCCACCCTGAGGTTTCCCCTGTCAACCAGAAGGTTCTTAACAAAGTCAAGGTCTGAGCAGAATTCCTTTCTGAGCATGTTTGGACCATCCACAAGGAGTCCAAGATTCTTTTTATCTTCCCGGCTGTTGTCTATTATCACGAAGTTAGCTTCATCATCCATATTCATTCTTTTCCTCACGCATATCATTACTTTAAATACAGATTGTATCTAAAACCTTATATAGTTATTTATGTTGTGGCTGCTATTCATGAGTCTCTGCTTTCTGGCTTCTGATTTTTCAGGGCCGATTCAAGGAATATCTCAAGGTCCCTCCAGAATCTGTCCCTCCCGATTTCTCTTGCCTCAAGAACCATCCTTGATGTGAGGTCGAGGTTCAGGGAATTTATGGCCAGTGTATGTATGTATATGGATAGCTCGACGGGGTCGAGGTCACTGCGGATGCTACCATCCTTCATACCCTCTATGATTGCCTCAACCATGAGCCTCCACATCCCTGTACGGAGGTCCACTATCTCCCTTGCATCCTCACCTTCGCTCATCTCAAATCTTTCTGTGCCACTGTAGCAGTATATCCTGAAGTAGTCCGGGTGTTCCTTTGAGAATCTGTAAAGGGCGTCCACCATTGCCTTCACCTTGCCGTAACCGTCTGTTTCAAGTTCTGAGCATTCTGAGTACATTCTGTGGAGTATTCGTACACCGTAGAGGTTAACGGCGAAGAAAAGGGCCTCCTTATTTTTGAAGTAATAGTAGAGGAGTGCCTTGTTGACCTCTGCCCTTTCTGCTATTTCATCCATGGTCACATTGTCGTAGCCCCTCTCAAAGAATGCCTTCTCAGCAGCCCTTATTATCTGCATCTGTCTTTTCTGCCTTTCACGTTCTCTCCTGGAAGTCGGGGCCATCTTGATTCACCTTTTCTGTATCTGTAGGATATCTGTTCTGCGGCTTTAAAAGACTTTTACCGGAAGATTTATATATTTTTAACTACAAGTTAAACTTTAACCAGAAGTTAAAAATTAACTGATGGTTAAAGGAGGTGTTTGTAATGGTTGACAAGAAACCGGTACCCGAGGACTGGCCCCACATAGTTGGGGACTATGTGGTTGGTGATGCCGAAAGTCCGGTTGCGGTTGTCACCCTCGGGTCCCACATGGAAGATGAGCCTGTAAGGGCAGGCGCAGCGATTTCAGGTCCACTGCACACAGAGAACCTTGGAATAGAGAAGGTCGTTGGTAATGTAATTGCAAACCCCAACCTAAGATTCCTCCTTGTATGTGGTGCAGAGGTCATGGGTCACATCACGGGCCAGACCATGAAGGCCCTCCACAGCAACGGGGTTGATGGAGAAAGCGGAAGGATAATCGGGGCCACCGGCGCCATCCCCTACATAGAGAACATGCCTGATGAGGCCATAGAGAGGTTCAGAAGGCAGGTGGAACTTGTTGACATGGTAGATGTTGAGGATCCCGCTGCAATAGGAGAAAGAATAGGGGAGTGTGTGGTGCATGACTCAGGGGCAATTGATGAGGAGCCCCTCATTTTAAGGCCTTCTGAGGATCTGAATAAAAATAAACCCGATGAAAACACCTGATTACTTTTTTTAAGGGTCCAGACCGCCACTCTAATGGCGGTCTCTTCCTCCTATATTTTAAATTCTTATTCTTATTCTACGCCGGGACTGGGATTTGAACCCAGGCGGAGCATGGCTCCACAAGATTTCCAGTCTTGCGCCTTACCTGGCTAGGCTATCCCGGCAGAATAAGTTATTAGTTTTAGAAAAAGGTTTTTAAGCGCCGGGACTGGGATTTGAACCCAGGCGGAGAGAATCTCCACGGGATCTCAAGTCCCGCGCCTTACCTGGCTAGGCTATCC
>LDZS01002400.1_pt1 | contig 10453 bp, 10 predicted proteins | sample 615471 | NCBI WGS metagenome assembly LDZS01 (sample SAMN03408295, study PRJNA278302) | terrestrial metagenome | isolation source: oil reservoir sample K3 | place: USA: Alaska, North Slope, Kuparuk formation | collected 2013
TGCATGATATATTAGATGCCTTGAAAGTCAAACCAATGGAGTTGGATGACATGGATACTGGTTGAAGCTAAATCCAATCCTCTTGAACCTAAACTTTTTTAAAAAATCCTCTTCATCAAGGTTTAAATAAGATTTGTCTTGATGCGGAAAATCGGTATTCAATTTCTTTTTTTTTGCTTATCGATGATTGCCTCAAGCACCTGGGTAATGATATCAATATAAGCCAGTTCGGCAGGCACCAGTATTAAGGGAAGCTTATAGTAGTTCGCCGCATCAATCAATTCCTGAGAGACTTCTTTAAGAAAGATCCCTGTATGGCACAAAACCAGTGCCGAACAGTTACACTGGGCAATCCTTTCAATTACCCGAACCTGGGCTTTAACGTCATCCTTAATAGAATAAAAAGCGGTGATCTGCAGCTCATTGCCTCGGTACCAACGCGTCGCGTCGGGAACTTCAATCACACTAACGCTGGTGATAATGTTATCCAAACCACCGAAGCCGGCAATTACTCTTCCAACTTTAATACCGTTCAAGACGATGAGATCAAGAGCTTCTTTAACAGTTATTCCCTCTGCCAAACCACCCCCACGCTCCCTCCATACCTGCTGGCACCCCACAGGCGCGTTTAGACCTTCAAGAGACCAGGAGGATTATTTCCCAGATCACCTGCCTCGATCCTCTTTTCGATCTCCCTGGCGGTAGGTGTAGCGGCGAGGCCCGCCAGGGATGTCTCTTTGAGAGAATCCGGCAGGGCATCCCCTACCTCCTTCATGGCCTGGATTACCTCATCAAGAGGGATTTTACTCTCGATCCCCGCCAGGGCCATGTCGGCCGCCAGCAGGGCGACTGCCGCCCCGATGGCATTTCTTTTCACACAAGGAACCTCCACCAGACCGGCAACCGGATCGCAAACCAGTCCCAGGAAGTTCTTGAGGGCCAGCGCACCGGCATTGACCGCCTGGCGGGGCGTACCCCCGGCCATTTCCGCCGCCGCCACTGCGGCCATGCAGGAGGCCGAACCGCACTCGGCCTGACAACCGCCCTCTGCGCCGGCAGTACCGGCCTGCTCATCGATGACCATTCCCACCCCCGCGGCGGTGAAGAGGGCTCCGATCACCGCCTCTTCCGAAGCCCCGGTTCGCTCGGCAACCGTGGCCAGGACCGCAGGCAGAATACCGCAGGATCCCGCCGTCGGTGCGGCGACGATTCTCCCCTGCGAAGCATTAACCACCGCCACTCCCATAGCCCTGGCTGCGGCCAAAACCGAACCGGAGCCCGATAAGGGCTCAGCTTTCTCCAGGTAGCGGGTCAAGAGGACGCCTTCTTCCCCCACAAGTCCGCTCAGCGACCTGTTACCGGGTTGGAGGCCGGCATCGAGAGATTCCTTCATGACCGTCCAGTACTTCTCCATCGTTCGCCAGATATCCTTCCGGTCTCTTTTCTGCAGCCGCTCCTCCTTCTCCAAAACCACCTGCCAGAGGGGGCAGCCTCTTGTTTCTGCTGCTGCAACCAGTTCGCCGATGGTGCTTTTCCGTCTCTTCACAACCAACACTCCCGGTTAGATTCTAATAACATCTGTTACGTTTGGTAAACGGGTAATAGCTTCCAGTATCTCATCAGGAACCTGGCTATACGTCTCCAGAACCATTATTTTGTCCTCCGTCAGGTTGCCCCTGGTTACCCTCATCTCCACAATATTGATCCCGTTGTCCCCTAATATCCCGGCGACACGGCCGACCACCCCGGGCCTGTCAACGTGTTCCACAATCAGAGTTGGCTCGTTAGCGGTCAGGGATAGATCATATTGATTGATTCTGGTTATCAAAATGTTGCCCCCGCCAACCGAACTCCCCCGCAAAAAGATCCGTTTGCCCGACACCCCGGTTAATTCGATATCGGCCGTGTTAGGATGAAATTCCTCACCTCTGGCCAGCCCGATTCGCACCTCCAGTCGCAGTGCAGCTGCTCTGCTCAGGGAATCTTTTATCCCGGGATCGTCGCCGGGCAGGCCGAGCAGGCCGGCAACCAGGGCGCGATCGGTTCCGTGACCCTTATAAGTTTTTGCAAAGGAGCCGTAGAGGGTGATTTTCGCCCGCCGGATTTCCTCCCCCAAAACCGCTCTGGCAACGTTCCCGATCCTCACCGCACCCGCGGTATGGGAGCTGGAGGGCCCAACCATCACAGGGCCGATTATTTCAAAAACACTTCTCACCGACAATTTTTGTATCCTCCCCTTAGCCTATTCGCACTCTTCCTTAGAGTACCGGGCTCTGGCACCGCCGATCAGCTTTGGCCTCGTGCGGATCATGCTCAGATGGGCGAAACCGATGCTTTTCACCTTGCTCCTGACCACGACCCCGACGCTTTTGATATGCATCCCGATAAAAACATCGCCGATATCCATTCCGGCGTCTGCCTTGATGCTTTCTACAACCACGGGATTCTCCAATCTCTGCATTGCCGCTGCCGCAAGACCGCCGCCGCCCTTAGCATAAGGATAAACGGATACGATTTCCAGACCGTATCTACCTGCGCATTCTTCCTCCACTACGAGGGCCCGGTTTAAGTGTTCACAGCACTGAACGGCCAGAAAGATTCGCCGCTCTTTCACCTGCGGCAAAATACCGTCCAGAATTGCATGTGCTACCTCCAGGCTCGTGGCCGAACCGATGGGCCTGCCGAGAACCTCACTGGTGCTCCCACCCACGACCAGGATCTGACCGGGTTTCAGGTTGGCACACTGCAATAAATCACGCAAAGCCGCTTCCACCTGTTTGGTGACCTCCTGCAGGTTGAGATTACCGCCCCTTACTGTGCCACTTTCACCCATCTTTTCTCCCCCTTCATTTTATGGAGCCAAACAGAAGTATCGGTGCGAACGAGGCAATCGACCCCGTCTCCCGGTAAAACGTACGGCCACTCCTATCTGCTTCTATCTTAACCTGCTTTTCCGTTCGCAGTAACAGGAATTCTGAAACCCTAACCTCTGTCTCCCTCTCAACTGCTCAAGAGACGGCCGTTCGATAGATAATGGTGCCTGCATCAGCTAACCCTTATTTTCGTCCAATAAACACGCCAACAGGGAATCAACATCTAACCCCTCGATATACGAAGCAAGATCTATTTTCCCCAGAGCCTGCCTTAACTCCCTCTCCCGGTAGGGGAGACCTGTTAGGTATTGCTCCAGCCCTGAGATGTCCTCTCTGCCGAAAAAATCACCGTAGATCTTGCAGCCGGCAATCATGCCGTCTTTGACGTCCAGCAGCACCTCCAGTTTGCCCCAGTCGAAGCGAGCCGATTTCCGCAAACCGTATCCCGGTGAGGCTCCATAGTTCCACTCCCAGGTGCCGTACTTCGTTCTCACCAGTTCCTCAACCCGGGCGAGTTCGCCCTCGGAAAGGCGGTATTCCACACTTTGCCCGCCCTCCGCCTGAAAAAGGGCTTTCACCAGGGCATTTCGGAAGTCTTCTACGTCCAGGGGCTGCGGCAGGTGCTCTTTGATGTTGGTCACTCTGCTCCTTACGGAGGCAACCCCTTTGGCCACCAGTTTTTCCCGGCCGACGTGGAGGGCGCGCACCAGGTTGTGCATGTCGGTATCGAAAAGAAGGGTGCCGTGGTGCAGGACGGAGCTGCCGTAGCGGTACTGGGCATTCCCGGAGACCTTTTTCCCCGCCACCAGGATGTCGTTCCTGCCCGAGAATTCCGCCGGTACGCCAAGGTTCCTCAAGGCTGCGACTACCGGCCTGGCAAAGCTCTCAAAATCGTAATGGCCGGCCTTTTGCCTCCTGGCAATGAAGGTGAAGTTCAGATTGCCCAGATCGTGGTAGACCGCCCCGCCCCCTGTCAGCCTCCTGACCACTGCAATTTCATTTTCTTTTACGAACCGGTGGTTGATTTCCTCCCAGGTGTTCTGGTTCCTGCCCACAATTACGGCTGGCCTGTTCTGCCAGAGCATGAAGAGGTCCTCTCCGGGGTCAAACTCTTTCAGCAGATATTCTTCCAAAGCCAGGTTGAAATAGGGGTTGACGGATTCGTTGATGATGCGAATCACGGATACCCTCCTCCTTTAGGAGTTCAGCGGCCTTTCTTCGGCAGGGAGTGAAGGGATCTGCCCTGGACGTCCAGTACCGCTTCCAGAAAGGCTTCACCGAGGGTGGGATGGGGATGGATGGTGCCGCTCACATCCGCCGCCTTGAGTTTGTTTCTGACCACAACTCCCGCCTCCTGGATGAGGTCGCTGGCATGGGGGCCGATGATGTGCACGCCGATGATTACTTCGTCGGCGTCGGCGATCACTTTGACCAGACCGTCGGTTTCGCCCATGGCCAGGGCTTTGCCGTTGGCGGCAAAGAGGAACTTTCCTACTTTGATGTCGATGCCTCGGGATTCGGCTTCTTCCTGGCTTAAGCCTACCGAGGCGATCTCCGGGAAGGAGAAAACGCAAGAGGGAACTGCGTCGTAGTCAACTCTGTGGTCGAGGCCGGCCATTCTTTCCACGGCGGCGATCCCCTCTTCGGAGGCCACGTGGGCCAGCATCGGCCCTTTGATGACGTCTCCGATGGCATAGATCCCGGGTACGGAGGTTTCGTAGTTCTCATTGATTTCGATGAAGCCTTGGTCACAGGTGACGCCCAGTTGCTCCAGCCCCAGGCCGCGGGTGTAGGGCTTCCGGCCTGTTGCCAGCAGGACGATGTCGGCAGGGCATTCGATGGTTCCCTTTTGGCCTCGGGCCACTACTCGGAGGCCGGCACCCCGGCGCTCGATTCTTTCGACTCCGGTTTGGGTGTGCACTGCGATCTTTTGTTTTTTCAGGTAGACGCCCATTCTCCTGGTGATCTCCCGATCCAGGGCACCCAGGATGTCGGGCAGGTATTCGATGACGGTGACCTGGCTGCCGAAGGCGTTGAAGATGCAGGCGAATTCGATGCCGATGACTCCGCCGCCGATGACGACCAGGCGCTCAGGTACGGTATCCAGTTCCAGCAGTTGGTCGCTGGTGACGACACCCGGCAGGTCGACTCCGGGGATGGGGGGCACCGCCGGCTCGGAGCCGGTGGCGATGAGGATGTTCCTGGCGGTGATTTCTTCTCCCCCGACCCGGACACGGCCGGGTGCGGCAATGCCGGCTTCCCCTGGGATTACCTCTACGCCGTATCCCTTGAGGAGGTCTTTAATTCCGGAGGTCAGCCTGGCCACTATCCGGTCCTTTCTTTCTCTGGCGCCTTTCATGTCGAAGCCGATGTTTTCCGCCCGCACGTTGTATTCGGAGAGCCTGGTCAGGGTCTTCAGTACGGCGGCGTTCTGGAAGTAGGCTTTGGTGGGAATGCACCCCCGGTTGAGGCAGGTGCCGCCCAGGGCGTCCTTTTCTATCAGGGCAACGTCCATTCCCAGCTGGCATGCCCGGATTGCCGCTACGTAACCGCCCGGGCCCGCTCCGATTATTATCAGGTCCTTCATCGTTAGTTCCTCCTTCTTCTCTCCGGGTGCTTTTTAAACAGGCCGCCGGCGGCAGCCGGCTGTTTTAGAGGGGGGGCAGCGGCCGGCTGCCGGCGGCATGGGTTATTTATTGTTGAGGTTTCCACTTGAGAATGGGTTGTCTTGCTGCTTTTGTTTCGTCCGGTCTGCGAATAACCGCATTGTGCGGCGCTTCTTGCAGCCGCTCCGGGTTTTCCCGGGCTTCCCGGTCGATTTCCAGCATGGCTTCGATGAAGGCATCCAGCCGCTCTTTGGTTTCGGTTTCGGTCGGTTCGATCATCAGGGCTTCTTCGACGATCAGGGGGAAGTAGATCGTCGGCGGATGGAAGCCGCGGTCGATCAGGCCTTTGGCTACGTCGAGAGCGGCGACGCCGTTCTCCTTTTTCTGCTTCCTGGCGGAGGCTACGAATTCGTGTTTGCAGAGGCGGTTGTAGGGTATGTCGTAGCTGCCCGCCAGTTTGGTGCGGAGGTAGTTGGCGTTGAGTACGGCGTTCCGGCTGACTTCCTTCATCCCAGCGCTGCCGAGGGCCTTGATGTAGGTGTAGGCTTTAACCATTACTCCGAAGTTGCCGTAGAATGTCTGGATCTTGCCGATGGTGTCCGGCCTGTCGTAGTTGAGCCGGTATTTCCCCTCCCGTTTTTCGATTACAGGCACCGGCAGGAATTTTGCCAGGAAGTCTTTGACGCCGATCGGTCCGGAGCCGGGGCCACCTCCGCCGTGGGGGGTGCCGAAGGTTTTGTGCAGGTTGAGGTGGCAGATGTCGAATCCCATGTCCCCCGGACGGGCAATGCCGATGATGGCGTTGGCGTTGGCTCCGTCGTAGTAGAGGAGTCCGCCGGCTTCATGGACGACCGCGGCGATCTCCCGGATGTTTTCTTCGAAAAGGCCGAGGGTGTTGGGATTGGTCAGCATCAGGCCGGCGATTTCGTCGCTCATCAGGGCGCGCAGGTCGTCGACGTCAACCAGGCCGCGCTCATCCGATTTGACTTCGATTACTTTGTAGCCCAGCATGTTGGCGGTGGCCGGGTTGGTGCCGTGGGCGGAGTCGGGTACGATCATTTTGGTGCGTTTGGTGTCCCCGCGGCTGTTGTGGTAGGCTTTGATGATCATCGCTCCGGTCATTTCCCCGTGCGCTCCGGCCGCCGGCTGGAGGGTGAAGGCGTCCATGCCGGTGATTTCGCAGAGCATCTGTTCCAGTTCGTACATCAGTTCCAGGGCTCCCTGGACGGTCTCCTCCGGCTGGTAGGGGTGGAGGCCGGCGAAGCCGGGAAGGCGCGCCGCCCATTCGTTGATCTTGGGGTTGTATTTCATGGTGCAGGAGCCGAGGGGGTAGAAGCCGCTGTCGACTCCGTAGCTTCTCCGGGAAAGTTCGGTGAAGTGGCGCACGGCCTCCACTTCGCTGACTTCCGGAAGCAGCGGGTCTTCTTCCCGCAGGTGTTCTTCAGGGATTTCTTCCGCCAGTTTTTCTTCTGGCAGGTCGCTTGCGGGCAGTGTGAACGCCCGGGCTCCTTTGACGCTCTTTTCAAAGATGAGTTTCATCGGCCATCCCTCCCGAGTACGGATACGAGCCTGTCGATTTCGGCGCAGGTGCGCTTTTCGGTGAAGGCAAGCAGGAGCGCTCCGTCGAGTTCGTAGCCGCCGATGATCCCTTCTTGGAGAAGGGCAGCGTTGGCCGCCCGGGGATCGGGAACGGCTACTGCGAATTCTTTGAAGAAGGGTTTCCGGTATTTCAGTTGGAGGCCGGCCTGTTCCAGTCGTCGTTTGGCGTAGCAGGCCAGTTGGTGACAGCGCCTGGCGATCTCTTTGAGGCCTTCTTTGCCCACTACGGTGAGGTAGATGGTTGCGGCCAGGGCGCAGAGGGCCTCGTTGGAGCAGATGTTGGAGCCGGCCTTTTCTCTGCGGATGTGCTGTTCCCGGGCCTGGAGGGTGAGGACGAAGGCGCGGTTGCCTTCCCGGTCAACGGTTTCTCCTACCAGTCTCCCGGGAACCCGGCGCATCAGTTTCTCGGTTGCCGCAAAGAAGCCCAGGTAGGGGCCGCCGAAGCTTAAGGGGTTGCCCAGGGGCTGCCCTTCGCCGACGGCGATGTCGGCACCCCAGGAGCCGGGCGGTTTCAGCAGGCCGAGGGATATGGGGTCAACGACCATGATCAGGAGGCCCCTGGCACGGTGGACGGCTTTTTCGATCTCTTGTAGTCCTGTTTCCAGGTTGCCGTAGAAGTTGGGGTGCTGGATCGCTACTGCGGCGGTGTTTTTGTCGATGAGGGCGGCAATGGCGTCAGGGTCGGCACCGCCGTCTTTTCCGGGTACGGTGATGATCTCCATTTTGTCGCCCATGGCGTAGGTTTTAACTACGTCCAGGTAGCGCGGGTTAATTGTGTCCGGTATGAGGATTTTTTTGCGGCGCGTGGCGTCGCAGGCCAGGGCGCAGGCCTCGGCCAGGGCGCTCCCTCCGTCGTACATGGAGGCGTTGGCCAGGTCCATGCCGGTGAGGTTGCAGATCATGGTCTGGTATTCGAAGATGGACTGCAGTACTCCCTGACTCAGTTCCGGCTGGTAGGGTGTGTAGGCGGTGTAGAATTCGGAGCGCAGGAGCATTTGTTCGACTACCGCCGGGATGTAGTGGTCGTAGGCCCCGGCTCCAAGAAAGCAGGGGCGGTCGGCGGCGCTCAGGTTTTTGGCAGCCAGGGCCGCCAGTTCCCTGCGCAGTTCCATCTCCGACAGCGGCCCGGGCAGGTTGAGTTCTCTGTCGAGTTTTAGGTCGTCCGGGATGTCCGCAAACAGGTCGTCGATGTCTTTTACCCCTATGGCGTCCAGCATCTGCCGGACTACCCAGGGGGGGTTGGGTACGTAGTTCATCTGAGCTCCTCCTCCGCTTTGCCTTTATTCTTCTGCCTTTTCGCAAAATTCGGCGTACTGTTCGGCGTTCATGAGGTTGTTGAGTTCATCCGGGTTGCTCATTTTTAAGACGGCGATGTGTTGGCCGTAGGGGTCTTTGTTGAGTGTTTCCGGTTCGTTTTCTAAGGTTTCGTTGACACCGGTGATGGTGCCGGAGACGGGGGTGTGCATGTCTGCTACTGCTTTCACGGATTCGATGACGCCGATGGTGTCTCCCGCCGCAAATTCGCTGTCGATTTCGGGCAGTTCTACGAATACGATGTCACCTAGGTGGTGCTGGGCATAGTCGGTGATGCCGATGTAGGCGAGGTCGCCTTCTACCCGCACCCATTCGTGGTCTTCGCTGTAATAGTAGTTTTCTTTGATTTCCATTGGCGATCGCTCCTTTTGTTTTTGTTTTTTCGGTTGTTTATTTTGTTCTTTTGTAAAAGAGGCCTTTGCCGGTGCGCGCTTTTACGGGTTTGTTGCGGATGATGATGTCGAGTTCTTCGCCGGGTACGGCGTATTCTTTTTTGACCAGGGCAAGGCCGAGGTTTTTATCTAAGGTCGGGGCGTAGCCGCCGCTGGTGACCCATCCGATTTTTTGGCCGTTCTTTTGAATTTCGTAACCGGCACGGGGAATGCCCCGCCCGGTCATTTCCAGTTCGACCAGCAGCCGGTCAGGGCCCTTTTCTTTTTGTCCGGCCAGCGCTTCTTTTCCGATAAAGGTCGGTTTGTCGAGTTTGACAAAGCGGTCCAGCCGAGCCTCCAGGGGGGTGATCTCCCGGCTCAGTTCGTGGCCATAGAGGGGCATTTTGGCTTCAAAGCGTAAGGTGTCGCGCGCCCCCAAGCCGATGGGGAGGACTTCCCCTTTGCCGGCTTCCAGTATTGCTTCCCAGAGTTCGCAGGCTTTGTCGGGGGCGGTGAAAAGTTCGAATCCGTCTTCCCCGGTGTAGCCGGTACGCGAGACGATGCACTCTATCCCCGCTACTTTGACCGCAGGCCGGAACCAGTAGTAGTTGATTTCTTTGAGGTCGGTGTCGCAGATGCTCTGTAAGACTTCTTCCGCCAGCGGACCCTGCAGGGCAAGTTCTGCATAAGTTTCGGAGACGTTCTCCAGGGTGACCCCGGGGAGCTTGTGTTCCTGCATCCAGGCAAAGTCTTTGTCGGTGTTGGCGGCGTTGATGACCAGGAAGTAGTGGTTGCGGTCGTATTTGTAGATCAGGAGGTCGTCTACGCAGCCGCCGTCCGGATAGCACATCGGTGAGTAGCAGACCTGGTTTTCTTTGAGTGCGCTGATGTCGTTGGTAACCAGCTCCTGAACAAATGCCTCTGCCTGTTCACCCCGGATGTCGACCTCTCCCATGTGGGAAACGTCGAACAGTCCGGCCTTTTGACGCACCTGGTGATGTTCGGCTATGATGCCCGTAGCCTTGTACTCCACCGGGAGCTCCCAGCCTCCAAAATCGATCATGTTGCCGCCGTGTTTTTGGTGCATCGGGTACAGCGGTGTTCTCTTTAAGGACATTTCTTACCCTCCATTCCTGTATTGCCGTCAGTTTCTTTATGGTACGTTACCAGTTACCCGAATGCTCTCCACCGCTCACCCCCTTCTTATTTTGCGCCTCTTTTACAAGCTTGAAACTAAAAACAGAGCAGAGGGATCCTCCCATGCTGCTCTGTTTAACCTAAAAAGCTGAATCCGTTTTCAGTGGCATCAACAAGTAAACAGAGGGCAAGGAGGTATACCTCCCCTGCCCTCTGTTTTGTACCTGAGAGTTTCGCCCTTTGTCGGGCTTGCCCCTTCGGCGTTCCTAGAACTTTCCAGAGATTGTCAGAATACGGTCTTTGCACCTGAAAGATTCGCTAATACCCGGGGAAGATATTAGCTTGCATCTTCGGTACGGGGCATAGCCCCGTTTCTCCCGTATTCTTCATCCACCAATATTTATTTTTTGCAATAACCTAATTTAATATTATTATACAGTTCTGGTAATGTCAAGAGTCATTTTGCAGTGCTGACGCACGAAATATTTTACAAAGTTCTTTGAGTCCTTTTTCGACCCCCGGCGGTATCGTCCTTAGGCAAAGGTATGTTTTT
>LDZS01001941.1_pt1 | contig 10382 bp, 9 predicted proteins | sample 615471 | NCBI WGS metagenome assembly LDZS01 (sample SAMN03408295, study PRJNA278302) | terrestrial metagenome | isolation source: oil reservoir sample K3 | place: USA: Alaska, North Slope, Kuparuk formation | collected 2013
AGCTCGGCGTCCAGTCCCACACATTTTATGAGCCTCGCCTTCAGTTCACCGGCTGCCTTCTCTGTGAAGGTTATGACGAGTATGTTCTCGGGGCTGACGCCCCTTCTCTTGACGAGGTATGCGACCCTTTCAACGAGTACACGGGTCTTTCCGGCCCCGGGTCCCGCCACAACTACCAGCGGCCCCTCCGTCTTCTTAACAGCCATCTTCTGCTTCTCTGTACATGCCTCGCCCTTCCTGCAGAGTGAACCCGTCATGATGAACCCCTAGTGATATCGGTGTGAATAGATTAGATTGACGGGAATATTAATGTTTTGTCTGGTTATTAATCTGTACGGAATTAGAGGGTCTGAACACAAGGAGTTATTAAAGAGTCTGTACATAGAATTCACAATGGATCCTGGAAACCCTGTCTTCAATGCATTCCTTGCAACCATCTTCACCTGGCTCATGACCCTTGCAGGGGCGGCCCTGGTTTTTCTACCGCTGCAGGGTGAGAGAAAACTCCTTGACTCATCCCTTGGCTTTGCAGCAGGTATAATGATCGCCGCGAGCTTCTGGTCACTCCTGGTCCCTGCCATTGAACTGTCACCCACCGGGATGTATGCCTGGTTTCCTCCGGCTGCAGGATTCCTTGCCGGCGGTCTCTTCCTCTCAGCAATGGACAGGATCATACCACACCTTCACCCTGGCTGTGACCCTGAAGGTCTGCCAACGACCTGGCGGAGGAACAGACTCCTTCTCCTTGCAGTTGTGATACACAACCTTCCTGAGGGGCTGGCTATCGGTGTTGCCTTCGGTGCGGCTGCCAGTACCGGTGGACTTGCAGCTCCCCTTGCACTGGCACTGGGTATAGGTATACAGAACCTCCCGGAGGGAGCAGCGGTATCACTGCCCCTCCTGGGTGAGGGGCTCTCCAGGTGGAGGAGCTTCATCTATGGACAGTTATCCGGTATCATTGAGGTGCTTGGGGGGGTTGGAGGTGCCCTCATGGTCTACTCCTTCTCAGGGATAATGCCCTATGCCCTTGGCTTTGCAGCGGGGGCCATGATATTCGTTGTGATAGAGGACCTGATACCTGAGTGCCAGAGCGGCGGTAACACAGATCTTGCCACGGTCTCAGCCCTCATGGGCTTTGTTCTCATGATGGTACTTGACCTCGCACTTGCCTGATCTCATGGCACATCATAGTTCAGCCGATGGCCCCCGCCACTGAAAATTTTTTCATGAATACTCGGATTAGGTGTTTGAATGTCACATTTTATTAGATATGATTCACATAATATTCCACAGGTGATATCATGGCCAGGGTTACCCGTGAAATGGTTGAAAATTCAGGTATAGATGTGGATGAACTTGTGGAACTGCTTGTTAAGAACGCGGCTGCTGAGCTCACAACATTCTATTATTACACCATACTCAGGGCCAATCTGATTGGACTTGAAGGTGAGGGGCTCAAGGAGATCGCCGAGGCTGCAAGGATAGAGGACAGGAACCACTTCGAGGCCCTTGTGCCCAGGATATATGAACTCGGCGGTGAACTTCCAGGGGACATGAAGGAATTCCATGACATCTCAGGATGCCCACCGGCGTACCTGCCGGCTAAGACCAATGACACAATGGAGATCCTTGAGGTCCTGGTGGCAGCAGAGAGGTGCGCTGTCAGACAGTACACCCATATATGTAACATCACCGCCGGGAAGGACCACAGGACCTATGACCTTGCACTCTCAATACTCCATGAGGAGATACAGCACGAATCATGGTTCTCAGAGTTCCTGGGTGAGGGACCATCCGGTCACTTCATGAGGCGCGGTGAGACATCACCCTTCGTGAGGAAGTTCCTGGAATAATCAGTGAATTCCGTGGTTCCATGAGAAAATTCACCCTGGAAGAACTCCGGGCATTTGATGGGCGCTCGGGACCTGCGTACATTGCATTTGAGGGAAGGGTCTATGATGTCTCAGGGAGCTTCCTCTGGAGGGACGGGAGACACCAGGCAGGCCACAGCGCAGGATCAGACCTGACAGAGGATATAAAGAAAGCCCCACACGGGGCTGAACTCCTTGAAAGGTTCCCTGTTGTTGGCGTACTTATTGATAGGGGGAAGGGTGATGGCTGACTTCAGGTGCACTGTATGCAACTACATATTCCATGAGGAGACTGATGGGGAATTCGATTCACTCCCTGATGACTGGCGTTGCCCTGTTTGCAATGCTCCACGCAGCGCCTTTGTGAGGGTTTCATCCGCCCAGGAGGAGGGCGGCGGGACAGTAGCAGATGTCTTCATCTCCCAGCTTGCAGCATGGGGTGTTAAATATGTCTTCGGCATCCCGGGCACATCCACCCTGGGACTCGTTGATGCCCTCAGAAGGAACCATGAGATAAGGTACATACAGGTGCGTCATGAGGCTGCGGCTGCCTTCATGGCCTCCAGCTACGGTAAACTTACAGGTCAGCCCGCGGTGTGCATGGCTGTGGCCGGCCCCGGTGCATCGAACCTCATAACAGGTCTCCTTGACGCGGCCCTTGACCGGGCCCCGGTACTTGCAGTCACAGGACAGGTCGAAACCTACAGGATAGGTACAGGTGCAAGCCAGGAGATAGACCAGCACAGTCTCTTCGAGTCCTTTTCAGTCTACAACATGACCCTTGTAAGTCCTGAGGAGGCAGCTGAGATTGCAAGGGAGGCTGTGAAGCACGCAATCCTTGAGCGGGGGGTCTCACATGTTGACGTCCCCAGGGATGTCCAGACCATGGAGTGCACCGCGGCGGTGAAGCCCCTCAGGGGCATGATGGCGGAGGCTGCAGTCACACCCACCATGAATCAGCTGAGGGCTGCAGCTCATCTGATAAACAGGGCAGAGCGGCCCGTGATAATAGCAGGCTTCGGTGCCCTGGAAGCAGCTGACAGTGTTGTTGAACTTGCAGAGAGGATTGGGGCCGCCATCGTATCCACCTTCCGGGGTAAGGGAATCGTTGATAATGACCACCCCCTCTACATGGGCTGTCATGGTAGCCTGGGCTCGGCTGCTGCGGCCGAGGCTGTGAGGAAATCAGATCTACTCCTGGTTATCGGGTCATCCTTCTCTGACCTCACCCAGATCCCGCCGGCGAGGACCCTCCAGGTCGACCTCGACCCAATGATGATAGCGAGGCGCCACCCGGTTGAGCAGGGCCTCACAGGAAGGTCCTCCCTCATAGTCCCGGAACTTGTATCAATGGTGGAGGAGAAGGAAAGGGGGTCCTACCTGGCAGAACTCGGGGAACTCAGGGATGAATGGCTGGGACTCCTTGAATCAGAGGCGGATCCTTCACTGAGGCCCATCAGGCCCCAGTACATCATATCAGTCCTGAACAGGGAACTGGATGATGATACCATCATAACCCTTGATGTTGGTGAGAACGGATGGTGGTTCGGCCGGAACTTCCAGATGAAGAGCACCCAGAGGCTTCTCTTCTCAGGTTACCTGGGATCCATGGGCTTCGGTCTTCCTGCGGCCATCGCAGCACAGCTTGAATTCCCTGATAGACAGGTCGTTTGCATCAGTGGTGATGGGGGCTTTTCGATGGTGATGGCCGAGTTCCTCACAGCCGTGAAGTACGGGCTCCCTGTGAGGGTCTTCATAATGAATAACAGGAACCTTGCAATGATAATGCAGGAGCAGCGTGTTGAAGGATTCCCTGTATGGCAGACAGAGCTCCAGGACTGTGACTTCGCAGGTTTTGCAGAGAACTGCGGGGGCCAGGGCCTGAGGGTGGATGATCCAGGTGAACTGGAGGAATCCGTGAGGGAGGCCCTGGGGACTGATGGTCCGGTCCTTGTGGACATTGAAACAGATCCACGGCGCTTCATCTAGCCTTCAAAGGAGCCGGAAGGTCTCATCTGATTACATGAACCGCAGAGGCCTTGAACTCTATCCAGACCCTGGACCCGGTGGTGATCCCCATATCATTGAGGGACTTTCCTGTCAGGTGGACGATCAGGGTTTCACCGCCACAGCGCACCTCAAGATGCTGCACCGAACCGGCGTCCCGGACAGCCAGCACCCTGCCCTCCAGCTGGTTCAGGGCACTTGAATCCATCCTCCGCCAGGATACAGTTATGTCCTCAGGTCTTATGGTGACTGAAACATCTCCTGTGGCCTTCTCTGATGAGTAGATGTTTATACCATCACATTCGATGATGGATATCCCTTCATCGGTGATATGGGCACTCCCCCTCAGTATGTTCCTGGCACCAACAAATTCTGCCACGAACCGGCTTGCTGGTTTTTTGAATATCTCCCGGGGCTTCCCAGTCTGGAGGATTGACCTGTTGAGGATTGCAATTCTGTCTGCAAGCTTCTGTCCCTGGAGGAGGTCATGGGTCGTGAATATCACGGTAACATCCAGATCAGCTATCACATCCTCCATCCTTGACCTTGAGATCGGGTCAAGGCTGGATGTCGCCTCATCAAGGAGCACAACGTCGGGCCGGTTTATGAGGACCTGGGCCAGGGCCAGGCGCTGCCGTTCCCCGCCGGAGAGTTCAGTTGTCTTCCTGGACTCATAGCCCTCAAGGCCCACCGTTCCAAGGACCCTCTTCATCTCTGACTCATCAGGCCTTTCACCCCTGATGCGGGGACCGTAGAGGATGCTCTCAGCCACGGTGCCCCTGAATACCGGGGTGTTCTGGAACACCATACCCATCCTCCTCCGGACCTCCAGTGGTTTCAGGTCATCAACATTCTTTCCCATGAACAGTATCTCACCCTCATCCGGTCTTTCAAGGAGGTCCATTATCCGCAGGAGGGTGGATTTCCCGGCCCCTGTTGGTCCTATGATGCCCAGGGTCTCCCCCTCCCGCACCTTAAGGTTAACGTCCTCCAGGACCTTAATGTCCCCGTAGCTCTTTGTTATCCCTGAAAGTTCAATTACATGCATCATATCACCTGTCAGAGGTATTCATTTCTCCTGGAAGTGGTTGAGGGCCGTGTTAACCATCAGGGAGATCAGGAGGAGTATTATTCCAAGGGCTATTGAGAGTTCAATGTTACCCTTCGATGTCTCAAGGGATATGGCTGTTGTTATGACCCTTGTGAATCCCCTTATGTTCCCACCGAGCATTATGGCCACACCCACCTCTGATATGGCCCTCCCGAAGCCCAGGATGATGGCGGCCATGACCGCGTACCTTGCCTCGGCGATGACCTTCATCATAACCTGGTACTCCGTGGCCCCCAGGGACCTTGCAAGATCCCGGAGTTCAGGTTTAACGCTTCTCAGGGCCGTGAGGCTGAATCCTGTTACCAGGGGCAGTATCAGTATGCTCTGGCCCAGTATCATGCCGGCGGGTGTGAAGAGGAGGTTGAATGACCCCAGGGGTCCTGATCGCGATATGAGAAGGAAGACGAAGAGCCCCACAAGTACAGTTGGCATGCTGTAGAGTGTCTGTATGATGTTTATGATGACTCTCTTCCCATGGAATTCCCTGGAGTCAATTACTGAGGCCAGAGGCACCGCAACCACTGCTGCGATGATGGTGGATGATAGTGAGATCATCAGCGTACGTGCGGTTATATCCATGAGTTCAGGGTCAAGTGATGCCATGAGTTCAAGGGCCCTTATGAATCCGGTGAGTATCTCGTTCAAGTTCCAGTCTCCATGCAGCATCTTCAGAAAATTAGTCGGGGTCTTAAAAATAAAATAGTATGTTAAATGTTTTTAGCTTTTTGGTTCCTCCCCTCCGAAGAGGGCTGTGAAGAGTGGCTGCCCGTATTCAGCCTTCCCGTACCCGGCTATGAGGTTCTGGCATTCTTCACTCATGAGGAACTCAACGAACTTCTCTGCGGCGTCGGTGTTCACACCCTTCACCCTTGAAGGGTTGATGGTTACTGCTGAGTATACATTGAGCAGTGATTTATCCTCTGTCAGGTAGGCCACGAGGGTTGTTTTGTTCCTGTAGGCGAGGTATGTCCCTGAATCTGTAAGTGTGTAGGCCTTCTTCTCGTTTGCAACCCTCAGGGTATCCGCCATTCCGCTTCCGGTCTCAATGTACCATGCTGATCCGTTCACGGTGCTGTTGTAGTCTGTTACATTCTTCCATATCTTTATCTCCCTTGAGTTTGTGCCTGAGTTATCGCCCCTTGATACGAATCTGACCTTCTCAGGGTTCTTCTCTGCTCCTTCAAGTATCTTCCTGAAGGCATCCTCCCCTGTTTTCGCATCTTTAATGCCTGCCGGGTCATCGGCGGGTCCCACGATGTAGAAATAGTTGTAGGCGAAGGGGTATCTCTTCACACCGTATCCATCCTTTATGAATTCCTCTTCCCTCTTTTTATCGTGGACTATCAGGAGGTCTGCATCGCCCCTTCTTCCGCGTTCAAGGGCTATGCCTGTTCCACCTGAAACTATTTGCACATCGATGTTGGGGTATTTCCTCTCGAAGGCTGCCTCAACATCCTCAAGGAGGCCGGTGTCCTCCAGGCTTGTTGTTGTGGATATTCTGAGTATTTCTCTATCTCCATTACCTGATATTGCGTAAAATCCTATTCCTAAGAGGATGACAGCTGCAATGGCTGCCAGTGCAACGTATTTCCTGTCCATGGTCTTTAACCTCCATTAACTCAGAACACCTATATCGACATGAACATATATACATATCGGTTCTGTGAAGGGATCAACATGAATCATCCTGAAAAATAAAGAAGGGCCGCTCTGAGGGAGTTATTCCTAAAGACTACTTCTTGTACTTCTTCTCAAACCTTCTCCAGGACTTTGCAATGTATGGTTCACACCTGTCAAGCTCGGTCAGGAGACACGCCCGTATCGTATCGCTCTTTATCTCCTCTTCAGCCTCTATCTTCTTCTTGACGGTCTCGTAGACCCTCTCGATGATCTCCTTCTTCTCCTCAGGACTGTAACCGGCATCAATGGCTGCCTTCTCCAGTGATGCCCTTATCTTGGATGGTTCATAGGGCTCCCTGAAACCCCTCCTCTTTATCACGTTCATTTTATCACCATTTAGTATATCTATCTCCTCAATAATGTATTTTTTCAATTGACCATCAGTTCATGGACAAACTGATAAAGATTATCCGGAAGATAGAACATATAGTGTGTTGATGAGCCGATGGAAGAATATATCAGAGATGAGACCAGAGGCGGTTCCTGATGAACTTGAAACGTCCGTTAACGGTCTGAAAGAGGCTGAGATCAGGAAGAGGCTGAATATTTATGGCCCCAATGAGATCAGGTTTAAAAAGCCGATGCCTCTATTAAGGTTTCTTAAGCAGTTTCAGAGCCTCCTTGTATATGTCCTTCTCGTGGTCGGGATATTCACAGCGTTTATAGGTGAATGGATTGACACCCTGGTAATAGCAGGAGTCGTGGTCCTGAATTCCACAGTAGGATTCATACAGGAGGGAAAGGCCTCTGAAGCCATAGAGGCCCTCCAGAAGTTTACCGAGTCAAAATCCACTGTAATCAGGGATGGTGAGAAGGTCAGAATCCCCTCAAGGTTCCTCGTACCTGGTGACATAATAATAACTGGTGGTGGAGAGATATCCCCTGCCGATATAAGGATACTGGAATCAAAGAATCTCCTCGTGGACGAGTCAGCCCTCACAGGAGAATCACTGCCTGTTGAAAAGGACGCTGATCCCCTCACCGATGAGGATATTGAGGAGGGTGAGTTCAGGAACATCCTCTTCAGCGGTACCCTCATAATGAAGGGGAGGGCCATGGGCGCTGTAATCTCAACGGGCTCAGAGACAGAGCTTGGAAGGATAGCAGAAACTGTGCAGAAGGTTGAAGTCAAAACCCCTCTTCTTAAGAAAATTGACGAATTCTCACGCACCATAGCCATTACAGTGATTATCCTTGCGACCCTTAACTTCACTGCAGCACTGACATTTGGTTATGATGCCGTTTTCTCATTTCTCACTTCAACATCCCTGGCCGTAGCAGCCATACCAGAGGGTCTGCCTGCCGTGCTAACAGTGACCCTTGCCCTTGCAGTGAGGGCCATGGCCGAGAGAAATGCCATAGTGCGCAATCTACCATCCGTTGAAACCCTGGGGAGTGTTACAGTGATATGCTCAGATAAAACCGGGACACTCACCCGGAATGAGATGACTGTAAAATGCATATACACCGGGGGTATCCTCTATGAAGTTGAAGGGACAGGATATGATCCTGAGGGTAAAATAAAACGTGAAGGAGCGGATATCACAGAGAATCCAGGACCCCTCAACGATATTCTCACCTGTGCACTGAACTGTAACAATGCATCCGTTGAGGATGGGGTGCTTCACGGTGACCCCACCGAGGGGGCCCTGGTGGTGGCAGCCCATAAGGGTGGAATAAGGACCCCGAAGGGGAGGCTCGATGAAATACCCTTTGACTCATCAAGGAAATACATGGCTGTCCTCACAGAGGATGGGACCATCTACGCCAAGGGGGCTCCTGAAAGGATAATTGAAATGTGCAGCCAGGAGGCTGGTGAGGAGAAAAACGTGGAGATTGACAGAGAAAGTCTCATGGAGATCTTCCACCAGATTACAGCCAGGGGGCTGAGGGTCCTTGCCTTCGCAGAGAAACCCCATGATGGAGACAAAATCCATGACCATGACCTCCAGGACATGGTATTCCTGGGCTTTCAGGGAATGATGGATCCCCCGAGACCCGAGGCAGTGGATGCTGTCTCCAGATGCAAATCTGCAGGTATAAGGATAATCATGATAACAGGTGACCATGCAGGCACTGCACAGGCCGTTTCTCAAGAACTTGGTATTGAAACTGGAAGGGTGATGACTGGCCCTGAAATTTCATCGATGGAAGATGATGAACTTCGAGAATCCCTAGAGGACTGTAACGTCTTTGCAAGGGCGGCCCCTGAACACAAATACAGAATAACAGAGATCCTCCGGGAAAATGGTGAAATCGTTGCAATGACCGGTGATGGTGTGAATGATGCGCCTGCCCTCAAGATAGCTGATATCGGTATCTCAATGGGGAGCGGCACAGAAGTTGCAAAGGAATCATCGGACATGGTCCTGGCAGACGACAACTTTGCAACCATAGTTGCTGCTGTCAGTGAGGGCAGGAACGTCTACGAGAGGATAAGAAGGATAATCTACTATGTGCTTCCAACAAGCGGGGGTCAGGCCCTCATCATACTGCTCTCCTTCCTGCTTTCACCACTGATCCCCACCTTCAGCTCCAGCCTTCCGCTTCTCCCCCTCCAGATTCTCTGGATAAACATGTTCGATGGTATTTTCCTTGCCCTCCCCCTGGTGGCTGAGGCCTCAGAGGAGTCGGTGCTTGAAAGACCACCCCGGAACCCTGAAGCTGGAATAGTGGACTCTGCATTCATAAGGAAGGTCGGACTAGTATCTGCTTCAATGGCCCTCTCGGGCATCTCAGTATTTTATATGGCGATTTCAGCCGGTCTTGATGTTGTCGGAGCCCGCACAGCGACATTCACCACAGTTATACTTGTGCATGTATTCTATCTCCTCACAGCTAGATCCCTTGATGAATCCGTCCTGAGAATCCCCCAAAAAAATCCCTGGGTTCTCTACGGGATATTCATCACAGTGGCCATCACACTACTTATAGTGTACTTACCAGACCTTGAGCTCATATTCAGAACAGGCCCATTTCCAGCTGCATGGTGGGCTCTCATAATACCATTCTCACTGACGGGGCTCATGGCAATAGAAATTGAGAAGTACATTATGAGAAGGTGGAAGCATGAATGAATGCCCGGAGAACAGTTCATGGAAGCTGAAACTTCTAACATCAATCAGGATCCTTCTGGTGCTGATGGGTGTTATCATCGTGGTCTTTGGAGCGGGGGGTACCAAGGTCTTCGGACTCATAACCCTCATCGCTGTTGCAGTTGTCTACCTCCCTGCCCTGAGGCACCCCCATGGTCTACGGGTCATCCCGGTGGAGATTGAGATACTCTTCCTCACGGTGGTCGCACTGGAGTACATCCTTGGCAACACATTAGGCCTCTACGGGAGGATAGCCTACTATGACAAGTTCATGCACTTCACCGTCCCATTCATAGTCGCACTGATAGGGATGATGCTCATCTACACGGCCTACGTCTATGGAAAGATAAGGACCAGCCTCCTGATAATGGCCTTCCTCATAGTCTTCGTGACCCTGGGACTCGGAGCCCTCCTGGAGCTTGTTGAGTACGGCTACGACCACTACCTCTACCAGCACATAGAGCATGTCCTGCCGACCGGTCCCACACAGGGGTCCCCTGTAATGGATCCCCTGGCGGATACCATGTTCGACCTCCTCACAGACCTCCTGGGCGGGGTCTTCGGGGCCGTTACCGGCGTGATACTTGTCAGAAGAGCTGAAAGGAAAAACTACTGCCT
>LDZS01000102.1_pt1 | contig 10370 bp, 10 predicted proteins | sample 615471 | NCBI WGS metagenome assembly LDZS01 (sample SAMN03408295, study PRJNA278302) | terrestrial metagenome | isolation source: oil reservoir sample K3 | place: USA: Alaska, North Slope, Kuparuk formation | collected 2013
GTTTTCGTCTGTCAGTTCCTGGATGTCGGGGTTTATATTGCCATTATCGTCGGCGTATTCATATTTGACGTCAACCCCCACCTCACAGTCTGTGTCAGCTGCACTCACCGAACCTGTCAGTGCTACAGCAACGAGAAGAACCATGAAAACCATGAAGTACTGTCTTCCCATAACCCTTTCACCTCCTTTAAATTGTTCATCATTAAAATTAATTTTTTACCAATATATAATGGTTAATTATTACTATTTCTGGATCAAATTGAGTTTATGTAATACTGAATGTATTTTTAAGAGGATATCTGCAGGGTTATCACCTCAAAGAGGTCAGCAGGATGATCTCCCCAATCAGATAGAAGCAATCTATATTAGTATAAGTAGGGCTGATAATATTGTAACTGGGAGGATACATTACAGCGGGTGATTTCTTGAAAAGAAACTTTCTGAACATTCTGTGCATTGCAACCATCGTGGCGATTGTGGGCATTGTGGGCCTTCAGAGGGTTCAGCTGCAGCTCTCCACGGGACCGTTCTGGGACACATATGCTTTCCTTGCCAACGCCCTCTACTTCGCAGGCAAGGGCATAGGGTACATGGAACTTGAAAGACCCCCAATGCTATCCCTCTTACTCTCAATTATATTCATGGCAGGTTACGTCCATGAGTCAGCCATATACTACCTTGACCTTTTAATTCACATAGCAGGCGTTTTGGGCATCTTCCTTCTCATGAGACTTCGCTTCAATGAATACGAAAGCCTCGCTGGATCCATAACCTACGGGATTTCACCGATGGTTCTTAAATGGGTCTCGGTGGGCTATACAGATATGGCTGCGATATCATTCTCAATATGGGCCCTTTACTTTACAGTACTGGCTGTAAAGAAGAATGGAAAGTACTTCTATTTTGCCTTTCCAATGGCCGCAGTGGCTTTTCTTACACGGTTCAATATAGCCTTCATAGTTATCCCAATGACATTCATGATAATCATTCACAGGTCATTTCTTCGGAACATTAAAGAAATACTTTCAGGCATTTTTTTAGGATTCCTGGTGCTCTTACCATTCCTGGTATTGTATTATATCACTTACTCTGACCCTTTTTTACCATTCACCACCACACTGGGACTAACCGAGACCCTGCAATCAGAGAAGGTTCAGTATATTCCTGACGCACTTTACTATATCAGGAACATACCCTCCATGGGGTTCTATCTCAACAGGTCCGGAGCTTCAGGATACATTATACTTCTACCCCTGATTGGACTGGTTTTATATGCCTTTGAGATCATAAGAATTAGGATTAGGCATGAGAAGATAAGAAAAAGGGTTAAGAATGCCTTGGGGATATTTCACCCATCCCTGAGGGTTCGGTATGTTATCATGTTAGTTCTAACAATCAGCTTTTTCATTACCTTTGGAAGGATTTCCTACATCATCAGTGATCTGATCATGTTCACTGGCATTATCCTCTTTTACATGGAATTCAACGATGGAAAGTCACTTGATATTGATCTCATGATACTATGCTGGCTGCTGGTATTCCTGAACTTCCACAGTAACTATACAGTTAAGGTTGATCGGTACTTCCTCACACTGATGCCCCCACTGGCTTATCTATTCATACTTGGAATCAGGGGTCTTACTGCAAGATTGGAGAACAGGTATACCCAGCTGGTTTATCCCCTTATAATTTTATTCATATTATCATCATCTTTATCCTATCTAACACACCTCTCGGATGATAGGGACCTTGCAGATGCCAGAAATGCAAACAGGGATGTTGTGATGGCTTCAAGCTTTTTTGAACATAACCTTGATTGCAGTGATAAGCGACTTGTCTCTGATTACTGGCCAGCATATAGCTGGTATCTTAGAAGAAATGTGAATATCATGCCCACCTACAATGACACAGAGTATGTGGTTCATGAACTTGAGACCAAAAGATATGATTACTATTTCACATTCAGATCCCTGGATTCTGCTTACTATACGACAGTCTTTGATTCTGGATCCACAAGGATATACGCAAGGAATGGCACCCCTCCTGATAGAAGCAGGGCACTGTACATAGGTACAGGGTGGCACCACTATCTTGAGGATGTACTTGATTTTAAGGTGAAGCTTGATTATGATATTCTGGGAGCAGGCAGGCTCAATGCAGGAAGATCACTCTACATTGACAGTTACTCACCTAGAGAACTTAAAGCATATCCGAGAATATTCCTCTTTAATTTCAGATGGCATGACAGGAACAGGGCTGAGTCAATACTGAGGGATTACGTTGAGAATGGCGGTACATTGATCATTGATGCGTCAGGTAACCTTGACGGGGTCCTCTACAACCTCGATAACACGATTTTCCTCAATACCACCATCCAGAGGAGCCCCGCTCCCATTAAATTTAATGTTAAGTACGGTAACAGGACCTACACCCTCTCAAACTTTGTATCTGAGGATGGGGGGGTGTGGTATGGCGCCACATATTCGGCCTTTGGCGGTGAAATGAATACTGTTTCAGAGTCCGGTGGGAGGACCATAATCGGTATTCAGAGAATAGGAAGGGGTAAAATAATCTGGATTGGATATAACCTCGTGTTCCATGCATTCTACTATAAAAACAGTGATGAGAAGGAACTAATCAGGGATTTACTGGGATTAATATGAGAAGAGACACTCTGATTAAGTTAATGATATCAGTAATTATACTCGCTTTACTTTTCAGTGTTGTGAATACCAGGGATTTTATGGAAAGTATCCTTAAAATAAGACCTGTATTCTTCCTGGCGCTTTTACTCCTCCCTTTGAGTATACTGATCAGGGCATGGAGGTGGAAAATGCTGATGGAGCACGGTGGTTGTCCTGTTTCGTGTGGGGATGCATATGGTCTGACACTTGTTGGTGTCGCACTTAACATGCTTCTTCCGGGGGGCATGGGTGATATCGCGAAATCATATTATGGTTATCGATGGCATGGTCTCAGGGAGGAGATGCTTTCAACATCTGTCCTTGATAAGGTGATAGCCCTTCTCTCAATATTCATCCTTGGAACCGCAGCAGCCTTCTGGAGTGGTATGCTGTTTTGGGGGAGTGTATCTCTTTTGCTGTCACTGATATCTGTTTTCATGGTTTTTTGTCCAGATGTTTTTCCCTGGAGGAGGATAATGAACCTGATGGGTTTAATATCAAAGAGGAGGCTGGATCCAGATAAGCTTTTTACATTCTATACATCCTCGGGAAACTTAAAGTTAAGGGCCATGATCCTATCCTTTATAGGGTGGCTGGTCAGTTATCTTCAGTTTTACATAGTCTGTCTTTCATTTGGTGTTAACGTCGATATAGCCTACATTCTTGCAATATCGCCCCTGGTGAACCTTGCATTAGTATTCCCACTGACCATGAATGGCCTGGGGTCATCGGATGCAGTTGTGGTTTATTTTCTGGGCTTGAAGGGCGTTGCCCTGTCAACGGCCCTCATCATTTCGCTCTTCTATTCACAGATCCTCACAACCCTGATACCTGGCATCTTTGGCCTTATTCTGATCCTCAGAAGATGAAGCCCTCATTAATTTAAGATCCCTCTGAATCAGGTAAATCTCCTTCCTGAGCATGCTCACCTGGGTTGCTATAAAACCAAAGAAGAGTATCTGGATACCTGAAAGTAGTGTGAGGAGCATGAATGTCATGAGGGGTCTTGTGGGATCCAGTGAATGATTCAAATATAAAATAAAGAGATAGAGACCGCTTAAAATCCCAGTAATGCATAGAAGAGCCCCGGCGATCCCAAAAAGTAGCATTGGCTTTTCATTGAAGGCGAAAAGAAGATGGGATAATATGGCTGATTTTATGCGTATCTTTGACTCTCCCCTTTCTCTCCCCTTCAGCTTAACGGGGACCTCCCTGATTCTGTAACCAAGTGCATTTGCCTTCACAAGGATTTCTGGATTTATTTCCGTACCGTCTGATTCAAGTTCCATGGAGTTTATCACATCCTTTCTGTAGGCCCTGAACACTCCTGTAACGGTGTTCAGATTCTTTTTCATTGAAAGGCCAATTATCCTGTTTGCAAGTCTGCTGAGGACCAGTCTGTGGAGTGGCACGTTCTCTGTTGAGCCCTCTGGCATGTACTGTGACCCGATAACTATATCGGCGTTTCCTGTTTCCTTAACAAGTTCAGGTATATGGATTGGGTCATAACTCAGGTCGGCATCAAGTGTCACTATTATATCTCCCCTGGCTGCATTGAAGCCTGTTTTAAGAGCCCGCCCCATCCCCTTATTTTTTTGGTGTCTTAAAATCTTCACATGCTCGTCTTCAGCTGCTTTATTATCCAGCAATCTCCCTGTTTCATCCTGGCTGCCATCATCAACAGCGATTATCTCATAATCTGAATAATTTTTCCTTAAAATTTCACGGACCCTGTCAATAGTGTAATTAACATTTTCTTCTTCGTTGTACATTGGTATTATCACAGATATCATTGTAAACACCGATATAGGATTATTTTCCTCTTTTTCTTGAGAAATAGGTCCCTGAAAGACCCAGTATCATGGCTTCAACGCTTTTTGCGACGTTCTCCTTCATATTATTCGCACCGTTTTTTATGCCATTGATGGGTCCCTCCACCTTCCAGTCTGCAGGTTCATTTAGTGACTGCAGAAATGCGGATACTCTAAAGCAGAATATCATGATTCTGTATATTGGCATCAGGACAATGAAAGGTATGGCCTCCTCTATCTTCTGTCTGGTCTTTCCGGAGGAATAGTTGTAGGTAAATACTGTTACGATGAGGTCCACGAGGATGTAGAATACATACATAAGGAGCATCACTACCGGGATGACTTCTATGTAAAGGCCCATGAACGGGAGCAGTATGAGTACAAAGACCCAAAGGAGCCTTGGAAAGGCGATTGTATGGTTAACGAAGAGTATTCGCATGAGGCCCATTAAGTCAAAGTAACGCCAGGTTTTACCCTTCAGTTCTTTAAATGAATCCCTCAGGAGATTCCATAGATATGAGAATATCAGTTTAATGAGTTTGGGGTCTCTGGAATCCCTTATAATGCTGAGGATATCCCTGAAGGATGTTCTGTTCTCTTCGTAATAGCTTTTTCCGGATATAGCTGCAACCTCCAGCTGCCCCCGGGCCCACCTGCTTCTCTGGGAGTAGAGGGTGTCGTAATCTGTTATGGCGCTGACGTATCCGATTGCATCAGGGACATTGATGACGTTTATCTTCTTTTTGTGCAGCATCATTGTAACATGCATATCCTCTGCGACTGTAACTGGCCAGTAACCTCCAACTGAACCCATAACCTCCCTTCTGAAGGCTGAGAATGCCCCTGACATGGTGTACAGGGAGTCAATCCATGACTGGTAGTTTCTTTCAAAGTTGAATGAGTTGAGGTATTCGAGGAACTCGCATCTGGAGAAGAATTTCTCCCTGAAACGAACCTTCAGGGGGTCCCAGCGCACCTCTATATAGCCGCTGGCTGCACCGACATCCGGATCGGCAAGGAAGACCTTCACCATATTTTTCAGGGCAGTCTTCTCAAGGATGACGTCAGCATCAACAGTGAATATGATCTCACCGGTGGCCTTACGGAGCCCTGTGTTGAGGCTGTGAACCTTACCGGTGTGTATCTTCTCAATGAGCTGGATCCTAACACCCTTCATTATGGCATCCACGCTGGCCTTCTTTATCTGGCTTCGGGTACCATCCTCTGATCCATCGTCAACAGCGATGACCTGCATCTTCTCAGGAGGGTATTCGCTGTTTATAATGGAGAGGAGGCATTCATGAATTCTTTCCTCCTCATTATGGGCGGGTATAACTATACTTATCTGGGGTAGTTCATCATCTTCAACGGTGATATCATTGTTGAGGTTTTTCAGGAACTTCCTTGCCAGCAGAAGTTTCAATGGAAGCAGCACGCCATCTATTACAATCGCAACAAGTAGCCATGTTCCCCAGACCATCATTGAAACCCATAGTGGGTCTTCCACATTTAACACCTTATTCGAATTTTCCAGCCTTTATCATGTCCCTCACCATATCCACGGTGGGTCTTGTCAGGAGGTACCAGTATAGAAGTATCACAAAGAGGAAGAATACCAGTTTGCCTATGATCGCATGTGCAAGGTAGATGGTTGACTTGCCAAACACACTGACGATGTATATTATGAGGAGCATCCTAATTAAGTTTGCCATGTAGGTCATTGTAGCTCCTATGAAAGCATATCTTATCTTTGATTCACGGCTGTAGCCTGGATAGAATATGAGGAGGGCTATGAGGACACTTATCTCAATCAGGGATGAGCATTCAAAGCCTATGCCAAAGATACTCCAGCCTGTGGGGTCCCTGAAAATGAATGCATTGGGGGGCAGGTAAACAGATTTCATACCCAGGAATGTTGCGGTGCCTGCTATGGTCTGAGCCTCTGTACTCATGATAACAGTGTCAAGCCCGGTTAAGATGGAAAAGGCTATCATGGCGGCCATGAATGCAACCGAAGCTGTCAGGTAGAATGTGAGCCACCACCTCTTCCTGTGAGCGATAACGGATATGAAAAATAGTGCGCCTGAGAATATCAGTGTCATCATGGTGCCGCTCGTGGAATCCAATGGTATCACCTATTCTGCTGCAGAATCTGAGGTCTCATGGTCATCAGCAAGTATTTACTTATTTTCCGGGTTTCTTCAGGTATATGAATGTCAGGAAAATTATCGCAGCCACAATAACGGCAGGCCATCCTGTTGGAATGGACTGAAAATCTGTGCTTTTTGAATCGGATCCCCCACTGTAAAGCCAGTTGGCTGTTATGGTGTAGGAACCACCGGTTTGGAATGAGTCGTATGGAAAATTCACATTGGTGGTTGTCCAGACATATGTGTATGATTCATATCTTCTTAGATTGGGTACATTGTAGGTTATGGTTTGGACCACCTCGTCACCATAGGTTATTGTGAGGGTGCAGGTTGAGGGGGGAATATTGTTGCGCGGCCCCAGATTTGTTGTTGTGCACCTGAACTGTATGGTGCCGGCCTGGGTGTAAGGTGCACCTATGGGTTCCAGTTCAGTTATGGATCCCTGGCCAGTTGAAGTGAGATCATCAGCCCCCCAAACCGTCCCCATGAGTCCAGTTATTAGTATCAGGGCCATAATTTTTCGCATGAAAACACCAGAACTAATTATAATTTTTTTATTTAATAACCTTTTCATCAAAATTTTTCATGGACTTTCAGGTGCTGGAAGATTTTCATGGATTCAAAATTAAATGGTCGTCACTGACCCTGTAGGAGCCCTCAAGTCTGGTTAAACCAGCTATTTTAAGCCTATTATTCCCTAAATGAATTGTTCCATTGAAGAGTGGCTGTATTGTCCTGACTTCCATCTCATCATGGACGTTGTCCTCAAGGAGCATCAGACCCACAGCTCCCGTTGATCTGACCTTGGCTGTAAGCATATGGAGGAACTTGAAGACCACCCTGATCTGGGAATACATGATGAGTGTTGAAACAGAATCTATGACAAGCCTCACCCCACCTTCACCCCCCCTTTCAATGAGATCTTCTACCATGACCATTATATGGGCGAGGTTCATGGGATTATCAATGAAAAAAACATTTTCAGAGGGGAGGGACGTCGGTCCGAATCTGCTGGATATGCAGTCCACAATGTAGAGGCTCTCCCCCTCTGATACATCCATATCTTCCAGTATCTTGTCTGCAGTGTCGTTCAGTGTGACCATGATGCATGTTTCTTTCTGTTTAAGGCCTTCACGCAGGAATGATCGTGCCAGCACATCCTTCCCAGAAAATATATCCCCCATGACCAGTATGTTTGAACCTGGAGGCACATCCAGGTCAGCACCTTTTATCCCCAATGAGTACTCCATATAAACACCATCCAGTTATATGTCTGTGTAATATATTTTTCTCATGTATAAATAAAGAGTGAGGGGTATTTTCTCATGTATAAATAAAGAGTGAGGGGTATTTTCTCATGTATAAATAAAGAGTGAGGGGGTTTACCTTTTCCTCTCGATTTTGATTGAGACTGGAGGCTCAATTCCCTTCTTACGGATCACCCACAGTGTGGCTCCAAGGACAAGGAGGATTATGAGCCATGCCGGTATTACGATGATGGTGTCTGTGGTCTCAATTGTCTTTGTCTGATGGAAACGTCCATACTTTATCTGTGTTCTGGCAGTGTAGGGCCCGAATTCGAGCCACCCAGGCTTCCAGGTCTCGAGCAGTGTATAGCTGTCTTCGGGGTAGACAACACCATCAATGGGCACCCTCTGTTTACCTGTGATTCCTGTGAGTTCAATGGTCCCGCTCATGTTTGCCTGGACTGTGCCGGTATTTCTGAGTTTGTAGGTGAACCTACCGGGCATGAAGCTCAGGAGTACGGAGGGTGCTTTGTGGTCTTCCAGCTTCAGGGACTCCACTATCGGACCCGGGAGACCTACATATATGGGCACCACAAGTTCAACTCCCTGAACTATCTGTATCTGTCCGGCTGTTCTGTTCTGAACTGGCACGCCCCTTATTACTATGGCTCCGGCGGCGTCAAGGTAGTTTATCTTTTCGGGGGCTCTGACGGTGAACCTGATCTTCTTTGATTCTCCTGGCCTGATTTTGAAGGTTGTGTTGCCCTCGATGGTGATCCACTGGGCTATACCCCTATCTGAGTACACCAGGTTCACACTGTCCATGAGGAGCCTCTTCTTGGTTACGTTGACGCTGACCTCCTCCTTCCCGATGTTCCTCACCGTCACCTCACCGCTCACAGATTCACCGGGTTTGAGGCTGTACCTGAAGTCTGCCGGTGATGCCCAGAGCCCGGTTGCAACTGCGGGCGCTATGTAGCCAAGAAGGAATATGATCATTAAGAGGACAGTTAAATGTCGGGTTTTCATGGTTATTCACCTTCTCCTAAAAAGAGTAAGAATTTTTGAGTATAAAAATTTTAAAAAAAGTTTGGTTTTGAGGATGATGGTAGTTTTTGTGCTGTTCATGGATTATGGTGCTGGTGAGTTGTGTTTCACGGCTGTGTAGGTGTTTGTTATTGTGTATACACCATCCTCTGTGTATGAAGGTACAGAGAGTTTCATCCTTGTTGTCCATGTTGTGGGGGTACCTGATCCCTGTGCGGCCTTGTTCATGTTGTCGTAGATCTTCTGTGATGTCGTGAGGAATGTAATGTAATCTCCTGTAGCATTACTGAATATCTGGAATCCTGTTATTGGTATTGTATCTGTTGCTGCTGTACTTGTAAATGCACTGTCATCTGCCTTGACATAGAGGTCTATTTTGACGTTACCTTTGTTGCTTATTGTGAAGTCTGGACTTGTTCCTGTTGTTCCCTGATCGATTGATCCGAAGTTAACGTCCGGTACCTCTATTGCGATTGCCTCTGGCACAGTTACGGTCACTGTCTGGGTCGCTGTCGCACCATATGAGGGGGAGGTGTATGCACCTATTGCCACAACAAATACAAGGGTAACTATAAGCGGGATTATTCCCATTAATTTTTCCCTCATATTGATCACCTGATTTTTTTCAGATAGAACTAATTGTCACAGCGGGTTATATAAAATTTTTCATTTTTAGTGACCATGGAAACATCTACTTGAAATTTTTGTGACTATTTTCACAAAAAGATCTTTGTGTTTATGGGGCTAGGTTGATGTGTAGATTAGTGTGGTCTGGTAGGTGCCGGCGTCAGTGTAGGGGGGTACCGTGATGTAAAGGCTCAGGGATACACTTGATGAGCCAAATCTAATGAAGCCGCCGCTGTAGGTCATTATGTTCTGATTGCTGGTTGTGAAGGGCCTCTTGCTGATACCTGGTGTGCTGAATTTCAGGTTTGTCAGGGGTATCATAAGTGAGCTGTCGGCCGTGTTTATTAGGTTTCCTGTGGCCCTCACAGAGAGTGTGTCACGAAAGGCCAGGAAGTATGTTACCGTCACCGTTACAGCATCAGGGTAGCTCCTCTCAATACCGTCAGGGTAAACTGTTCCCAGGCTGATGGTTGATGGTTCAACATCTATGGATGAAACAAGTGAAAGTGGCTGAACCCCACCCCCTCTGGGGGCAGTGCCGTTATCTGCAGAGGAGTTGTTACCGCTTTCATTTGCAGCGGCAGCTGTGAACACTCCCCCCACGATTAAAATCAACATGATCAAAGGAATAAGTGCAGTCCTCATGAAATCCCAACCTTCATTAATAGGTGGAAGGGATGGTTTTTATATACTTTTCGATAGCGGAAGCTCGCCATCTTAGTTTTTCTGACTATGGTGTATCGATGATCATTTTCCTTTTTTTATGCCTTTGTCGTCTTAGTTTTTCTGACTATGGTGTATCGA
>LDZS01000103.1_pt1 | contig 10369 bp, 12 predicted proteins | sample 615471 | NCBI WGS metagenome assembly LDZS01 (sample SAMN03408295, study PRJNA278302) | terrestrial metagenome | isolation source: oil reservoir sample K3 | place: USA: Alaska, North Slope, Kuparuk formation | collected 2013
CTGCAAACTTCACCAACATCAAAAGGGTGTTCAGGAATAAGTATGGATTCTGCGCCACCGGCAAGACCTGCCGTGAGGGCAATATAGCCCGAGCGGCGCCCCATGACCTCCACGATGAACGTTCGCTCATGCGACGTGGCCGTATCCCTGATCTTGTTGATAGCGTCAATGACGTTGTTCACCGCCGTATCAAAGCCAATAGACCATTCGGTGCCTGGAATGTCGTTGTCGATGGTGGCCGGTACGCAGATGACCGGCAGGCCGTATTCTTCAAAAAAAACTTTCGCCCCTTTGAACGAACCGTCGCCGCCGATAACTACAAGACCTTGCAACCCGAACCTTTCTACATTTTCCCAGGCCTTAGCCCTACCCTCGGGCGTCATAAACGCTTCGGAACGCGCTGTGCGGAGGATTGTGCCGCCTTTTTGAATAATATCCGCCACGGAGCCGAGATTCATCGGCTCCATATCGGCTTCAACGAAGCCGGCAAAGCCGCGCTTAATCCCTATAACCTCGAGCCCGTGGTAAATAGCTTTGCGCACCACGGCTCGAATGGCAGCGTTCATGCCCGGCGCGTCGCCGCCGCTGGTCAGGACGCCGATTCTTTGCAACTATGTAACCTCCTGCAAGAATTCGTTGCCGATGCTACGGTATCGTTCAAAGCGCCTGGCTATAAGCTCTTCTATTGATAATGCCCTTAAGGTTTGCAGTTTATCTGCAAGGACCTTCCGCAGAATTTCTGCTGCCTCTGCCGGCTGGCGGTGAGCACCTCCAAGCGGCTCGGGGACTATTTCGTCAATCACTTTGAAACGCAAAAGATCGTCGGCGGTCAGCTTCAGCGCGTCTGCCGCTTCGCGGGCCCGGCTCGCGTCTTTCCAGAGAATGCTGGCACAGGCCTCCGCTGAACTCACAGAAAAGACTGCATGTTCTTGCATCAAGATGTAATCCCCCACGCCTAAAGCCAGAGCTCCACCGCTGCCGCCTTCGCCGACGACCACTACTATTATGGGTGTTTTCAGCGTACTCATTACACGAATATTCCTGGCAATCGCTTGAGCCTGTCCACGTTCTTCAGCACCGATACCGCAGTGCGCGCCGGGGGTGTCGATGAAGGCGATAACCGGTCGACGGAACTTTTCCGCCTGGCACATCAGCCGCAAAGCTTTCCGGCAGCCTTCGGGATGGGCCATGCCGAAGTTGCACGCCAAATTTTCTTTTGTACCACGTCCTTTCTGGTGCCCGACTATCGTTACCGGCAACCCCTCAAAGCGCCCGATGCCTCCTACAACTGCCGGGTCATCGCCGAAACATCTGTCTCCGTGTAATTCGATGAAATCTATAAAGAGACGCTGTATGTAATCACGGGTACTCGGACGCTCGGGGTGTCGGGCCATAAGTACCTTTTGCCAGGGGGTAAGATTGCTGTAAATCTCGACTTTCAATGCGAGCAGGCGACGTTCCAATGTGGTTATTTCTTCATCAAGGTTAAGATTTTTCTCCTGCGCAAAGTTTCTTAGCTCGTTGATCTTATTCTCCAACTGTATAACCGGTTTCTCGAACTCGAAAATCGTGGGCATTACTTAACCTCCTGCGAATGCAGGCTTAAGACGGTGGTCAACGTCTCGCGCATTTTGGGGCGTGGCACGACCAGATCAATGAAACCGTGGTCTTGGAGGAACTCGGCCTGCTGAAAACCGTTCGGTAACTTCTGCCGGATGGTCTGTTCTATTACCCGCGGCCCCGCAAAACCTATCAGCGCTCCAGGCTCGGCCAGGACGATATCCCCAAGGAAACCGAAGCTCGCGCTGACACCACCCATGGTAGGATCGGTGAGTACCGAGATATACAGGAGGCCGGCCTCGTCGAAACGCCCCAGCGTTGCCGCAGTCTTTATCATTTGGGTTAGTGACAGGATACCCTCTTGCATCCGTGCGCCACCCGAAGCGCAGAATACCAGAAGCGGCACTCTCTTGGCCAAAGCTAGTTCAATAGCCCGGGCAATTTTTTCGCCGACCACGATGCCCATGCTGCCCATTATGAAACGGGCATCCATGACACCGATTACGAGAGGATACCCGTTAACGGTTCCTTCCCCAATAACCACAGCTTCCCGGAGGCCGGTCGCTTCTTTTGCTTTCGCTACCTTTTCCATATAATTGGGAAATTCCAGCGGGTCAGGCGTTTCAAGGTGGGCGTCATACTCATGAAAAGAGCCCGGATCTAAAGTGATCTTCAGTCGTTCCGCGGCGGAAAGGCGAAAGTGATAGGTACATTTCTGGCATACCTTAAAATTGCGTTCCAGATCCTTGGTGTAAAGAATTTCGTTACAACGCGGACACTTTACCCACAGGCCGTCGGGGATTTCTGTTTTACCTTCCCGCTTGAGGGTAATGTATTTGGATTTCTTAAATAGATCCAAAACCAAAAACGCCTCCTTGCCCGGGCGCGCCAGCGGGCCAGGAACCACTGTTTAACCAATGGCGTTCAAGAGTTCCAGGGCCTCACCGGCTTCGGCTTCGGGTACGAGGATTTCAATAAATGAATTTTCATCCTGATCAAAACCCAAACCGCGGAGTTTGACGAGAACTCCTTCCCTCTCTAACAAATCCTGGATTTCTTCGGCGATCTTCCTGCTAGGTGCAATATATACTACCGCCCACACGGATACCTGGCCCCCCGGTTAAGCCATGATGTGCAACTATTTCTTCGCTCCTGGGGGTAGACATTCCTTTTTTTTCTAATAGGGTTATCTTTCAGGTTCGATAGTGTTATTTCTCAGGTTCGGTTAGAATCATACCGTGTTTGGTATATACTTCGGCCCGCCCGCGGACCTTAATTGCCGAAGTGTGTTCCGTGAATTGGGCAACCATTACCTCCCCGCGGTCGAGTTTTTCTGTATGATGAAATTTTGTATCCTTACCCCGCGTCAGTCCCATGATCGTTACCCCGTTTTCCAGGGCCTTAATGACAATGTAGTCCGCGAGTTCCCACGCATCGGGCATAGCAAGCCTGACCTCCCCGCCTTGTTTGCAATGAATAATACCATAAGCAGGTTGCAGCCGCAAGAAAGGCCAATTCCCCGGGTGAAGGAGCAACTTGCAAATGTCGGAGGAACTTTTACTTGTCAAGCGGCCTTGCACTTAAAGGAGCCCGTCACGGGTGAATGATGGCCACCGTTACCCTGAGACAGGGTATTGAGCGGGTGCTCAAGCAGGCGGTTCCGGAAGTGAACCAAGTGGTTGCCGTCTAGTACGTTTCCCTGAGCGCGTAGCTAAAGCCGGGTACTATTTTTGCCCGGCTTTTTATATGGTTTTTGTTTTAATGCCCTGCAATAACCGATGTATGCTTAACCTTGACACCCTACAAAAAAGTTTTTAGAATACCGTTGGGAGAAAATAGAATTGGCTACCTGCAGAATTCGTCGTGTTAGATAGATTTTGCCTGAGTTGCATCTTGAGAGGGCCGGTTCTTTTTCTGCCGAGCTTGCCTCGGCATTTTTCTACTGTAGCAGCAATGTTACACAAGTTTAGGAGGTGAAACTTTTGTCCCTTGGCACCATAGTCGTTGCAGGGTTGGCAATAGCAGCCGTTGCTTTTGCTCTTGGTTACTTAGTAAGAAAGTTTGTGAGTGAAGCCAGGATTATTGCTGCGGAAGAAAAAGCCCGCATTATCCTGGATAAGGCGACGAAGGAAGCAGAAGCCAAAAAGCGTGAGGCGGTTGTTGAGGCTAAAGAAGAGGTCCTGCAACTACGCAACGAGGCTGAAAAGGAAATCAAAGAACGCCGCGCCGAACTGCAAAGGTTAGAGCGCCGGCTGGTGCAAAAGGAGGAAACCCTCGACCGCAAGCTGGAAAACCTTGAACGAAAGGAAGAGAATCTCAACAAGAGAGAAGCCGAACTGGCTTCTTTGAAGCAAGACTTGCAGAGGGTGTATCAGAAACAGGTGGAGGAACTCGAACGCATTTCAGGCATGGCAACGGAAGAGGCACGCGAACTCTTGATCCGAAACGTGGAAGTCGAGATGCAGCAAGAGATTGCCGCCCGTATAAAGGAAATGGAAGCAAAGGCACGGGAAGAAGCCGAACGTAAAGCGAAAGAGATTATCTCCACAGCCATTCAGAGATGTGCTGCAGACCATGTCGCGGAATCTACCGTGTCGGTAATACCGTTGCCCAGCGATGAAATGAAGGGACGGATTATCGGGCGGGAAGGCCGCAATATCAGGGCTTTTGAAACCCTTACCGGTGTAGACCTGATAATTGACGATACCCCCGAGGCGGTAATCCTTTCGGCTTTTGACCCCATTCGTAGGGAAACAGCCCGCATCGCCCTTGAAAAATTGATAGCTGACGGACGGATTCATCCGGCGCGGATTGAAGAAATGGTAGAAAAAGCGAAAAACGAAATTGACGTACAAATCAGGGAAGCCGGCGAACAAGCTGCTTTCGAGGCACACGTGCACGGGTTGCACCCCGACTTAATCAAGCTTTTAGGCCGGCTTAAGTATCGCACCAGTTACGGCCAAAACGTGTTAAAGCATTCTGTCGAAGTGGCGCACCTCGCCGGTCTTATGGCCGCGGAACTGGGGGCAGATGTAAAAGTGGCACGGCGCGCCGGACTTCTACACGACATCGGCAAAGCGGTAGACCACGAAAAAGAAGGACCGCACGTAGCCATCGGTGTGGAGTTGGCCAAAAAGTACCAGGAAAGTCCGGAGATTATCCACGCTATTGCGGCGCACCACGGAGACGAAGAACCACAAACGGTGGAGGCGGTTTTGGTTCAGGCCGCTGACGCGATCTCCGCTGCCAGACCCGGTGCGCGGCGTGAAACCCTGGAGGCATACATTAAGCGTCTGAGCAAGCTCGAGGAAATTGCTAGTTCCTTCCCGGGTGTGGAAAAGGCTTACGCCATTCAGGCCGGCCGAGAAGTCAGGATTATGGTGAAGCCCGAGAAAGTAGACGACGCAGGGACTGTACGCCTGGTACGGGATATTGCCCGGCGGATTGAAAACGAGTTGCAGTATCCCGGGCAGATTAAGGTGGTTATTATCCGTGAAACCCGGGTTGTCGATTACGCGCGATAGACACGGGTGGGATGCTTAATTGCATATATTGATGGTTGGCGACGTTGTGGGGCGGGCTGGCCGGCGAGCCGTAAGGGAACACCTCTCCAGGTTGATCCGAGACTTTAATATTGATTTTGTTATTTGTAACGCAGAGAATGCGGCAGGTGGAAGTGGCATAACCAGGGAGGTGGCCAATGAACTGTTTAACTACGGCGCGGATGTGCTTACTACAGGGAATCACGTCTGGGATAAGAAAGAGATTTACGATTTTATAGAAACGGAGCCCAGACTTTTACGCCCGGCGAACTACCCGCCGGGTGTGCCGGGTTTGGGATACGGGGTTTTCGGCAGCCGTTCAGGGGTAAAGATCGGGATCATAAACCTTGCGGGGAGGGTATTCTTACCCCACTATGACTGTCCTTTCCGTAAGGCCGACGAAATTGTTTCCGTTTTAAGGGAAAAAACCCGGATAATATGTATTGATTTTCACGCCGAAGCAACCTCAGAGAAAACAGCTTTTGGATGGTATGTAGATGGTCGGGTAAGTGCTGTCTTTGGTACCCATACCCACGTACAAACGGCAGACGAACGTATCCTTCCCGGCGGAACAGCGTATATAACGGATGTAGGGATGACCGGTCCGCGCGACTCTGTTATAGGGGTTAAAAAGGAAATAGTCATAGATAGGTTCATGACCCAAATGCCGAGACGTTTCGAGGTTGCCACCGGCGCTTACCAACTAAACGCGGTCAGAATTACCGTCGATGAAAAAACAGGGCGGTCCTGCGGTATCGCACGTATTTTTCTTGAGGAGGGAGAAGCATAAAAATTTTTCCAATGGTCTAAAGGAATTTTGGTACGGTTGGCGAATAGAGTTTTCTAAAGAATCAGGGGCAACAGACCAGAGGAGGGTATGAAGATGGAAGTGTTAAAGGTTTCAGCAAAGTCCAACCCAAACTCGGTAGCCGGCGCCCTGGCGGGAGTGTTGCGTGAGCGTGGTAGCGCTGAACTTCAGGCTATCGGCGCGGGCGCCATAAACCAGGCAGTGAAAGCTATAGCGATTGCACGAGGATTTGTAGCGCCCAGCGGTATGGATCTAATTTGCATTCCGGCTTTTACGGATATTATTATTGACGGGGAGGAGCGGACAGCAATTAAGCTTATTGTGGAGCCCCGATAAGTGATGCGGGGTAACACCCACAATGCGCACATCCAACTGGATGATGATTTCTTCCGGAATTTCCATAGATCTTGTCGCATTGTTGATGCTCACTGTGACATTTTAGTCACGTTGAGAGAAAATAATTGTTGTCTTAACGAGGAAAGAACCAGTGGTCACCTTGATCTGCCGCGCTTGGTTCGCGGTGGCGTCAAGGTGTTATTTTTTGCCGCTTTCGTTCGTCCCTACCTACCCGGAGGGTACTTGAAAAGAGCACTGGAACTTGCGGCGACTTTTTACAGGGAGACAAAGAACAGCCACGATTATCTGGTTCCTGTGTTCGCCTGGGAAGATTTGCTGCTTGCGCTTGAACAAGGAAAAATGGCTTCCATCCTTACCATTGAAGGTGGCGAGGCTCTAGAGGGCAGCATTGAAGTTTTGCAGATGTTACACCGTCTCGGGGTCCGCGGGTTAACGCTGACCTGGAATTATCGCAACGCACTGGGAGACGGGGTTGCGGAACTGGATACCCGTGGCGGTCTTACCAAATTCGGTAAGGCCGTCGTACGTGAAATGAACCGCCTGCGGATGGTGGTGGACGTCGCGCATCTGTCTCCGGCAGGGTTCTGGGATGTATTGGAAACATCGAGCGCACCGGTTATCGCGTCCCACTGCAATAGTTTCAGGATCTGCCCGCACCCGCGCAATCTTACCGACGAGCAGGTAAGGGCAATTGCTGCGGCAGGCGGGGTTATCGGCGTGACGTTTGTCCCCGCTTTCGTGTGTTCTACAAATCCTTCTTTGGAAAGGTTGCTTGACCACATAGGCCACCTTGTTGAAGTGGGCGGTATCGATTGTGTGGGTCTGGGTTCGGATTTTGAGGGCTTTGACGGTTTTCTGCCGGGTCTCGAAGATGTAACCCGCCTGCCCCATTTGACCGAGTCTTTGCTGAAAAGAGGGTACGCTCCCCACGAGGTACGAAAAATAATGGGCGAAAATTTTTTGCGTGTACTGGAGGAAGTTTTGCCGGCTTCGAGGTGAAACACGATTTGCCTGTCGATTTGCACGTTCATACCACCGCCTCCGATGGCAGCGATGCTCCTGAGGAGATTGTAAGGAAGGCAATGGATAAAGGTTTGGAGGCCGTTGCCATAACCGACCACGATACAACGAATGGTATTGCAGCGGCCGTAGAAGCAGCCCGGGGTACCGGCTTCGAGGTTATTCCCGGGATTGAAATAAACACGGACTATGGGGAACAAGAGGTACATATCCTGGGTTATTACGTGCAAACAAGCGTCCCGGAGTTTTTGGACGGCGTCCGTAGACTGGCAAAGGCACGGGCCAAACGTATCGCCGCGATGGTAGAAAAGCTTCGCCAGGTGGGTATCCGGTTGCCACTTGAGGAGGTCTACGCGATTGCCGGAACCGGGGCCGTGGGACGGCTGCACCTGGCCCAGGTGCTTGTAAACCGCGGGGTGGTTGCTACCGTACATGAGGCCTTTCAAAAATATCTTGGCCGGGGGCGACCGGGGTATGTACCACGGGCAAGGTTTTCGCCGGTGCAAGCGGTGCGGTTGATACAAACCGGCAGAGGGGTCCCGGTTTTGGCGCATCCTGGAACAATCGGCACGGATGACGTACTATGGTCGTTGTTACCGTGCGGGTTACAGGGACTAGAGGTTTACCATCCGGAACATACAAAAGACCAGGTCCGGCGTTATCTTACCCTTGCAGAGGGGCTCGGGCTTATTGTAACGGGGGGTTCCGATTACCACAGGCCCGGTTACCACGCGGACCTCGGAGAAGTAACCGTACCTTATCAAGTTGTCTCGGTGCTAAGAAAGGCTGTCGAAGCAGTCTATTAACGCCACGAACTGTATAAACTATTATTAAGTCTGGAAAATGACTTCCCGGGAGGTCACTGATGAAGTCGGAGTCGCGGTATCTTGAAGAGCGCGTCAAGCAACTGGAGGAAAGGGTTCTCCAATTGCGACTGAGCAGAAGGGTATTAATGTATCTACTGGAAGAAGCAGACCGAGAAAGGGAAAAGCTGGTACACCTCTTACAAAAGGAAAATGAGCGCTTGCGCCTGGCAAACTACCGGTATGCCCAGGCACTCATTAATAAGAACCGACAGATCGTCGACCTGGAGTCTCGCCTACAGGGGAATAAAGGTATAGGCATGGACAGCTAGGTTATCAACAAAAAGATCAGCGTTTGGGTATTAATGCTAGCTGTGAAGAAGCATGCGAACCGGCGGGAGGGTGCCTCCATCCTCTCGCTGTTCTTTCTTTCCGTGGTTATGTTATTCTGGTATAATCGTAGCTTGAAAGGGGGAGGCACTGATGCGGATCGCAGTTATCGACGGGCAGGGGGGAGGTATTGGCAAACATATCACGGAAAAACTTCGCAAGGAACTGCCCGAGGAAACCGAAATTCTGGCGCTCGGTACAAACGCCCTGGCGACGTCGGTAATGCTCCGCGCAGGTGCAAACGAGGGGGCAAGCGGTGAAAATGCCGTCATCTATAATGCCCCGCGGGTTGACATAATAGTTGGACCTTTAAGTATACTCATACCTAATGGCATGATGGGGGAATTAACGCCAGGGATGGCAGAGGCTATAGCCAGCAGTCCGGCCCGCAAGGTGCTGTTGCCTTTAATAAGAGGAACTATAGAGTTGGTTGGTTTGAGTCCCGAGCCACTGCCTCACCTCATTGATGCAATGGTACAGAGAATAAAGCAACTCTATACGAACCTCGGCACCAGCTGAGGTTTTTTGTCGATGGCCTTGGATCACGGCCTGAGGGTTCTTGGTTGAGGGAGATGAACGGCATGGCGTGCCGACTTTATATTGTTCGACATGGCGAGACACTCTGGAATAATACCTTAAGATACCAGGGGCACGCGGACATTCCTCTTAATGAAAAAGGGGTTGAGCAGGCTCACAGCCTGGGCCGCCGGTTGCAAAAAGAGGGATTTGATGCGTTTTATGCCAGCGACCTGAGACGTGCCTACCACACGGCAAGTATAATTGCCTCGTACCAGGGGGGGCGGGTGCAAGCTCGGTCCGCCCTGCGGGAAATCAATTTCGGTAGCTGGGAAGGGTTAACACGCGAAGAGATTCGCCTCCGTTTTGCGCAGGTAGCCGAGAAGTGGTGGCGTGCCCCGCTGACAACGCGTCTCCCGGACGGAGAAACGTTGCAAGAAGTGGTCGATAGAGCGATTGCGGAAATAAGAAGGATCGTTGACGACCACCCGGACGGTAAGGTTCTGGTGGTATCCCACGGCGGCACTATACGGGCATGTATTGGGTATCTATTGGGACTTGACCTGAATAATTACTGGCGGTTGCGGCAGGACAACGCTGCCCTGAACATAATAGATTATCAGGAAGAAAAAGGAGCGATACTTGTCTTATTCAATGATACCAGCCACCTCGAATAAAGCGATTCATGGCGGTGGCCGGTGTGTACGCGGCTTCCGTGGCGATTGACATGGCCAGGCGGTCCGTGGTATGATTTAAGCGGCTGAATAAGTGAATATTTTTGCGCTGAATTCTCTTCTTCGGGATGAGAAGCGGGGGACCCAACTTTAGGGGTGAATCCTGGCACTAGCGTAGAACCGAGTGCCGGGTAGGGTTAGGCCTGCAACCCGAACCCGTCAGCTAACCTCGTAAGCGTGGCAGGACAAGCGGGCGTTTGCCTGGCGGTCGTAAAGTTTGATTTGTGTTGATCACCCGGAGAAGTCCGGGTTCTTTATTTTGCAGGGAGTAACCTGCTTGGAGGAGGGGATGCTGTGGCTACGGAATTCATAGACCTCAACGTTTCCGTTGACGTATCGCATAAGGATAGGCGGGCAGTAGCCCTACAACGGGCCGAGGAGTTGAAGACGAGAATAGCAGATTACATGGATGCGTGTAAGCGTATTCCCACCGGGTATGCGCTGGTTGATACCATTAACCGCTATAAGAAGAAACTGTGTGATTTGTTAAACGCCACGCCTGAAGAATGGGACAACTGGCTATGGCAGCTTCGAAACCGTATTACCGATGCGGATACTTTACAAACCATTATGGAGTTGTCGGCAGACGAAACCGAGCAGATCAAACTGGTGGGCCGGCGGTTTCGGTGGGCGGTTTCT
>LDZS01003839.1_pt1 | contig 10316 bp, 7 predicted proteins | sample 615471 | NCBI WGS metagenome assembly LDZS01 (sample SAMN03408295, study PRJNA278302) | terrestrial metagenome | isolation source: oil reservoir sample K3 | place: USA: Alaska, North Slope, Kuparuk formation | collected 2013
CCTAATACCTCGGCTTTTCCCGATGTGGGCTCGGTCAACCCCAGGAGCATCAATATAGTGGTGGTTTTACCGGCCCCATTAGGGCCTAAAAGCCCAAACACCTCCCCTTTCCTTATGGAGAGGTTGAGCCTATCGACAGCAGTGAAGGAGCCATACTTCTTAGTGAGTTCTACTGTATGGACAGCCAATTCCATGGCTATCGCCTCTTCAGCTTCCAGAATGTACCGAAAAGGAGAGCCAACACCACTACTATTACGAGGACCCCTAGCCAACCCCAACCCGTAGGAACCTTCACAGTTGCACGCAATACAAGGGTATCATCGCTCTGACTTCCTGAAGCCGTCACAGTCACCTGATAGTCTCCAGGAATGGTGCGCTCTGGAGCCTTGACGATCATTTTCACCTGGTCTGGCTTGCCCTTCAAAGCATAGGGCTCAAGGCGCTCTATCTTTTTGGGTTCGAATTCCACTTTCCATCCATCTGGCTTGGACACGAAAAACTCCACGTTATCTATCGGGGCAGTACCATCGTTCCAAACGTACAAGGTCAGAGTGGTCTCCTGACCTGCCGTGGTCTCGAAGTTAAGACGTTGAGTCTCCGGCAAAAGTTTCAGCTCGTAAGTTCCCGTTACAACAGCACTTAAGTCTATGGAGGCCTCGTAATTGTCCGTCTTTGCGACCAGCTTCACAGGGTAACTGCCCTTTTCGACAGTTTTAGGAGGCGTAACAGTAACGGCAAGACGCTCCGTGCTGCTTCCTTCGAGCTTCATCGACTGGATCTTCTTCCCCGATTCCCAACGAGGTGTCACACTTCCAGTCCAACCGCTCGGCAACTCCAACTCGAAGGAAACCACTTTGGGATCCTTAGTGTTGTTCTCCAAGGACACCTCATAGGAAAAGTCGCTGCCAGCTGGGTTCTCTATTACAGGATACGAGGTCTCCAGCTTCAACTGCTCCCTCACGGGCGCTATTTTCTCGCCCTTTAGCTCAACGGTGATGGGTATTTCAAACCGCTTTTGAGAGCCTTTAAGGGCCGCATAAAACGTAAAGCGGTACACACCAGGATTCGCATCTTTTCCGGGTTTGAGGGACAAGATCAGCTCAACCTCGTTCAAAGTTTTGTCAGTGCCAAGGCGCACCTGTGATACGCCGTGTCCGTCCCACTTGGAGCTAACCAACTTCACATCCCAATTCGATGCTTCTTGTTGTTTGATTACTCCTACGTCTACAACACACTCCTCGGTGGAGGTGTTCTTTAAGGTTATCTCTATCTCAGCGTCTTCTCCCCGGCCCAAGATTAGACCAGTGTAAGGAACGTGGACCTCAAAAGAGCCTGAGGCTGCAAAAACAGGGATACTTGGGACAATAAGAAGTGCAAGCAGAGCTAAGCAAACCACAGAGTACACCTTTCTCCCCATAGACGATAAGATGTTTGAAGAAATGCGCTTCATGACCAGACATCCCCCCTACAGGAAAATTTTGTATTAAAGCAGATGCACATCTATAAATATTTTACAAAAACCTCCTGGGGAAACATCGTAATTTTTGCTTACTCTCTTTGCTGTAAATTCAAACCATCTTATATAGAAAAAGAGGGCACATAAAGTACCCTCCTTACTGAACCTTATGGAGCCGGCGATCCGACTCGAACGGACGACCTGCTGATTACAAGTCAGCTGCTCTACCAACTGAGCTACACCGGCACTGCGAAGTAAATTATAGTTTTACAGTCCTCGTTGTCAACCTCTAACTTTTTTTCTCAAAAACGCTCTCGGCTTCCCAAATATAGGCTTCCAACCCTGCCTCAAGAACGTAGGGCTCTTGCCTTAAACCTTCCAAGCGTTTTACGGCACAACCTATCTTCTCTTCATCTCCACAGGTCATGAACGCCCAGTTTTTCCCAGGGAACACTCCATCACCCCAATGCGTCTTATCCCCAACGTTATCTTTTTGAAGCATATCCTTCCATACAGCGTACCCCCTGAGGCCTGAACTATCCAGGCATTCCATCACATCTTCGGCTATGGTCTCGTTACAGCATATCCATAAAACCTTCATGTCACGCTACCTCCTTGGCCTCTACAAAACGCTTCTGTCTCCTGATTTTTTCCTCGACCAGACAGTACATCACCGGAATCAAGAGCAGGGTAACAAACATGGAAACCAAAAGTCCCCCCATTACAGAGACAGCAAGGGGCCTCCATAACTCCGCTCCCTCACCTCTGCTTACAGCCATAGGCACCATACCAAAGAAGGTTGTGAGAGTGGTCACAAGAACAGACCTGAGACGTCTTCTCCCTGCCTCCACAATGGCTTCTCGAAGCTTCCTTCCTCTAGCCCTCAAAAGGTTTATATAGTCCACCAATACTATGGCAATATTGACCACTGTACCCACCAACATGATGATTCCCAACATGCCTTGAAGAGAAAGATATATACCCGTCACAAGGTATGCGAATACAACTCCCGTGAGGGCAAAAGGTATGCTGAACATTATTACCAACGGATCCAGATAGGCCTCGTATAACCCTGCCATCACCATGTAGACAAGCAAGATGCCCAAAAGCACCAAATAGCCCATTTGGGTGAACGCTTTCTTCTGCTCCTTCACCTCGCCCCCAAAGGAAATCCTTACCCCTTCGGGAAGCTCCATTTCCGACAACTTTCTAGATATCTCCTTGGTTACCTCTCCTAGTGAACGCCCCTGAACATTGGCCCCCACCGTTAGGTACCTCTGCCTGTTCTTTCGAGTAATTTGCGGAAGCCCTTCAGCCTCCACTATCCTGGCAACCGTGCTAAGGCGTACGAGTTTACCGGTCTCACTGGGAACCATGAGCCGTTCAAACACCGACAAGTCGTCCCTTTCCTCCCGGTTGAGCTGCACCCTTATTGGGTAATCATCTTCTCCCTCCCAGAAGTTTTCGTCTCCATAATCATTAGTAGAGTAGCCATAGAAGAAGGTTCTTAGAGTCTGAGCTATAGTTGAGGTCCTGATACCCATGAGAGCAGCTTTTTCTCTATCCACTTCAATCCATACCTCTGGCCTTTTGTGCTTCTGATCCAACCCCACATCCACTGCACCAGGCACATTCTTTACCATCTGGACTATGGACTCTGCTACCTTAGACACCTTTACAAGGTCATCTCCATACACCTCTATGCTTATGGGTTTTGCTCCCAAGAGCACGGACCCTATGGGTGAGGTTACTTCAACCGTCATGTTCTCTATGCCTGGCTGGCTGCGTATCCATTGTCTAAGCTCCTCCGCAACCTCAAACGCCGACCGCTCTCTCTTGTTTTTATTAATCAGCTTCATTCCTACAGTGCCTATGTTGGGCCCCGCATCCTGCCCCACGGCAATGGAGAACCCTTCTTCTTCACGGCCATCAAAACCAAAAACATACCGAGCCTCAGGTACCGTCTGCTCTGCGTGCTCTATCACCTTTCTGACAAACTTATCTGTCTCCTCCAGGCGGGTACCCTCAGGAAGCTGGAAGGTTATCTGCACGTCTCCAGTATCAGGGTCAGGTGTCAGCTCCGTTCCTACCAAACGAAAGCCGAATATGGTAAAGGTCATTAAGGCCAAAGAGAGCAAAATAATCTTCATGGGATTCTCCAACGCCCAGGCGACAAGCTCTCCATACCTCTCTTCCATTCTCTCAAACAACCGAGCAAAAGCCTTCAAAAATTTCCCTTCCGCTGGAGAACGGTGGAAAACCTTGCTCGCCATCATTGGAATGAACGTTAGGCTAACGAAGAGGGATGCAGATACCGCCAGCACCATTACCACGCTCAGCGATTTGAAGAAGACCCCAACCAGGCCCGATATGAAGGCCAACGGCAGCAAAACCACGACCGTGGTAAGGGTAGAACCCATTATGGCTTCCCCTACCTCGCTGGCACCCAAAAGGGCTGCCACCTTCTTTCGCTCCCCTTTTTCTATGTGATATATGATCTGATCCGAGGTAACCACGGCGTTGTCCACCACCATGCCGCTAGCTATTGCAAGGGCAGAGAGGGTAAAAACGTTTATCGTAAAGCCCAACTTGCCCATCGCAATAAAGGTGACGACCAGGGAAAAGGGTATGGCACCACATATGGTCAAGGAAGCAGGCAGCCTCCTCAAAAAGAGCAAAGTCACCACGAAAACTAGAACGATCCCAGCTATCAGGGATTGACTCAGGTTTCTCAGCGAATTGAGTATGAACTCCGACGTGTCCATAACCACAGTGTAATTCACGTCGGAAGGAAACCTGGTCCTTTTAAGTTCCTCCATCCTTTCCTTTACTGCCGACGCCACCTCCACAGTATTGGCATCACTATTTTTCATCACTATGAGCTCCACGGACTCCTTATCATTTTGCCATCCGTACATTATCGGTTCCCTGTAACCGTCCACCACGTCAGCCACGTCCTCCAAAAGCACCGGCCTGCCCTTATGTACGGCAACTACAAGCTTTCGTATCTCATCAACGGACCGGAAACGACCTGGGACCCTTATGTAATATTCTGTTGAACCCTCCTTCAACGACCCCGAAGGTATATTTATGTTCTCCTGCTTCAAGGCCCCAATGATCGCTGCAGGAGAAAGCCCATATCCCTCAAGGGAATCCAACTTAAGAGATACCTTTATTTCCCTTTGCTTTCCACCAAAAATCATCACCTGGCCGACCCCTGGAATCCGGGAAAGTTCGTCAGAGACCACCCTGTCGGCAAAATGATACAGTCCCTCAAATGTCCTCTCCGCAGTCAACGTGAACTCTACCACCGGTGTGGCGCCTGATGTTATCCTCAGCACTATGGGGTCCTTGGCATCAGCTGGAAGTCGATACTTCACCCTGGATATAGCGTCCCTGATGTCCCCGGCCTTCAACTGGGTATCCTCTCCCCATTTGAACTTGACTGAGACGACCGATATGCCGTCCAGAGTATTGGAGATGATGTCATCTACCCCTTCGACTATGGACATTTCATCCTCTATCTCCTTGGTGATCCTCTGCTCTACGTCCACCGCCGACGCTCCGGGCCAAGACGTAAGAATGGTTATAACGGGCGGCTCTGTATCCGGCAGAAGGTCTACCTTCAGGTTCAAGAGCACAATGCCTCCGATGATTATTACCCCCAAGAAGAACATGAGGGTCATGACAGGTCGTTTAATGGAAATCTCTGGCAGCTTCACCGGTTCGTCACCTCTATCTTGACTCCATCCGCTATTTTGCTTGAGTTAGTGGCTATTACCAGATCTTCAGGATCCAAACCTCCCGTTACTTCGACCCACTTCCCTTGTTCTTCACCAGTCTTTATGATCCTAGTGACGGCTGTATCACCAGATACAACGAAACATATCCTTTCGCCGGTGCCAGCCAATGTGCGAACCGCCTCCCTAGGCAAGACCTTTACCTTTCGCTGGCCAAGAGATAACGACACCCTAGCATACATGCCCGGTTTAAGCTTGCCGCCGGAGGGCAACTTGAGCTCCACAGTGCCCGTCCTCGTCACAGGATCCAGAGTCGGAGAAACTCTCGTCACCTTGGCCTTAAAGACCTCACCACCGAAGGCGTCCACACTGACAAGACCTTCCTGTCCTACTTCAACCATGGGATACTGGCTTTCAGGAACCGGTCCAACTACTTTGACCACGTCCTGCTGGTTAATGACAAAGGCAACAGTTGAAGAGCTCACCGTATCTCCAGGGTCAACGGCTCTAAGGGCAACTACACCATCAACAGGAGACCGCAAGAAATGGTAACCCTTGAGTATGCGAAGCTGCTCCAAGGCGGTCTTAGCCTGGACGTAAAGGGTTCTGGCTTGCTCGAACTGCTGCTTGCTTATTACTTCATCACCGTACAATGCTTTGTAGCGTTCATAGTCCGCTTTGGCTTTCTCAAACTTGGATGTGGCGTCTGCTAACTGTTGGTCCACTATGCTGGTATCCAAGATTGCAAGGATTTGTCCTTTCTTCACGGGGTCGCCCTCATCCACCTTAACCTCCATAACGGTCCTACCCGACACCTTGGAAACTACTGCAGACGTATATTCTGGTTCTATGGTGGCGGTGAAGTTCACAACGTCGTCGAAGACTTCATCTTTTAAGCTAATGACCTCTACAGGAAGCTTTTCCACTTCGACGGTTAGGTTTTCGAGCTCTCTTTTTTGCTCTCCTCTATACCACATCAAAGCCCCTAATAGGGCGAATACGCATATAAAGGCTATCCATTTTTTCATCGTCTATCACCTCTAGTTTCCGTTGCTTTGGAGCCCGGATATGCCGATGGCAAAGTCAAGGTCCGCTTTCGCTATCTGGGTTTCATACACCGCATCAGAGTAGTTGTTCTTGGCGTTGATCAATGCCACCCTCGCATCTAAGACATCTATGTTGGTACCAACCTGCGCAGCATATCGCTTCAGCGCCATTCGGTAATCTTCCTCTGCTTTTTCCACCTGGCTTTTGGCAACCTCTATCCTCTTTTGGGCAGCTTCCAACTTCTTCATGGCTGCATTGACCTCTAGGATTATGGCCCTTTTCAGGTCCTCCAGGTTGTACAGTACCTCCTCCGCTGAAGCCAGGGCTTCCTTGACCTCCGCAGAGGTTTTTTCTCCATCGTATAGGGTCCAGACTGCTGCCAAGGAAACTCTCCAGTCGTCCATATCGTCGGGGAAAAACTCGTCGCCCACCTTGTAGGCTTCCCCTGTTAGCATCACTTGTGGCCTTTTCTTGCCAGCCGCCGCAGCTGCTATGTGTAAGGCACTAGCCCTTGCGTTCTCCAGGACCCTTATCTCTGGCCGCAGCTTCATGGCTAGATCCTGAGGAGCACCAGGAATATCGTAACCACTCAAGACAGCTAAACCAGTCTTCACTGAGGGAAGGCTGTACTTGTCCCTCATGGGTGTCCCCGTTACCCTTTCAAGGACCAACCAAGCCACATCCAAGGCGCTCTTTGCTTGTATAAGGTCAAGCTCGGCCTGAGAAACGGCAACCTGAACGCGAAGAACCTCGTTCTTGGGGACCACGCCATGTTTGTAAAAGGCTTGCACCTGCCTCAAGTGCTCCTTCGTAAGATCCAAAGCTTCTTGTGCCACCAGGCAACGGTCATTGGCGCTCAGCAAACTGTAATAAGCCCTCTTCGCCTCGTTTATGACCTGTTGCTTGGTTCTCTCAAACTCCGCCTCAGCTACCTTTCGAGCCAACTTCTGAGCCTCTATGTTGTTTTCCACGGCTCCACCGCTATAAAGCAGGTAGCTCATGGAAAGAGCGGCTTTCCAGGTCCTCCTGAAGCCCGCCTGAACATAATACGGCATCTTCGATCCCGTAAGAGCGTTGTACACAGGATAAAGGGGCTCCTTTTCGGTTTCCTGATAGACCATGGAGACATCTATTTGGGGATACTTGGAAGATAAAGCCTTAAGGACCCTGGCAGTCGCTTGGTCTATGCGGCGAGATGCCGCTGCGATGACCGGGTTTGCCTCATTTGTTATCTTTAAAACCTCCGAGATGGTAAGCTCGGGCAGCTTTGATGCTTCGACTTTGCGGGCATCACACACAAAAACGGCAGACAAAAACAAAAATAATGACAACAAGCCAACAAAAAATTTACTACGAACGTTCATCAATACCTTTACCTCCAAATAAGCGTCCCATCATTTCCCTCCAATACGCCTTTGCCTCTTCAAGGTCCAAGGTTATACCTAGGTTCACCACCATACCCATAAAGAAATAATCCCCCATTCTCAGCACATCCTTTAAATCCAGCTGCTCTCTGATTTTCAGTTGGGGGAATACGTCTAAAGATTTGGATATGAGCTTATTGCTCACTTCCTTCACCTTATTTCTTATAAACGCAGAAAATTGGTTGCCTCCATCTTTTGACCTTTGTGCTTGCAGAGCCAAGTCTATCCAAAGCAACCTCAATTCCTTATCCCTGAAAAGTATCTCCAGGCATCTTTCGCCACTCTCCATAAAAAAAGCTCTCGGCCCCTTCTTCCCATCCTCAGGCTTGGGAAGAAAATATTCCTCTATACGCCTGACCTCCGCCTCCATTACTGCCATGAACAAGGCCTCTTTGTTCTTGAAATGCCAGTAAACTGCTCCCTTGCTCAGATTAGCAGCACGAACTATGGAGTCCATGCTGGTGCCGTGAAAACCTGACCTGGCAAATTTCTCTCTTGCGACGGAGAGAATTCTTGCACGAGTCGAATCTTGATCCACCTCCACACCCCCAAACTGAACGGTCGGTCTAGTGGGTATAAATATAATATAACACTCTCTTCTTTCCTGTCAACCTGGACCGAGACAGGTTCATAAATTTAGTACGTGTTCTGCTATCTCGAAATAAACTATGAGGCCTAATACGTCTACAATCGTGGTAATGAAAGGACCTGACATTATGGCTGGGTCTATCCGCAGAAGCCTCGCAACGAAAGGCAACAAAGCACCTGCGAGGTTCCCTATTAAGACCACAGCTATCAACGCCAAGGCAACTGTTAAAGCGACACCAGCGCCTGTACCTAACATGTAAGCTCTTCCCACTGCCAAAAGAGATAACGTTCCGCCCAAAAGCAACCCCGTCAAAATCTCCCTGGCAAATACGTACCCTACGTTCTTCCATTCTATCTCCCCAAGGGTCATACCACGGATAACAAGGGTCGCCGACTGGGTGCCAGCGTTACCGCCCGTGCCTATCAACAAAGGAATGAAAAAAGATAGCGCTACTACCCTTTCCAGGGCAATAGAGTAGTTTTTAAGCACTGACGAGGTGAGAGCCTCTGTCAATATGCATATCAGAAGCCACAAGAACCTCTTCCTGCTCAAGGCCAATATGCCTGTGTTCAAGTAGGTGTCCTCCACAGGCTGGATTCCGGCCATCTTTTCGAAGTCCTCTGTGGCCTCCTCCTCGACTACATCCAGGACATCGTCGAACGTCACTATTCCAACGAGCCTCTTCTCCCTATCCACAACGGGCAAGGCGTGCAGGTCGTACTTTGACATAATCTGGGCACACTCTTCCTGGTCCGTGTCGGTGGTCACATATACAGGATCGTCTTCCATAAGGACGCTCACTGGAGTCTCTGGATTGGCCAATATCAGATCTTCCAACTCGACCACACCCAACAGGTGCCTTTCGTGATCGGTCACAAAACACGTGTATATGGTCTCTTTGCCTCTAGCTTCCTTTCGTATATGCTGGATGGCCTCCTGGGCAGTCATGGAAGCCTTCAAATCAATAAACTCAGGGGTCATTATCCTTCCAGCTGAGAAAGGCCTATAATTAAGCAAGCTGTTAGCTATCTGCCTCTCCTCTGGAGACAGGTGCCTTAAAAGTTTTTTCACAGTCTTGGCAGGCAGTTCGTCGAACAATGCGGTCCTGTCGTCGTCAGACATATTCTCCACTATTTCAGCCGTTTCCTTGTCAGTGAAACTGTTCAAGAGTTCCTCACGCTCGGAACCCTCCATATGCTCAAAAACCTCTATCGCCAGGTCCTTGGGAAGCAACCTGAACAACAAAGCCCTCTTTGGAGTTGGTACTTCAGATAAAATCTCGCTGACATCGGCAGGCTCTAAACTGGATAGGCGCTCCTTGATTTCCGAAAAGCGCTGCTGCGCAAGGAGAGATAGAATCTCTTCATATATTACTTCCAGCCTTTCTGGCAAAACCTTCACCCCCTAAGAGAACAAACAAAGCCGACGGCTCAGATTCAAAAAAGAACCTTCGCCACACATTGGCCTTTCAGTTTTATAAATTCACTACTTCTCCGTGGGGGCATTCAGGAAGGGACTAAATTCAAAGGCAATAAAAGTTTGAGAAAACGGGCACTACTTCAAGATCCTGGAGCAACACCCCCACGCTACTTTATATTTTTTTATAGAGTTATATTCTAAAGGACTGGCGCCTTCTTCCATTTCCATCTCCCTTTTCTCACAAAATCTACAGTTCCTTTTTTACATCAAAACACCATTACATTCAAGAAAAAACAAAATGGGCGCAGTAACGCTGCGCCCATTATACAGATCAATTTCCAATTGTATTTGCCAAAGATTAACGCTTGGAGTACTGCCTTCCCGCACGGGCGCCCTTGAGACCGAACTTTTTGCGTTCCACCATTCTTGGATCCCTTGTCAAGAAACCGCCCTGTTTGAGAACCGGCCTAAGATCAGGATTCATCTTGAGTAGCGCTCTTGCTATGCCGAGCCTAACAGCACCAGATTGTCCTGTCAAACCGCCACCAAAGGCGCTCACGAACACATCCAACTTACCCTCCATGCCAGTTACCTTCAATGGCTCCAGAGCGTGGTTCACCCATACCTGACGGGGGAAATAC
>LDZS01000104.1_pt1 | contig 10313 bp, 10 predicted proteins | sample 615471 | NCBI WGS metagenome assembly LDZS01 (sample SAMN03408295, study PRJNA278302) | terrestrial metagenome | isolation source: oil reservoir sample K3 | place: USA: Alaska, North Slope, Kuparuk formation | collected 2013
ATCCTGAAGCAGTTCCCGAAAAAGACGAACAGCAACAAGAGCCCGTGTCAGACCTTCAGCTTGAGCAATGGCTTTAACGCGAGGGTGGTGGGTGTAACAGACAACCCTGCCTTTCAGCTCCCGTAAAGCTCCTAGGTTGATGCCAGCCTTAACCATGCGCACATCAGCAAATAAGAGAGCACCACGCCGAAGAGCAGCAATTCCGGCATCGATCGCCTGAGGATGAAACCGAAGAAGGTAAGCAGCACCAGGATCACCAGTAGCGTGAACAACCCTGCGGACTACCTCCCCTTGACTTCCGGGAAATCTTTTTTGGAAGGCTTCACACCCCACAATTTCTTCAATTAAATTCCGACTCCTGGCCACGATGTCCTGGGGGTTTACCAATTCACCATCAAGGTCCAAACCGGCAGTAGCGCGGACCCTTTCTCCTAAAATCTCCGCAATTCGAGGATCAGGTCCTAGACAAGGAGTTACAATCAACTGAACCTTTTCCCCATAGACAGCCTTCAATCCGTCGATTTCCTCGGGAATATCCTTCTCGATATGGACACCCGGAAAAAGAAAAGCAGGAACAATGATAATTCTATCTACCCCATCTTCCACAAACCGAGCTACCCCTTCTGCCAAAGAAGGTCGACCGAATTGAAAAAAAGCAGGGAGCACTCGCATCCCGAGGTTTTCCTGAAGCAGTTCTGCCAACTTCAATAGCCCATCATTGGCAGCATTCCGCCTGCTGCCATGTCCGAGCAACAAAACCCCGTGCCTCTCCATTTCCTTCCTCCTTCCTCTGTGTTCTCAACATGGTACCCAACCCTTACCCCCTATGACACCCATCTCCTCTAAAAGCCGACACCTTTTCCTCTGACACCATTTTCGCCCAAAAGCACACGTAATCCACATCCGACGCCTTTTCAAAATTTGCGGTTTCACCTGAAAAAGTCACGGGTCGCTGCACCACGACCACGGGAATACCTAAAGCACATGCAGCAGCGACTTTTTCTTTCGTGCCTCCCACATCACCACTTTCTTTCGTAACCAAAACCTCGGTTTGGTACTCTTCCAGCAAAGCTTCATTCATCTTCTGGGTCCCGGGTCCTTGCAAGGCAACAATCTGATCTGGCCTTAACCCAAGTTGGTAGCATACCCTTAGAGATTCCGGAAGCGGCAACACCCGCACCGTAAACTGGCGACCTCGGAGGGCAGGATGGGTCAAGAAAAGTGAAAGCGGTTTTACTCCAACAGCCAGGAAAACCCTTCTCCCACTTAAGGAAGCCACTTTCAAAACCGCCTCTTCCCAGGTCTCCACAAGGTGAATCAACGGATGGTCCCTCGGCAAGGGTGTCTCCGGGCGCTCCCAGCGCAGGTAAGGAACACCGCAGCGGGCTGCGGCTTCCTGTGCGAGGCGAGTGATTTCGGTGGCAAAAGGGTGAGTTGCATCAAGAATTCCTTTAATACCCTGATTTTTTATTAAGGCAGCGAACTGCTCAGCATTCAGAGCCCCTTCCCAGACAACTACCCCTGGGATTTGCCGGAGTAATTCGGCACCATAGGGGGTAACTGCACTGGCCATCACCCGGTGACCTGCACGGACCAATGTTGCTGCTAATTCTCTTCCTTCACGGGTTCCTGCAAGAACAAAGATCACAACTGATACCCCCGGGGCGTAATCAAGTATCCCTCTTTTACATAAGTCTGGGAGTTCCCCACAATCACCAGGGAACTCATGTTGATTTCCACATCCGTAAAATGCGCTAAATCAGAAAGAACCACTTGCTCACCGGTCCTTCCGGCGTTAGTAACGATACCTACAGGAGTTGCCGGAGAGCGGTAGCGAAGGAGGAGTTTCTGAGCCTCGGTAATTTGAGTTACCCGCCTGCGGCTTTTGGGATTGTAAAAAACAATCACAAAATCACCAGCAGCAGCAGCCTCAATCCTTCTGAGGATTACTTCCCAAGGTGTCATGATATCGCTCAGACTGATCACCGCAAAATCGTGCATCAAAGGAGCCCCCACCAGGCCAGCTGCTGCTGAAGCCGCGGTAATCCCGGGGACAACCTGAAAACCGATTTCCCTGTGGAGTCCTGAATTCAAGAGAACTTCCAGCACCAATCCCGCCATCCCATAAACCCCGGGATCACCACTGCTGACGACAACCACATTGCAACCACTACGAGCGAGTTCTACAGCACGCCTGGCGCGCTCCACCTCCTGCCGCATCCCGCTTCCTTCCCGGTGCTGGGCAGGAGAAAGCACTTCTTCAAGGAGACGTAAATAAGTGTGATAACCAATGACCACGTCTGCCTCCCGCAAGAGCCGATATGCACGCAGACTCAAATCCTCCGGATCACCTGGCCCGACCCCGACCACAGCAATCCGGCCTCGGCGAGGGCCACGGTTACCCTTCCCCTCGCTGTTTTTGGTAAAACCAGTTGTCCCTCCGACACAGCCGCCAGTGCTGCCGGTTCGCATACCCCTCCAACCCCCATTCTAGACTTAACAAATTGCGAATATTGAAGACCCTGGTGTTTTTGGAGCACCATTTGCAACATTCCCGGTGAAAAGAAAATCAGGGGAAGTTCCATCCGCCGCGCAGCTTGGTGCAAACCTGGTTCATTGATTTTAGCAGCATGGGTAGCTAGGGCAACTAAACTTTCTCGGCGGCGCCCAGCCTGCTCGAGGGCATAAGCTAACGCATCTTCTACCTCCTCATGAGAAACACCCCGACGGCAGCCAACACCTGCTACCAAACTGGGGGGACAGAGAAACAGGCTGTTCGCCGGGAAATCTCCGCCTTTCCGACTCGTAGCAAAAACAAATTGGCCACCTTTTTGCTCAAACCGCATCTGAGAAAGAGAACCTGAAACGACTTGAACCTCTTCACTTCCGCGAAAATCATCAGGAAGTTCCCATTCCGTGTAAAGAATCACCTTTCTTCCTGCCAGGAGCGCGCTGTTCACATCTTTGACTCGCTCTCGGGGAACAGGGAGAAATCCCCAACTCCGGGCCAACAGATCCACAGCAGTCTTTCCCCAAACATCAGTCGCAGTTGTTATAACCGGGACCGCCCCTAACAAAGAACCTACTCCACGGGCCAGCTCATTAGCACCACCCCAGTGGCCACCTACCAAGCTGACAGCAAAATTACCCTTCTCGTCAACCACAACAACGGCCGGGTCAGTCCATTTACTAGTCAGCAGGGGGGAGATTACCCGCACAGCAATCCCCACTGCCATAATTAAAACCAAACCCTCATAATTATCCCATAAATTCCTGACAAGCTCAGTTAGAGAAAAACCAGCACAGGGATCTGCCCGAAAAACATCGGCTACACCACCCCTCTCTACCCAGGCTGCCGCAAGGCGAGAAGCAAGTGCAGAACCAGAAGGTGTCACAGCCACGATGGCAACTCGACACCCAGGGTCCATTACCTGTTCTCCTTTCTGTTCGAAAGCTGGTTTCAATTTACTTCGCACCTCGGAAACCGTGATTGAAACCTGGGTCATAAAGGAGAGAACGCTTGCCTCTCACTGCCAAAAAGTCTCCCACAAAAATTAACGCCGTTCTGCGGATCCCTGCTGCTCTGGCGCGTTCCTCGATATTGCCTAAAGTGCCCAGAATCACCCGAGCGTCGGGCCATGAGGCCCGCTCCACTATAGCGACTGGAGTTTCTTGAGGATATCCCGCTTTCAACCCGCGTACCACCTCAGGCAAAAGATGCACACTCAAGAAAAGGCAAGTCGTGGCGCGATGGCGGGACAATTCCTGAAGTGATTCTGTTGCTGGAACCGGTGTTCTTCCCTCCTGCCGCGTCAAAATCACAGTCTGAGTTCCTCCTGGCACTGTCAGCTCCCTGCCCAAAAGAGCAGCAGCAGCAAGAAACGAACTCACTCCGGGTACGATTTCATAAGGAACACCAGCATCTTCAAGAAGGTCTAATTGTTCTTGAAGAGCACCGTAAAGAGCAGGGTCTCCGGAATGAAGACGCACCACTAATTTCCCGGCATTCACACCGTCCTTGATGAACTTCACAATTTCCTCGAGTGTGAGACCTGCTGTATCAATACAGGGAACCCCTTTTCTTACCATCTGCAGAAGGGCGGGGTTGACCAGCGAACCGGCGTAAAGCACTAAATCCGCTCTCTGAAGTAATTGCTGGCCTTTAACTGTAATCAGTTCAGGATCACCAGGACCAGCACCAACAAAATAGACAATACCCTTACCGCTTGAGTTAGCCACCAACTATCCTCCTTTCATCTGCTCGACTTTCAGTCTTTCAGATTGCTCGTTGTCGCGACCTGTAAACGAGGATCAGAGAAAAGTAGTCTTCAGGCAAGTCCCTGGCTGTAGCCAAATTCTCCACCAGAAACTGATCAACTAGCCCGCAGCGGCATACAAAAGCACTCTCTTCCAACCTCCCGAGTTCTGCCAGAATACCGAGCACCTTCTTGATTACAGGAGCAACTTTTAATAAAACCACACTATCAAAAGTAGACAAAACCTGGTAGAGAAATTTCTCGTCTGCAGTAGCAGGAATAACTGCCAAACTTTCTTGACCGACCGCAAGGGCGCGGTTCAGAAGGGCCGCTGCTGCACTAAAAGAGGTAATTCCAGGAACTGTCTCTACCTCGAGATCGTCACGGATCCTTCTCAGTTCTTTCAAAAGGTAAAAGAAGGTGCTGTATATAGTGCTGTCCCCAATGGTGACAAAAGCTGCATCCTGACCTTCATCGAGGACACCAGCAACACTGAGGGCGATCTCCTTCAACGCTTTTTCTCTCTTTTCGTGCACTCCAGTCATCGGAAAGACAAACTCCCGCACTTCGTGGTCAGGATTGAGGAAAGGCGCAACCACCTCGCGGGCGAGACTGGCCTCCCTGGAATCACTTCTGGGCACAAAGATCACCGCTACATCCTGTAAAACCTGAACCGCTCTCAGAGTCAGCAGTTGAGGGTTTCCTGGTCCCAGACCAATACCGTAAAGCTTTCCTCGCTTCCTCACCCTGTTATCCGCCCCCGGTTGGCGCTCAATATAAACACAGGGTTTTCGCCTTGCCAGCAGTGAACCCTGCCCTTATGTTGAACACGCGCCAATTGAAGCAAAACAGCATCCCTCTCTTCCCAGGCTTCATCCTGCAATAACCGCCAGGCAGTGCTGAATGTTTCCGGAGTAACAGCAGTGATCACAAGACGACCTCCCGGGCGCAGCCACTCTTTTGCCGCTTTCAGGATTTCTTCCAACCTTCCACCACTTCCGCCAATCAGGACGCAGTCCGCTGGAGGAAAACCGCCACAAGCTTCAGGTGCCTCTCCCTCAACAAGAACAACATTAGTGAGTTGAAAATGCTTCAGATTGGCCCGCGTCAGAGCCAAGGCCTCGGGGTCTTTTTCAAAGGCATACACTTGTCCCGGTTTAATGAGGCGAGCAACTTCAACAGTCCAGGAACCGCTGCCTGCCCCAATCTCGTAGACTATTATCCCTTTCCTCAAGCGTGCCTTGCACAGAGCAAGTGCTCGAGCTTCTTCCTTCGACATAGCAACATTTCCCCGGAGAAACAAATCATCAGGAAGACCAGGGGTTACAAAATCGTGATCCTCCGGTCTCTCCAATTTCTGCTGTTCCTTCTTCCCTAACTGCAAACTCTTCTGGCTACTTCCCCCGCGCCAGCAATCGCTCTGATCGGAGAGCCGCTCTCTTCCGGATCCTCCCTGTTTCTCACAATCCTTTACCAAAATAACAATACTGTTTGGTCTACCCTCGACCCGAGCACCCCCTTCGAGAGTTGTCGAAGTCACCTGCTCTCCAGGCAACCCCAAATCTGTGAGGATCCAGACTTGCTGGAACTCGTTCCCTTTTTCCAGAAAAAAGCGACATACAGCAGATGGCGGAAAACGTTTTTCAGTAAGCACAGCAACCTTTGGGTAATCACCAACTCTTTCCAACTGGTCAAGTCCCCGGCCATGCAAGCTGACATGGAAGAAATCTTCCCAGTTCATACCCAGCCTGGCGCAAGCAAGTTGCAGAGAACTGATGCCTGGAATCACGACCAGATTTTTTTCACCAAGGCGTGCCCGCAATCGCGGAAGGAGGCTGAAATAGCCCGGGTCCCCAGAAAGGAGCACAGCCACACGCTGGTTCTCCCTGGCTGCTTCGATGAAATCTAAGACTGCATCCAAATGGCGGTCGATCTGGTAGCACTGCTTGCCAAGGTGGGCAAAGAGCTTTAAAGCGCGCGCCCCGCCAACCAAAACGTCAGATTGGAGAACAGCCCTTTCGGCAACAGGCAACAGATATTCTCTGCTCCCTGGACCAACCCCAACCACAGTTACAGGGTAAGCCAAAATCACCACTCCTCACAGATGTCACAACCTTTTTCTCAAACCATCCCAGCCTGCTTGCTCGAGAATCTCAGCAGCAGAGTCATCCCAGCCCAAAATCTCTTCCTTAACTGAAAGCAGAACGGTCCCCACCCTCAGAGCCTGACGCGTATAGGCAACAGCACGTTGGCTTGCACGGGCAGCAAGGTCACTCCAAACCTCCTGCAATCCTGCCTCTTGTAAGATACTAACCATTCCCTCAACCGTAGGAAAAGCCAAGATCTTCTGGATGAGGGAAGAATCTGCACCCCGCGCCGCTGCCAGTGCAGCCACAACTTCAGTTCTCCCATCACTTATGCGGTTATGAGTGTGAAAACAGCCAGCAGCAACCTTTGCCAGCTTCCCAACATGCCCCCAAAGAACAGCCTGCCGAAAACCAAGCTGAACACACTTCTCCAGCATAAAGCCAACAAAGTTGCTCATAAGAACGACGGCATCAGGAGGAACCTTTAAGAACTTCGTAGCAAGCTTCTTTCCTTGGCGTCCTGGTGTAAGAATGACGGTGTCGTATCCAAAAGCTGCCGCAATTTTCAGTTGCGGAACCAACGCCTGCATGAAGGCTTTTTCGGAAACTGGTTCTACGATCCCTGTTGTTCCCAAAATCGAAATACCACCAACAATTCCTAATTGGGGATTCATGGTTTTTCTCGCCAATTTCTCTCCTTCAGGGACACTGATGGTAACCTCGGCTCCTGCTCCAGGAGGTAGAACTGCAGCCACATTTTCCCTGATCATCTGCAGAGGAACCGGGTTAATCGCCGGCTGACCTGGAGGCACAGCCAGGCCCGGTTTTGTCACGACTCCGACACCTGGACCTCCCCGCACGACGATCTCACCCGGCTGAAGGCGAACCGTGGCCTGGACACGCGCCCCATTAGTGACATCCGGGTCATCACCAGCGTCTTTGATTACCCAGGCAGTTGCTTGGTCTCCTTTCCTTTCCCAACCTGCTATAGGAAGTTCGCAAACACCACCCCCGGGTAGCTTCACCTCAACAGATGTCAGCTTCTGCCCCTGCAGCACCAGCACTGCAGCACGTGCCGCAGCAGCAGCACAGGTACCGGTTGTGTAACCTCGCCGCAGTCCCCCCTGCGAATCCTGAGGGTGATTTTTCCGGATCAGCGAAAACAAATCCTTTTTAGTTCGCGGTGGTGAACCCACAAACAGCCAACCTTTCCTGCACAATTCCTGATGGACCTCAAGCACCCACGGCCTATCGAGGGCTGCTGCTTGCAAAAGTTCGTGGTCACGAAAAATAGCCTCCGGCGTTCCCTCTCCAACAATCTTTCCACCCTGAACAACAACCACATAATCAGCCCACGAGTAAGCGAGATCCACATCGTGAGTAGAAAAAACGATCGTTATTCCCTTGCTGTTAATCTTGTCTAATAACTTCATAATTTGAGCAGAGTGCTGAGGATCCAGCCAGGCTGTAGGCTCATCACAGATGAGCACATCGGGTTGCATAGCTAAAATATCAGCAAGGGCAACACGTTTTTTTTGACCGTAGCTCAAAAAATGCGTTGGTCGGTCCTTGAGGTGAAAGACATCTGTAGCGATCATAACTTCTTTAACCCGTTCCCAGACCTCTTCCTCCGGCAACCCCAGGTTGAGAGGACCAAAAGAAATCTCCTGCATAACAGTTGCCGAAAATAGCTGGGTATCAGGATCCTGAAAAACAACCCCAACCTTCCGGCGCAACTCCAAGAGGGAAGCACGATCATAACGAACAGGCTGTCCCTCAAAACAGATCTCTCCCTGTTGAGGCCTTAAGATGCCGTTAAAGTGCAGGAACAAAGTGGTTTTTCCAGCACCGTTTGGTCCCAAAAAAGCTGTCTTTTTCCCCTTGGGAATGGAAACACTAACATCCTCCAGCGCCCGGGTGCCATCAGGGTAGCAAAAGGTCACCCCCTTAGCTTCTAAAATGGGATCACCTTTCAATGTCCCCCACCACCTTGAAGCACTCGCCAGCACAGACCTACCATCAATAAAACCAAGTCTGTGATGATGATCACCAACATTCTTTTCCCGGACAGATGATAGGACCTCTCGAGGACGTTGAGCTCACCTGTATAGCATCTGGCCAGCAGAGCGAGGTAAAGCATTTTTGAGGTATGACATGATTTGGAAAACAAATTAGAGAAGAGGTGACCCAGGGAGACATAAGTTGTCTTGAGATTGGTGTAACCCCCGCGCGATGTTTGGGAAATGTAAATCTTTTCTGCTGTTTCCAGGAGCACAAAAATATAGCGGTAAACCAGCGACATCAGCTCAATGAGCAAAGGGGGTAACCTCAGCTTCCTGCACATAGCAAAGACTTCCACCATTGGTGTTGTTAAAGATAGAAAGTAGAGGCAAGACACTGCTGCTAGAGATTTTATAAAGAGCATGGCCGACAACATCAATCCCTGTGTGGAGACGCCCAGGATATAGCTTCCCACCTGAACTCCCCAGAAAAAACCTGTAGCATCCCTGGCCAGATTAACGGCAATTGTCAAGACCCCAATGACCAAAAATCCCATTGGGACAAGCATGAGCTTGAAATAAAACCTAAACGGTATTCTTGCTCGCAAAACAATCAGGCTAGCCATGAGCAGGATCACCAAGAAGGAAACAACTGGTGAGGAAAAAGTGAGACAAACGAGCATCGTTCCCAGGGCCAGGGTCATCTTTTCTGCTGGATGCAAATGGGATAATCTGTTAACATAGGCATACTGGTCGATTTTTAGCAAATTTGCAAACTACCTCCTACCTTTGTTGTTCCTTACGTGCTTTGACAGAACCCAGGAAATAACCGATAAAACCAGCACCAACTGCTGCCTGCAGGGCAAAAAGCAGACTTTCGATCTCACCACTGGGCGGCTCCCACAGAGGACTAAACCAGGGTTCGTAATCAGGTTGTATCTGGACGATAGCTTCTTCAGCCTGCCCGTCAGCACCACCAAACTCGGCTCCGCTTTTCAGCCACAAAGGAAAAACAGCCAGCAAAATCACCAAAAAAATCAGAACCACATTTTTTGCTCTCATCGGGCATCCACTCCTTCAGAACCAACAAATGTCGAAGGAATTACCGATAACTCCTCCAGTTCCCGTTTATTGTGAACGGTCAATAAATTAAAAACTACTACCGTTAGCAAACCTTCGCTGATCGCTAAAGGAATCTGGGTAACCGCAAAAATCCCCATAAACTTTACAAATGATGCTCCAACTCCGCCAACCTCAGCCGGGAAGGCCAGCGCTAGCTGCAAAGAAGTAGTTACATAGGTCAACAGATCTCCCAGCGCTGCTGCTAGAAAAACTCCTAACCACAAAGGTGCTCTTAACTTCAAGCACGCTCTGTAGGTTAGATAAGCGACAAATGCTCCCACTACTGCCATAGAAAACGTATTTGCCCCCAGGGTACTAAGACCTCCATGAGCTAAAAGCAGGGCTTGAAAAATAAGCACAATACACCCTAACACACTCATTGTTAGGGGACCAAAAAGAACAGCCCCCAGGCCAACTCCTGTCGGATGAGAACAACTTCCAGTTACCGAAGGAATTTTCAGAGCTGAAAGAACAAACACAAAAGCTCCTGCTAATCCTAAAAGCATTTTCATTTCTGGATGTTGGGTGAGCCTCTTATTGATCGAAAACACACCAGCAACAAGAAAAGGCAATGTTACAACTCCCCATATAATACACCAGTGGATAGGCAGAAAACCCTCCATAATATGCATGGCATATGCCTTACATGGACAGAAGGCAAAAATACCCAAAAAAACCATCAGGAAAATAACTCTTCTAGAATTCATAACTTTTCCTCCCTTCACTCCCCAAAATCCTAATCCCGATTTCTTTCCACAGGTGAACAACAAAAAACCCAGCCCTACGGGCTGGGGTAGTAACCAAGACACACTTATCATTTCCCACCTCCCTATCCGCGTAGGGTTCGG
>LDZS01000105.1_pt1 | contig 10295 bp, 15 predicted proteins | sample 615471 | NCBI WGS metagenome assembly LDZS01 (sample SAMN03408295, study PRJNA278302) | terrestrial metagenome | isolation source: oil reservoir sample K3 | place: USA: Alaska, North Slope, Kuparuk formation | collected 2013
CCACACCCCCTCCTAATGGGTGGCTTTTCTTACTTCTGATGCTTGACGTGGAATGTGCCACATCACCAAAAGCGCACAGGGCTTCCACAGCTTGAGAACAGTTATATATCAGCAGTGGTGAGGGAAGGTGGCAATGGAGCCCAAGTCTCCGCTGTTGAAGGGCTCGTAGCTCAGGGGCAGAGCGCTGCCTTGTGAAGGCAGAGGCAGATTATGGGCTTCTCTCGCCACAATCGGAGCTAATCGGGCTTCAATCATCCCCATTCGTCCTACAAGAGTTTTTCAAGCAACATAGAGCTGATTTAAAGCAGTACCGCAGAGGGGTGGCTGCGCTCTGTGGAGCTAAACCTCATAGAGCCGTATGAGAGGGGAGAGATTGAGCCCATCACAACCCCCGTGGAGCTTAGCAAGTGGCTGGCTGAGCACAACAAAGACCCATTGGCAAAGGGCTTGAGGGCTTTCTTCAACTATCTAAATTTTTATGAGATTGGAGGGCAGAACTGGGATAGCTGGCTAAACAAGGTGTGGGTGCCATCCTCCAAGCCCAGAGAGGTGCACCTCACAGATAAGGAGGTGTATGAGGGCTATGTGGCAACATACACCACGATGAGAGAACAAGGATACAGCATCAAAGTATCAGCTGATATATGATATGCTGGCGTTTAGCGGTCAGAGGTTTACACATCTCTTAAAGGCAATCTCCCAGCTATCAAGCCTTGATGTGGTAGAGGTAAGGCTGAATGGGAGGCACACAGGCATAAAGAGGGTGAGCATAAAGCACCTCTCAGAGGGCAAGAAGAGGGCTAATGTGCTATACTACCCCACGGTGTGGGAGGATGAGCTATTTGCTCTTGAGAGCTACCTGAACGAGAGGGCAAAGAGGGGCAGTGAGGGCATGGTGAGTGTAGCACGCTCGATAAGGCAGTATATAGCATCAAAAGAGTGGATAGAAACAGAAAGGTGCCAGCAACAAGGGCAGACCCCAACAGCTTGAGAAAATGGCACTATAACGTTATGACGCTAAAGAGCAAGCTGGGCATAAGTGAGGATGTGGCTACCTTCATAGCTGGGCGCTCCCAGAGCGTATCGGGAGAGAGCTACCAGAACAGCATATTAGCAGCCGATGAGGTTTATCCAGATATAGCCTCTTATGTGCTCGCTGTGCTTGATGGCAGGGGTTTTGATGAGTATGGGAACCTCAAGCGCTAACACCCACCCCCTTATTCACCCTACAGGGCATGTTTAGGGGTCTTTAGGTGCTAACATACCTGCCCCCTTGTTGTGAGGGGCTCTGAGTGCTCTCAGTGAGATGGCAAAAACGATAGACGCAAAGGGTTAGGGCTTTTTGATGGGGGTTTTAGCGTTCTTGGGCACCTCATCCACAAAAACAGGTCTAAACCTTAGGCTGGAACTTTTCCACCCTGACCCACTCCCCCTCTGGCAGCTTCTCAAGGTTCTGGACTGTTGAGCTTTACTTTCTTCATGCTCACAGCTTCGCAAGCTCCTTCATGAGTGCGTCTCTTTTCTTCAAACACTCATCCACGGTTCTTCTCCAGAGCCTTCTCAGCTCCTCCTCTTTTTTTAGCTCAATCTTCTCGGCCATCATACTCTTTTTCCATTCCCCTCTATATCTACCTTTTCTTGGCTACATTGGCTTTTAGCCATGCCACAATCCTATCCACAGACCACCCCTCTATGGCGACAGAAAGAACAAACTCTTTCACCTCATCCGAGGGGGCAACCAGCTCATAGCCATAGCAATCAAGAAGTGCCTCAGTGATTGCCAGCCCAGTTCTCTTGTTGCCGTCCACAAAGGGATGACCACATACTATGCCCCTTATGAGAATGGCAGCCTTCCAGATAACACTTTTCTTGGGGTGGCTCCTTACCCATCCAGTGGCAAACTCAAGCTCACTTCTGTTGAGTATGCCCTTCTCCCCACCATACTTTCTGATGATTTTATTGTGTGTCTTTACTATCTCAGCTACATCTATGATGGCATCAATAGTGGGCTCATCTGTTCTTTTCTTCACTCTCTCAATAGCCTCCCAGTGGAACTGATGCATTGGATTAGAAGAACTTTATCAGCCCTCGTGCTCTGCCTTAAGCCTCTCCATCACCCTCTCACACCGCCTTGCGAGGGTGGGGTTTCTGCTCTTGTTCCACACCCTCAAGAGGTTCAGCCGCCTTATGGTGGTGGCATAGCCGTCCCTTCTCACCATCCTCCTTGCCACCTTGAGCAGCCTCTCAATGCTTGAGAAGGCACCCTGTGGGAAGGCACCGCTCTTGAGCTGGATGGTCTTGCACCTTCTCCTCTTCTTTCCCACACAGATTTTAGCCTGTGCCATGCCACCACCTCAATGCAATATCCCTGATGTGTCTATGCCAAGCAGCCCCCCGATGATGGCAATGGTGGCTATCACGATGCGCTTTAGCCATTAGTGTAGTAGTATAGTATCACGGTTAGTGGATAGAAGGATGAAAAAGGAGGAGAGAAGGAGAATGGTAGAACATCACCTCCGAAAAAAGGTAGAAAATTCTACTCAGGTAGAAAAAGAGTATAAGGCTATCAAAATCCCCTCATACCTGTATGATGAGCTCTCAAGGTTAAAGGCTGCCACAGGGGTTAAGACCTATGGCAGGTTGATTGCAGAGCTGCTGGCTAAATCAGAGATAGACCCCACAAGGGTTGCAGAAAGGAAGATAGAACAATTAGAAGGAGAGATAGGGGAGCTTGTGCCACATGCGTATGGTGCTATATCTCAGGCTCTCGTGCTGTGCAGGTGGGCCATTCGCATGGATAGGGCACAGTGTGAGAGGCTCCAGATGGAACTTTTGTCTTTGCTGAGAGAGCTGAGGAGGGAGGCTGATAGATGAAGCTCTACCTATTCCAGCACCCCGATACATCTGTTCCTCAAGGAGCGATATGGCTCAAAGCCATGTGAGCACTGTCGCTTTTACAACAGTGGGTGTGTGCTCAAGGAGCCAGAGGTGTGCCGTTAGCGTTATCTCATTTCTGCAAACTTTTCCAAAAATGAGAAAGACTAAATAGGCATAGTGCATAACGGGGTTGGGTGCTGTGGTTGGCAAGGCTCAAGACCTCCCACAAGCCCTAAATAAGATAAGGTTATGCAAGGTTGCATAAATTATGCAAAGCACCAATCAACAAAAACCGCATGACGGCGAGCTATACCGAACAACACTCTACCTCGATAGGCGGATGGTCGAGGCTCTAAAGAGCGAGGGGTATAACATCTCGAACGTTGTAAGGGGCTTGCTGCATGCGTTTTTGTGTGAGCGGGCTCGTAGCTCAGGGGCAGAGCGCTGCCTTCGCAAGGCAGAGGCCGCGGGTTCAAATCCCGCCGAGTCCATCACTATTTTGAAAGAATCTGGATATCGGTGAGGCCTTGAGAAAGACTGTGTTGCTTAACTGTTTGCCTTTAACTGCCAATAAACGACAAATTCTCAACAGCTTCTTTGACGAATACCTTAGAGTCCTCAACCTTACTCTTGAATACTTACCGAACGCCAAATCCTCTACGGAGTTACACCATTTAACATACTCAAACATACGCAAAACCTCCTTCCTTCCATCTGACGTTGTTCAAGAAGCCCGTAAGGATGTTTGGGCTAAAAGAAAGACTATTAAGAAAGGATTTAAGCGATGCTCCATCAGACTTAACAAAAGATGGTTTAAGTTCTTTGAAACTGAAAGATGCACACCTTGCTTTAGAATAACTTATTCTCCTCGCAAGAGCTTTGTAATTCCTATCAAGCGTGATAATGGATACAATAGATTCAAAGATTTCCTTAAGGGTGGGTGGGAAACCAAATCTATTTGTTTGCTTAACGGCAAGATTGCTGTTTCTATTGAAAAGGAATACCCTGAACCAGTTAACGATAGAAGGTATGTTGTGGGGGTTGATATTGGTTCTACTACTCTTGCTGCTGTAACGGTTTTCGACAGCCAGACATCTAAGGTGGTTAAACAGCTTTACTTTGGCAGAGATGTAGCTGTTAGGCAGAGAAAGTATGAGGAGAGAAGAAGTAAACTCCAACATCATGCTGATAAAGGCTCTGAAAAGGCCAAGAAATACCTTAGAAGACTTAAACGCAAACAGAGAAACTTTGTTAAGACAAGAAGCGGGCAGATTGCTAAGGTGATTGTGAATCTTGCTCTTAAATATAATGCTTCTATCGCCATTGAAAAACTCAGGCTTAGGGCTACAAAAGGTGAAGTTGGAAAGAATGGAAGAAAGAAGATTAACAGAATTCCTTACGCACAATTCAGAGATTTTCTTAAGAGTAACTGTCTTAAATACGGAGTTCCTTTTCAAGAAGTTGATGCTTACCACACTTCGAAGTGGTGTCCACACTGCGGTGCAGTGAATAGCGGACACGATTCTAGAAACTATGCCTTGTATAGGTGTAAGAAGTGTGGTATGGTTGTGAACAGTGATAGAAAAGCCTCGCTGGCTATCGCTGTAAAATCTCTCCTGGAGCGGACATCTCAAGGTCTCACCAACTCTTGTTTTGTCCAGATTTCCAGGAGGAGAGTAGCTGTAAACCTGCTCGTTCGTCCAGATGAAGGGGATTTGAGTGGTGCTGTGCATCTTACTCAACCTCTGATGGAAAGCCCCCTGCGTTAGCTGGGGGTAGTTTACTCCCTCAAAATTCACAGCGCGCCCCACCTGAGATGTGCAATTCAAATCTGATTACAATAAAAAAAGAAAAAATTACTCAACAATTATAATAAATTTTTCAAGAATTGAAACAAGCTTTTTGCCCTTCTCAGTCAATGCATAACTGCTTGCACTTTTCTCGACAATTTGCAATGATATTAAAGATTTTAAGTGCCTATTAAGAATGCTTGGGTTCAAATGGGTTTCAAACATCAACTGAGAAAAACTCTTTGGACTTTTTTCTATGTTGAGAAGAAGGGGGACGACGCCGTTTCTCGAGATAACTTTTAAGATTTCCGCCTGTTTTTCACCCCATCTTGTTTCAAACGTTGTCCTCTCGCTCGCCCTCACCTTACCACAACCATTAATGAATAATATATCTCATAGCAACACTCGGCAATATATTAGAGTTTCGGAAATAGAGTTCTATTCCCGCTTCCCAATTACTGCCTGTAAATTATTATAGGAACAAAACATGCTAAACAAAAAACAATATCAACATGATACGACGACCTCTTTTTGTAAAATTCACATTTCGAGGGAAGTCCTCATTAGTATCCTCTGATCGTCGCAGCAGAAGACTTTGTATATAAAAAAGAGAGCCAAAAGGAGATGTAAAACTTAGATTCAACTTAGAGATTTGAGTCTTCTAAGGGCTTCATTTAGTTCATTTTCAAGCTCATTAACATCAAAATTCTGACCCTTAAGGTCTCTCAGCAAATCTATTTCCTCTTCCTCTTTGACTTCAACTTCCTTTGCTATTGACGCTATTAGATCATCTTCCTCATCGAATTCTATTTTTTCGCTCTCTGTACCCTCCTCTTCTTCACTCACCTCTATGCCAAACCCAATATCGACATCACTTGTATCAACTTCGAGATCAGAATTTAACTCAGAAGGTAAATCTGGCATGTCCGGAACGTGTGGAAGACCATCAGCCTCAAGAGATAGCTCTTCACTTATACTCATTCTATCGGCCGTTTGCATTTCATTCAGTAAATCATCGCTCACTTCAACATTTTTAGATGCAAGTTCTTCCATTTTATCCAATTCTTTATCCTCCTCCCGGTTTTCTTTGCCTTTACTAACTCCAGCCGAAACAACCTCTTCAAGCTTTTGATCTATTTCCTTCATTTTCTCCTCAGTTTTCTTTCTGCGTATGGAAGATAAGAGGGGCAAACTCAACTTTATCCTTGGAGAATTACCCCCACTTTTCACCCTATCGTATATGTAAGATGTTGCAATCACAAAGATTGCAAAAACCACACCAACAAGCATTTCAAACTCCATGGTATCACCTCCTTATATGCCAAATAGCCCATTTTGTTTTGAAAATGTCAAACATCGCTCTAAAATCTGCGATTGATCCAAAACAATATGCTATTTTGATATCGGTCTCGTTCTCAGGAATTAGGAACGCTATCTTCCCACCGGCACTTTCCCCTTTTTGGAGTTCTTTGAATTCCATAGCATCTTCAAAAGAATGAGTTAATATATTGTACGGGTAGATATTCCCCTCACCGTCAACCACAATAAAATCATGGGCAGTTGGATAGAGCGTTTTATTTCCATTGTTCTTTATTAAAACTTCAGCAACAATAAATTCACAGTTTTGGGGCGCAATGCCAGAATATCTATCTATAGGTCCAAATGTTTTAAAGTCTTGGAGATTTTTTGTAAACCAAACGTTCTTTACTGCCACATCGATTCCATCAACTTCTGTGGATTCTCCAATTTCAAGAGCTATCTCTTTTGGTGGTAGTTTCGGTCTGGCATCTGCAGTGAAATTTCCTATAGCTGTCATGTTTTCCAAACTGCTCAGATCTTTTATTGGCAAGTCTCCTACACAACCACAAAATAGCAAAACAACAAATAAGCACGCACATATATACATAAATGTCTTCATCCCCTATCCCTCCATTTCTACAAATGATGGTAAGCTGAATGCCCATTCAACAACCTGCGGGACAACAACCATGAGGACTCCAGATATGATAAAAAGAATGCACGCATAATATATATACATATATTTCCCACCACCTTTGACAACGTTTGCAGCAATCGTGTTAGCCAGTGTGAGGGAGAGAATTATAAAGAGGGTGTACTGGCTTAATAGTTCTGTTGGAACGCTACCAAAAATTCCAATGTTTAACCCCTGCAGCCCACCAGGCAATTTGTCAACAACATTAGACATGCTGCCAATGCCTGACAACTGGGTAGCATATAACATGGAGATATACTGAGTAAATATCGTCAGAATCTGAGTTATAAAGAGTAATAATCCAACCATTGCCATGTGGAGTGGTATAATCAAGCTCACAAAGCCAGACGAGATGAGGTCTCTCTTCAACCTGAGCAAAACCATTTCGAGGTTTGAAGAGCTTACTACCTCTCCAACTGTATCAGCATCTCCCCCAAGATCTGTCGCATCAATAAAAATGCTTGTTAGCTTTTGTATCAGGTAACTCCCACTCTCACCAACAAACTTCTCCCAGCACAGTCTTGGATCGAGATCCATGGACAATCTTCTGTAAAGCTGGAGAACGAGATCTTTTAGCTCGCCAAGATTTTTCTGATCTATTCTACTCAAAGCCTCTGCAACCGAAACGCCAGCACCGGATTTTATCACTCCAAGACTTCTTATGAATGTTGTAAAAGCCTCATCCCTCTTGCTTATCCTTTTGTCATCCATCCTACCAAGTATCGCAATTGGTAACATGATTGCTCCAGCTAAAATAAATCCTGCCCCTTTCATATCGATACTTCCGTATTTGAAGTCCGGATTTGCTGCTGGTATTATTGCTAAAAACACCAAGGCTGCAAATGCCGCTGGGATTAGGATGGGGGATAGTTTTGATATTAGCGTCTGTTCTCTCGATTTTATGTGAAAATCATGAACCTTCCTGTCTTTCGGCACAGCTTTAAAAAGCATTCCAACACCAAATGCATAGATTACAAAGTTTGAGAGAGCTGCCCCATAAAGCGTTGTTGCCGGATCGCCTGACTGATAGATTATTACGGAAAGAAGAATTACAACAGAAATGAGTGATGCAGAGACGAGAATTGAGGTATAAGCGTCGGTCCATTTTCTTAGACTTTCAAGAGCTCTCTCATACTCATCTTTTCTGATCGTCTTGAAAACCTTCCACTCTCTATCCAGAAACTCTCTATCCGGCTCCCCCGCTGATATTGCATCTGAGAACCTGTTGAATAATTTCCTCAGCCTCTCATGCTCCACTTTCTCTGCAATAAGGTTGCATGCAGTTGCGTAATCATAATACCATTTTTGCGTGAGATCTCTAATTTTCTTGAAGTATTTACTTGGAGCATATTCTTCCTTTTCAGCAGCCATTTCAAATATTTTGTCTCTGCTAAGCTGGGCGGTAGAAAGAGAGGCCATATAGGTGAGTGTGAACAGTAAATCATTGTCCATTAGAAGTTCTTCCTTGGTTTTCCTGAATCTCTCTAATAATCCTGCCCCTCTTTTTGCCTCCTTATCAGTCTCTTTTTCTGTCCTTTTTCTGAAGGAAAACTTTGGGAGTTTTAACGTCGGATACTCCACTGTATTCACCTCGGAACTTTGACACCCAGCAAACCCTTCTTCTCGACCTTCGCAATGGTCTTGAAGAAGTCATAGAAGTCAACGATACCCTGCTCGTGCAGTTTTTTGAGAATCTTCGCCCTTTTCTCCACCTCATCATAGATCAATTTCTTTTTGTTTGGTGGGATGCCAAGGTATGTGGCAATCTTCTGCTCGAGCAGATAAGAGCTGCCGTAGCCAGTGAAGACATGCGTATCGGTTACCGGGTCCCACTGGAAGACCTCTATGAAAGAGACACTGCCATTCTGCGGGTTATAACCGACTATCTCGCTCACGCTCAGCACTCTTCTCACAAGCTTACCATCTGGCCTTCTCACGGCACTCACGATAACCACAAAGTTTAAGTTATCGATGAACGTCTTGGGAACGCTTATAGGCTCGGTTGTCAGTCTCTGGATTAGCTTTTCTACGGTCCCAGCATGGAAGGTGGACATCACCGGATGTCCTGTCTGCATAGCCTGGAATGCGATGTTGCCTTCAACGCCTCTGATCTCACCAACGAGTATGTAGTTAGGCCTCTGTCTCAATGCCGCTTTAAGCAAATCGAACATTGTAACATCTGAACCACTTCCTTCGCCAAGTGTTCCCCCTCTTGTGCTCCCCCTCGTAACCTCTCTCGTCCAGTTTTTATGTGGAAGCTGAAGCTCTGGAGTATCTTCTATGGATACTACCTTTGCTTCAGGTCGAATGAAGGCTGTAATTGCATTGAGCAGTGTTGTCTTACCACTCGCTGTCTCACCACATATAAATCCACTCATGCCCTCGCTTATAAGCAACCACAAATAGCCAGCAACCATGTAGTCGAGAGAGCCGAACTCTATGAGCTGCAAAACGCTGAATGGTATTTCATTGAACTTTCTGATGGTAAAGTTACTCCCATTCTTACTTATGTCGTTTCCGTAAACAATGTTTATTCTCGATCCATCGGGTAGCGTCGCATCGACAATTGGATCCTTGTAGGTTACGGGCTTTCCTATTCTCTCGGCAAGCTTTATTATAAATTTGTTGAGAGTTTCCTCCTCTTTAAACTCAATCACACTCCTCAAACCTTTGAAAATCTTGTGTTCAATGAATATTGGCCCCAAACCGCTGCACGAAATATCTTCTATGTATTTATCTCTGATATATGGTTCAAGAACCCCCAGACCGACTTTATCCCTAATCAAAGCGTATTCAAGAGCTTTAAACTGCTGTGGAGTAACGTAAAGCTTTCCATTTTTCCCATTGGATTTGTTTCTTAACATACTTAATTTCTTAACCTTTGAAAAAAGCTTGAGTGTCCCAGCGTTATCTTCGATAAAGCTAAAACTACCACTGTCGTTTCCATCGACGATTACACATATCTCTCTGAGAGCGTCCTTCAGTATCCTTATCTTCTCCTCGTTATCTTCTGGGTCAAAATCTATGTCTGTTACATAATCTACAAGCCTTATTTCAACGTCCCTCAGCAGCTCATCCACACCTGTAAGTAATATGGGTTCAACAGGGATGTAGTAGTTCCTGACGTCATTCTTGTTAGGATAAATATGAACGTATATCTGCTGATCAGCGGGATATATCAAATTTGGATTTTCCATGTCGGAATGTTTTTTTCTGTCAAGTTTGGGGACAAACTTTGGAATGCCGATTTTGTCGAGGGGGAGGATATGGATGTATTCGAGGAGATGCAGGTTTCTCTCTACCTCCTTTTTCATCCTGTCTGGAAGCAGCTTGTAAATTCCGCAGCTCACTATGTTGGTATGGGTGTGTTCCTCCTCAAGCTTTTTTGGTTTAAATGGGAAGTTGGCTACTACTCCCTGCTTCAGCCCCCTTGGCTTGTAACTGAAATCGATTTTCTGCACCTCACTTATCATCCTCCCCTCCTTATATAGCTGTGGTGAACTACCCCTATTCGGAAGGGGCTTCCTGCTTCAGCGACCAGACAGGTCTCCACAGGCTCTAAGGGTCGTCCCAAGGTCTGCCAGCTCTTTCAGCCTTGCAGACATTATAAGTATGCAGAAAAAGATTATAAGCTT
>LDZS01000106.1_pt1 | contig 10290 bp, 12 predicted proteins | sample 615471 | NCBI WGS metagenome assembly LDZS01 (sample SAMN03408295, study PRJNA278302) | terrestrial metagenome | isolation source: oil reservoir sample K3 | place: USA: Alaska, North Slope, Kuparuk formation | collected 2013
GTGAAAGGGTGAAGGGGTTTTCGGGAAGTCCACCCCTCTCTACGTGAAAAAAACATCGGGGTGTCACCGGTCGGCCTTCCGGGGCATGGGGAGCGAGTTCAGCCATCAGGAATGAATACCCCCTATTACCTTTCACCCTTTCACCAATTCATATCAAAACATCAATCACATCACCGACTTGCGACCATGCGAAGGGTCCGGTGAAAGCCGTTCACGGATGGCCGGAACCTTTCTCCTTTCACCGTCCGGCGATATCCGGGCCGCTCCGGTAGGTATCGGAAGAGAAAGAAAACCCTGATCTACGGGAGCCTACCTTCGTGAGCCTGTTGAGAATCATGATGGAACAGACCGCGGCGGAAACCGTCTCGAACCGACCATCGAACCGGGAACCGGAAGCCGCGGACAATGGGAAGGAAGAGAAAACCCGGGCAGGCCGGCGCGACGATGATTCCCGCCGGGAACCGGCCCTCTTCGCAGCCACGAACCTGGTCTTCTGGGAAACGGACAAGCCGCACTACTACGCCAGGGATGTAGGCATCGACGGAACCTGCTTCCGCAGGCTCGATCCGGAGTACTACGCCTGGTTGAGACACAAGATGACCCTCGCCAGGAAAGCAGCCGATTCCGGCCGCCTCTCCGCCGGCGCTTTCGAGGAGCTGCGGACGCGGTTCAACGCGATCCACGCCTGGGCCATCGAACATTTCGGCGAAGACGCGCTCCGCTCCGCCGTCCAGGCCCTGGACCCGAAGGCCTACTCGCCGCCCTCGACGGAACCTCCGGGAACCAGCGGTTCGCGGACAAATCGGCAGGATAGCCGATTTGGACGTGCCGCAGGCGCGCCCGAAGGGCGAGGGCCACAGATGGCCCGAGTCAATCTCCAGGAGCCTCCCGCAACCCCACCTGCGGCCCAGCGTGAGCGGCACATCTACCCGAAGGACGGCGACTGGCCGTTCACCCATCCGGTTCCGCCTTCGGCCGTGGCCAAGGTGGACGCCATACGCGAGGAAGCCATGGCCAAGGGATGGCGTGAGGCCCGGCTCTACCAGAACCGCGGCCGTTTCCGTTTCCCCTGCGGCGAAGACTACGGGCTGGTCTGTTTCGTGGACGGAGACGAGCGCATCGGCGAGGTCACCCGTCAGTCCATCGAGATCGTCGGGCCGCCGCCGCGGGAGACCATCTTCCGTTTCTACAACCCGGACGTGGAGCAGCCATGGCACAGGACAAATCGACAGGAGAGGCGATTTGGACGCGCCGAAGGCGCGCCCGAAGGGCGCGAGCCAGGGATGGCGAGCGTCAAAAGCGCAGGCACGCATTGACCAGGCCCTACGCCAACGCCCGCGACGTCCTCCCGCCCGACCTGCTCGAGGCCGTGCGGGAACACTTCACCGGTCTCCTGTGGGTGCCGAGCGATTCCGGGTTCTACGAGGAGCGCCGCAGGCTCGTCCTGGCCCTGAAGGAGCAAGGCATCTCCACCAACGAGGTGGCGCGCCTGGCCGGCATCACGCCCCGCCGCGTCCGCCAGATTGTTGCTGGGAATGGAAATTCGAGCAGTAATGGATCGCAAACTGCATAGCGCGAAGTAATGGGAAAGATTCTGGTATGGCTTCTTGAAGGGGGGGGTTATCACGCAACGCTTGACAAATCTGAGACACGAAACTCGGAATAGAGACGGCTTCGATGTCTCCAGGCCATTCGGCGGGAAGTCTAGAATTTTGGGCGAACCCCACAATAGCAATCTTAGTGATTTCGTCCTTGTCAAATGGGAAAAGTGAATCGTAGTAACCAGCGGCGTCATCAAACTTCTTCTTGAATCTGCTTGCTCGCTCATTCCATGAGTCCGCGTCCATTGATGTTTCTATATGAACGAACTTTTGCTCATTAGGCTCAAACGCCGCGATATCTATCTCTCCCTCGTAGCCTCCCTTTTCCCGTTTGCCGAACTTGATGTTTGTACGGACGAAATATCCCGAATATTCGTACCATTCGGCCGCCAGTTGTTCCAAAAAATTCATTCTATTGTCTCCACCTCGCGGCGTGGCGGTAAGGTATGAGAGGAACTGTGATTACGAAATCAGTCTTCTTCGTAATCACCCCAGCCTTGTCGCTTTGCCTTCTTGACCAGCTTCTCAAGAATTTCGATAGAAGGTATCCTCGCTTGACCTCGGGCAGGTTGCAGACTGCCGTCAGGTCGTCGCCAAATGAAACGATATCCATGTTCGCTTGTGCCATCCTCGTATATGTACTGGCACCATTGGAAACACAGGTTCCATTCGTCTTCGCCGTAGTCAGTGCATGTTTCGTTAATCACTTGTACGCGTGCAGGCATTCTTGAGTCTCCTTTCTGAAAAACCATCCATGTGGCACATCAGACACATGTGACACATGGTATGACATGTGCTTGCCTAGGTCAAGCGTCTTTTAACCGACATTCTCGAGTTTTCACCGGTAGGTATGCGATGGGGCGGTCCGTCCGGGCGTGACGGAGGGCGAAATCCGCCTCCCGCCCCGAAACCCGGCCTGGGGCCACAAACGGGAAGGCCATGGCAGACACGAAGAGACAAGACGGCGGACATCTCAACAAGAAGGACGAGATGCACCTGGATCGCTGGCGGCGGAACTCGGGCGCCGAGCCCAAGCGCGGTGCGCCCGAGGGGAACCTGAACGCCATGCGCCACGGCATCTACGCCAACCGGTTCCTCTCGGAGGACGAGAAGCCCCTGTTCGACGCCATCATCGCCCAGCTCTACCAGGACTTCGTGTTCAACAAGAGCTCGGACTTCATGCAGGTGGAGCTGGTGGCGGTCTACTTCCTCAAGCTGGGCCGGGCCCAGGAGGCCGGCGACTGGGACGCCGCCGAGAAGCTGGACCGCATGATCCGCTGCCACCTGAAGGACCTGAAGGCGACGAAGATCGCCCGGGAAGGCGAGGCGGCCAGGGGACCGGAGACCACCCCGGCGGAATGGGCCACGGCGCTGCTGGAGAAGCTGGCCGAGGCGCAGAGGAAACCGGCCGGAAAGAGGGCCAAGGGAAAGAAAACGCGGAAATGATTGCGGATAACACCGGGACCGTGGATGCAAGGCGTGCGGAAACACCGGGACTTACGGCGCCGCCGCCGGCCGGAAGTTCGGATAACCCCTGTTCCAGGAAATTCCGGTCAACCGTTTCTTCCGCCCGCTGGACCCGGCCCGGCGGGGGAGCATTGGAAGGCTTCGGGACCAATCCGCAGGACAGCGGATTGGGACGCACCGCAGGTGCGCCCGGAGGGTGCGAGCCATGGATGGCGAGCATCAATGTGTTCAGGGGCGGGGACTGTGAGATCACTGTCAGAACAGTCTCCACCGCCTGGAACGGGAACGCGGTCCCGAAGGACCGCTGGGTTCCCGGGGCCGCCGGCCCGTCAAAGCCGCTCGAGGGCCTCTTCAAGGGCTCCGTCCACCAGGTGCGTATAGATCTCCGTGGTGGAGATGTCCCGGTGGCCGAGCGCCCGCTTGACCACGAGCAAATCGGAGGTGGCGGCGTACAGGTGGGTGGCGAAGGTGTGCCGCAGGCCGTGGGGGCCGATGTCCTTGTCGATCCCCGCCTTGGCCAGCCAGAACTTGATGCGGTTCGCCACCTGCCGGGCCGAGATGCGCGACCCGCGGTTGGAGAGGAAGAGCGCCGGGTCGGCGGTCCCCTGTCTGCGGCGCTCCGCGAGGTACCGGCGTAGGAGGGAGCGGAGATTGGACTTGAGGAACTTCACCTGCGGCACGTCGCCCTTGGCGCGGATGCGCAGATGCTTCGCGTCCAGGTCCACGTCGTCGACGTCCAGGGAGACGAGCTCCTGGAGCCGGATGCCGGTTCCCAGGAACAGCTCGACGATGACCCTGTCCCGCCGGGCGACGGCGGACGACCGGTCGCGGAGCTCCTTGAGCAGGCGGCGTTTCTCGGCCTCGGTGAGGAACACTGGCGGCGTGCGGGGGAGCCGGCGCAAGGTGACCGACCGGGCGGGATTCTCCGCGACGAGCCCCGTCTCCTCGGCCCAGGCGAAGAACGACCGCACCGCGGCCTTGAACCGGTGCAGGGATGCGGCTGAGCGCTGGGTGCCGTCCGGCGTCGTGGTCACGGCCGGATCCGTGAGCGCCTCGTCGAGCATCGCAGAGGTCACCCGCTCCAGGGTGAGCCCGGGACGCCTCGCGGCCAGTACCCCGGCGAGCGTGCGCAGGTCCCGAAGGTATGCGCTCACCGTGTTCGGGGAGCGTCCCTCCGCCTCCAGCCTGCGGCCGAAGGCCAGGACGGCCCGCTCGAGGGGCTCAGGCCCCGGCACCGCTCGTAGCGCGCTCGCGGCTGTGTTCGTCATCGTCCTTGCCTTTCTTCAGGCTCCGGCCCATGGGCGTGCCCTTGGGCAGGGGCAACTTCTCGATGCGGCCCGTCTCCTGGGCCCAAACCAGGAACATCCTCAGCACCCGCTTGGTCTTCTCCACCGTCGGCTTCGCGCGCTCCTTGCCGCTGGGCAACTTCAGGAGCGCGTCCGACTTGAAGAACTTGCCCACGTGCGGGGTCAGGATGCTGGTGAGCTTCCGCTCCGCCCCGAAGAAGGCCTCGATCTGCTCGAAGTCCTTCCCGTAGGTGTAGAGCGTCCGCTCCGTCTTGCCCTGGGCCCGGAGGTGTTCCAGGAAGGCCTGTGCGGCCTCGTGCAGCGTTTCACTCATGGCGTGTCCTCCTTCTCGTGGTTTACGCGGGCCCCTTCGGCCCGGCGCCGCGCCCGGCCGCCTCGGGACTCCCGCTTCTTTCGTTCCGCGTTCTCGATCCAGCGCAGCAGGTCCGCCGGGGTGAGCGCTCCCACCAGGTCGGGGGTCTCTCCACGGGCGAGCGCTTCCCTGGTCCGGCGGGTGCGGGCGTCGGTCACCGCCCGGGAGACCGCGCACCCGATCCGGATCGTCTCGGAGTCGAAAAACGTCATCGGCCACCTCCTTTCTCGGTGCGTAAGTCATTGGCGCAACACGTGTTGCGCTCATTCACATACACGCTTCCCGCGGGCGGGAAGTCAAGGCGTTTCATGCGGATTTCCGCTGAAATATCAGGCCTTTGAAGGGCCGGGAGGACGAGCATGAGGAAACAGCCGGCGATCATCCTGCGGGCGCTCCTGGTCGCGCTCCTGGCGGCCTCCCTGGCCGGATGTGCGACGAATAGGCCGCCCCGGCGCATCCAGGACGCCATCCACACCGTGAACCGCTACATGCCCGGTTACGTGGCCGAGGCCAACAAGGCCCTGGAAGCCGTCGACCACCCGGACAAGGAGCGATTGACGGGCATCGGGGAGCGCCTGCAGCGGGCAGTGGACGCCCTGGACCGCTGGGCCAACGGCGATGACGGGCGACGGGAGGAGGAGCGATGAAGGAGATCCTGGAACGGAACCGCGAGGCCGTCCGCGAGGCGGGCCGCAGGCTCGTGGAGATCGGCGCCGAGCTCGCGGCGGGGAAGATCGACGAGGCGCTGGCGCGCCTGGAGAGTGCCCGGCAAACCTACCGCGAGTGGGAGGAGCTCGACCGGGCCACGGCGGACATCGAGGGCGTCATCCGCGACCGGGAGGGAATGCTGGCCGTCCAGCACGTCCTGGGCGAGCTGGTAGGGACGGTCCTCGGCGCGGCGTTGAGGTCGGGGCTCCCCTGATGGCGCGGATGTCGGCCCGCGAACGCAAGCTGGCCGAGACCCTGGCCAGCCCCGTCCTCTGGGGCCAGGGATACCTGCGCAACCGGGACGGCAGCCCGCGCGTCTACTGGCCGCACCAGGTGGAGGACCTGCTCTGCGGGGAGAAGAACATCATCCACCTCGACGGCCGCGACGTGGGCAAGAGCGTCTGCATCACCACCGACGCGCTGCACTTCGCCTTCACGACCCGGGGCGGCCAGGGGCTCATCGCCGCGCCGCACCAGGGACACCTCGACACCCTGATCGAGGAGATCGAGTTCCAGCTCGACGCCAATCCCGACCTCATGGCCAGCATCGCGCTCACGAAGTACGGCAAGCCCAAGATCCACCGCAAGCCCTACTTCCGCCTGGAGTTCACCAACGGCTCGATCCTCTACTTCCGCCCGGCCGGGGCCTACGGCGACGCTTTCCGCTCCCTGCACGTGGACCGCGTGTGGGTGGACGAAGGGGCCTGGCTCACGGAGAAGGCGTGGAAGGCCCTGCGCCAGTGCCTGAAGTCGGGCGGGAAGCTCCGTATCTACTCCACGCCGAACGGGATGCGGAACACCACCTACTACCGCCTCACCACCTCGACGCAGTTCAAGGTGTTCCGCTGGCCCTCGTGGCTCAACCCGAACTGGACCGAGGAACGCGAGGCGGAGCTGCTGGAGTTTTACGGGGGCCGGGATAGCGCCGGCTGGCAGCACGAGGTCGCCGGCGAGCACGGGAAACCCTCCTACGGCGCCTTCAACATCGAACACCTGAACCTCTGCCGGCAGGAGGTGCTCGAGTACCAGAAGGTGGTCATCACCGGCGAGGAGATGCGCGACTGCGGCACCGAGGAGGAGGCCCACGACCGCCTGGAGATGCTGCTCAACCTCACGCCGCAGACCGGCGTGTTCTGGATCGGAGGCGACCTGGGCTACACCAACGATCCCACGGAGATCGTGGTCTTCCGCGAGCAGGAAGTCGGGGAGCGCCCGGTCCTGAGAATGGTCCTGCGGATCCACATGGAGCGCGTGGCCTACCCGCACATCGCCCAGGCCATCGCCCTGCTCGAACGCTACTTCACCCCGACCGGCATCGGCGTGGACAACGGCGGCAACGGCCTGGCGGTGGTGCAGGAGCTCCTGACGCTGGACAAGTACAAGCCGCTCCAGCTCGAAGGGCGGCTGCGGGGCTACGACTTCGGCGGGATGACGACCCTGGCGGTGCGCGACGGCCGCGAGGTGAAGAAGCGCACCAAGGAGCTCATGACCAGCCTCATCAACGGCGCCCTGCAGAGACGGCAGATCGTCTTCCCGGTGGACGACCTGGAGATCGAGGACCAGTTCACGACGCACACCTACACCCTGCACGACGGCCGGGTGGTCTACTCGAAGGGCAACGACCACATCATCGACGCGGTCCGCTGCGCCATGCTGGTCCGCGAGCAGGGGCGCCTCGACCAGGTGGGCGAAGAGACGGTCTGCCTCACCCCGCTTGTCACGGACCCGGTCTTCATCTGAGCACGTCGGCCGCGTTCCCCCCGTCTCCGACGATTCTTCGGCGCCTCCGGTAAATGACCCGTAGGGCGCGGCCTTTGCGCACACGGCGCGAATGTGGCGCTCTCACGGCCAGAAAACCGCGAGGTCACCGGTGGAAAGACAAGGCAATCCCCCTCATCCGGAAGAACCACCCGCCGCGACGGGCGGGGCCGCCGGGCTGCAGGATACGCAGACCCAGGGCGTGCTCGTCGTCCCGCTGGCGGCGGCCGCGGCCCTGGACCCCTCCGTCTTCAGCCGGGTGAACGCCACCGAGGCCATCCCTTCGACCTGGGAGGAGCGCGCCCGCAAGGCGTGGGAGTACTACGTCGAGGAGCCGCTGGTGAAGAACTGCGTCAACTCCTGGCGCACCTTCGCCGTGGGCGACGAGATCAAGATCACCAGCGACGACGAGGACGTGAAGTGGGAGGCGATAGAACTCGCCGACCGGCTCGGCGTCTCCGCCTTCGTCAAGGACATGATCCTCCAGCTGCTGGTCAAGGGCGATGCCGTCGGTTTCAAGCGCTACGCCAAGGACGGCAAGGACATCGAGGAGGTCATCTGCGTCAACCCCGTCTCGGTGAAGGTGAAGTACGCCCAGGGCCAGCTGGTCGAGGCGCGGCAGTACCCGGACGACGGGGGCGGCGAAGGACTGGACTTGCCGGTCGACCAGGTGCTCCACCTCAAGTGGGATGCGCCCGCCTTCTCCCCGCGGGGCAACTCGCTGGTCCTGCCCGCGTTCCAGTCCATCGAGCTGCTCCGGGACTACCGCCGCGCCGAGCAGGCCATCGCCAAGCGCTGGGCCACCCCGTTCCGCCTGCTCAAGGTGGGCGGGGCCTTCGGCCAGAAGATGGTCATGCCCGACCAGAAGATGCTCGAGCAGGTCCGCGACATGGTCAACAAGATGGACCTCAAGAGCGGCCTGGTCGTGCCCTTCTACGTCACGGTGGAGACCCACGGCACCGAGGGCCAGGTCCTCAACGTCGAGGACAAGGTCAAGGAGGTGAAAGAGGACATCGTCGTCGCCCTGGGGCTCTCGCGTTCCCTGGTCACCGGTGACGGGCCGAACTTCGCCACCGCCTCGGTGAGCCTGCAGAAGATGCTGGTGATGATCCGGGAGATCAAGCAGGCCGCCCGCGACATCCTCGCCTGGGTCTTCGACGACTGGCTGGAGCTCAAGGGCTACAAGGACAAGACGCTCCAGTTCCTCTTCAACGACCTCGACCCGTCGGACGCGGTGGACTTCAAGCGCCTGCTCATCGAGCTGTACGACCGCAAGCTCATCAGCCGCTCCAGCCTCCAGCTCAAGATGGACCTCGACCCGGACATCGAGGCGGCCAACCGTGAGAACGAGCGCAAGTCGGTGGACCTGCTCGACGAGAAGCAGGTCAAGCCCATCGTGGACATGGTCATGGCCGGCATCATGAGCGTGGAGACCGCCCAGGAGATGCTGGGGCTGGACCGGGAGAAGAACCGCTCCGGCGCCGGCCGTGCGGAAGGTTCGTGGGGCGGCCCGTTCGCCAGGGCGGACACGGCGGACGAGGTGTGCGACGCCTGCATCCATTTCGACGAGGCGCGGAACTTCTGCCGCGTGCACCGGGCGGAGACGACCTTCGACTCGTCCGTCTGCCGGTTCTTCGACCCGAGGACGTCCGCCCAGGCGGCTCCGGAAGAGGCCGGCGGCGGCGACGTCCCGGCCGCATCCCCCGCACCCGGCAGCGTGGCTTCGGCACCGTGCCGGGAGTGCGGGTCGTGATCGGGGCGCTGGCTGCACGGAAACCCCTCTCTCAGGCCGAGGCCATCCGGCGCGCCACGGAACGGAGCGTCCGCGCCCGCAACCTCTACACCGAACAGGTGGTGGCCGAGCTGACCCGTGCGCTCGCCGAAGCCGAGGAGCAGGTCCGCCGGGCCATCCTCCATTACAAGAGCCTCGGCTCCCTCCCGGACAACAAGCTCGCCGCTCTGGAAGGGCTCAGGAAGCTCGACGCCGAGTTGCGGGAGATCATGCGCACGCTCCGCCGGGAGCAGACGCTGACGTTCCGCAGGACGGCCCGGGAGGCGTTCCGCCTCGGCATCCGCCGCGGCATCGATGAGCTCGCCCTGGCCCGGATGCCCTTCTACCGGGACCTCACCCCGGAGGGCATCGACAAGCTCGCCACCCGCGTGTTCACCCTGGTGGACACCGATGCCCTGGACTTCATGGCCAACTACAACCTGGTGCTGGCCGGTGACGTCCACCGGGAACTGGCCGACGGCATCAAGCGCGCCGTGTTCTCCGGGATCGCCACCGGCAAGGGCGTCGAGGATATCGTCAGGGATCTCGGCCGCGTCGTGAAGGACCCGGAGTCCTTCCGGCACGCGGGTTCCAAAGTGTTCAGCAAGGCGCAGTACCGGATGGAGGTCATCGCCCGCACCGAAGTGCTGCGCGCCCACAACCAGGGACGGATCAAGTTCCACCGCCGGGTGGGGGTCCGGAAGCTCGAATGGATGACCATGGAAGACGAGCGGGTCTGCCCGGTATGCGGCCCGCTGGACGGCAAGGTCTTCGACACCGACCGCTTCCCTCCGCAGCCCGCGCATCCCAACTGCCGCTGCACCAGCGTCGTGGCCTGGCCCCTGGTGATATGCGGCGGAGAGCTGGGGGCCAAGGCGGCGGCAGAACCAGCGGCGTGCATCCTTCCGCCCCAGGCCATCGAAGAGCAGGCGAAAGCGAAGGCCGAGGAGGACGCCAAGCTCAAGGCCGCCTTCGAGAGCGGCCAGATCGCGGACCTGAACACCCTCACCGTGAAGCAGCTCCAGACGCTGGCCAAGCAGAACGGCGTCTCCATCGCCCGCACGAAGGCCGAATTCATCAAGCTGCTGGACCAAGTCGAGCCCGGGGTGGACCACTCGACCCTCTCGGGCGCGGCGCTCAAGGCGAAGCTCAAGCAGCACAAGATCGGCCTGCTGCGCTCCAAGGACGAGCTGGTCAAGCTCCTGGCGGAGAAGCAGGCCTCCTTGAAACAGGCACAGCAGCTGGCGGAGCAGTTGAAGAAGGTCCCGGCGCCGGGCGGGCTGCAGGACCTGACGGTGGCCGAGCTCAAGGAGATGGCCAAGGCCA